>JAEEGL015430335.1_pt1 | contig 15829 bp, 18 predicted proteins | sample 9134231 | NCBI WGS metagenome assembly JAEEGL01 (sample SAMN16246548, study PRJNA631951) | gut metagenome | biome: gut microbiome; feature: rumen; material: fiber-attached | host: Bos | place: Iran: Karaj | collected 2018-10
CAGCTACTACGGATTCTTTGGCTAAGGTAAAATTTGACATGTTTAATCAGCCAGGTATATCTAATTTGTTGCAGATTAAATCATTAATTAGTGGTACGCCACTTCAAGATGTGATTTCTGAATGGGTAGGGGAGACGCGCTATGGCACACTGAAACAGGCGGTGGCAGATGGCGTAGCACAGACTTTGACTGAATTTCAAGCCAAAATGGCAGAGATATCAGATGAGCAAGTGTATGAATTATTAGAGAAAGGCGAAAAGTACGCTAATGAGGTGGCAAATGCTAAATTATTAGAAGTGCAGAAAGCTTTTCATTTGAGATAGATTTGACTTTTTAGCATAAGTGTGATATGATGGAGAGATAGAGAAAATCCCGGCCGAAATGGTCGGGATTTTGGGTGGGAGATGTTAGGTTAATTCTTGCAGATAAGTTTTATCTTCTATAAGTTTTTTGAGCTCGGCTTCGTCATGAAGGTTGGTAATACCATTATAGACTGCTAATATATTGTTCATACTTTTGATATTGGAGCGGACCAGAAACAGCACATTGGCTTCACGCGGCCATTTGGTTTTGGCCTTTTTGAGGACCGGCAAAAGCAGAATGGAAGTTTCCAGAACGTTCTTGCGGATGGCGCGCTTGGACAATTCAGTCATGGTAGTGATATTGTTCCAACGGTCAAGACCCTTGCCGATGGTGGCGATTTTGTTTTCGGGCTTATCTTCGTCAATAAGTTGTTGAAAATAGCGCAACTTCATCTCGTAATCACTTTCGCCGAGGTAAGCTCTGGATAAGGTCATCAACCTAACTGCGGCTTTAACGGTGGCGCCAACTGGTAAATCTTCGGCAAGTTTAGCTACTTCGCTGGTTAATAGTCTAACGTCGGCCGGAGCGCTCTCCTCGATGACATCATGCAGCAAGAGTGTGGCGAAAATATCGTCGTTTTTGATTTTGAGACATTGGAACATGCAAGCCATAGATAAAGGGTGCGCAATGTATTGCTCGCCGTTTTTGCGGATTTGGTCGCCGTGCTTTTCGCACATGTAGCCGAGGGCGTCCATACTTTGTTCGAGGCCAAGGTCATCAAAATGAACCTTAAGACGGGTACGCATTTTGGCAACTTTAATATCGGAAAGTTCGATCTGGTGGCGACGTTCGGCTTGTTGGCTTTTAGGTAATTTGGCAATAAGTTTTTCGCGCTGCTCTAATAGGGTCATAAAAACACCTCCTGTAAAAGTTCTCCCACCTTGGCCATATTATAACATATATGGTATAATTTGTATATGATACGAACAGGGAAGAAGTTTAGTAAGCCAGAGATGTCGCGAGTAATAAATGGTGATGTGAAATTGGCGGAGGAAGTGGAAAAGCCGGAGAAAGTGCGGCTAGATATTTTGATGGGTGAGTGTTATAAGAGTTATAATCGGTCTTCTTTGCAAAAGTTTATTGAATTTGGATTTGTAACGGTGGATGGCAAAATAGCGAAAAAGCCAAACCAAAAGTTTGAGCGTGGTGTAAAGATTGATTTAAAAGTACCAAATATGATTAAAAATGCTGACTTAATACCGGAAGTGATCTACGAAGATGGTAATGTGGTGGTACTGGATAAGCCGGCGGGGCTACTTTCTATGCCGCGAGCGCAGTATTGCCCAGAGAAGACTTTGGAGAGTTATGGGTTGTTGGTGCATAGGTTGGACCGTGATACTAGTGGCGTGGTAATACTAGCCAAAAGTCCTGAGGTGCAAGAATTTTTGAAGAAGCAATTTCAAGATCGCACCACACACAAAACGTATTATGCGGTGGTGTCTGGCCGGCCAAAGTTGGATGAAGCGAAGATAGATTTGCCGATCGCGCGAGACTTAAAGAGACCGACAACTTTTCGAGTAGACCCAAACGGCAAGGAGTCGGAGACTTATTATAAAGTCCTAAAAAGTAACGGTAAGTACAGTTTGGTGGAATTAAAACCGACTACGGGGCGGACGCATCAATTAAGGGTGCATATGAAATATCTAGGGCATCCGATTTTGGGTGATCCTTTATATGGTGACGAAAAGGCGGATAGATTATATTTGCATGCTAATAAATTAGAGATTACTTTGCCGGGTGAGAAGCGAGTGGCTTTTGAGGCAAAACTGCCAAAGGAGTTCGAAGATGTTTTTCGATCAGGCAAGTGAAATTGTCGAGATAGCCGGGAAGGTGGGTACTTCGGTATTTGTAGTGCCGAGAGATGTAAAAGTAGAAATAAAAAATGCGATTATCCTGCAGCCAGAAGACAAAAGCGTGACCACGATAGAACAGGTACGGAATGTGCTGGGGCAGATTAGTACGCGACAAACTAGTGATATTTTTGTGGTGATTCGCCCGGCTGATGCTATGGGCGAAGCAGCGGCGAATGCGTTTCTAAAGACCCTAGAAGAGCCGCGTGATAAAGTGCATTTTGTATTGATTACGGATAGCCCGTCCAAAATACTGCCAACAATACTTAGTCGGGCGGCGGTGTATTTTTTACGGGAGAGTAGAACAATTGATGCCGGAATTGACGCAAGTGAAAAAATAAAAGATTTGGCGAAGCGCCTAATGGTGGCAAAGCCGGCTGATTTGGTAGGTCTAGCCGAAGAGATCACGAAGAAAAAAGACGGGGTGCGGACCTATGCTTTGGAAGTATTGGGCGTGGCGATAGAGATGCTTTATAAAACCTATTTTATTACTGGTAAAGAAATATTTATCAAAAAACTTCCGAAATTTTTGGCGGCGTATGAAGGAATTTCGCGAAATGGGCATGTAAAATTGCAAATTGTATCCAACTTGTGTTAAAATTGATGTATGGTTGCGATATTTGCAATATTGATTTTTATCGTCTATTTGATTTTCTTTTTCCCGATGGAGCCTCGCATAAAAAAGGAAGAAGAAAAATCGCCTAAATATACCGCGCAAATGAAGAAGCTGTGGCAGATTGCACAGACTTCTATGAAAGAGCGAAAGCCTTTCCGGGCGGAAAAAGCGCTTCTAACAATCTTGAAATTTGACGAAAAGAATGCGGCGGCGTATAACCGGCTGGGTATTTTGTATGCTAAGGGGCAAAAATATGACGAAGCAGTAGAGTGTTTTGAAATTGCACAATCTTTGGACAGTAACCCAGCATCAATTCACAATGTGGGTTTGATTTACTTGGAAACTGGGGCATATGAAAAAGCTGCAATGGCGTTTGAGCAGGCTATTGGTATGGAGGGTGACGTACCGGCACGTTATATTGCGCTGGCAAAAGCTCAAGAAAAGTTGGGTAGTACCAAGAAGGCAGTGGAGGCTTTGGAAAATGCATACGAATTAGATCCCAAGGTTTCTACTTTGAGACAGATTTTGGCTTTGTATGAAGCCGCAGAGGATGCGGAAGCTGCTACGGCTACTGCAGCGCGGATTGAAGAACAGATTGCGAAAGACAATGCGGCTAAGGCAAAACGTACTGCCATAAAACGTACGCGTGAGGCACGGGCAAAAATGATGCAAGCTAGTGCTGCTACGCGGAAAGTAGTAAAAACAAGTGCTAAAAAAACTACTCCAAAGATTATAAAGCAACACGTAGGTCGGAAGCGGATTTAGCTTGTTGCTTTTTTAGGTATTTTTGTTATAATTATATTAGTGCTGGAATCGTCTAGTGGCAATGACAAGAGACTGTAAATCTCTCGCCTTCGGGCTTCGTAGGTTCGAGTCCTACTTCCAGCACCATGTTTGTTATTTGAATGCCGCGATAGCTCAGTTGGCAGAGCGCATCCATGGTAAGGATGAGGTCACCGGTTCAAACCCGGTTCGCGGCTCCATTTTTTGTCATAAAAAATACCTAGGCATTTTTTTATAGAGGAACGAGCCTAGGTATTTTATTTAGTATGTCTCTACTTTTTGAGGTTTTTCTTGTTATATTTGGATTTGCCAAAGCCAAGAATCAACCAGAAAATATTTGGTAGGAAAATTAGGCCGATAGTGTAGCCAAGGCCGTGACCAAAGACTTTGGATGTACGATAGGCGTAAGTGATGCTGGCCCAAATTTCAGCAATTAGCATCATCACGAGAGCGACAATCGTCATCGGATGAGCGCCGTAGTTGAAAGCCTGAATTTGCGCATTGGTCATGGTGTATGGGCTAAATCCATCAACGACAAACATAATTGAAGCGCATAAATTGATGACTATGAGCCACCAAAACCAGCTTTTCATGTTGACAATCTTGAACATGATGTAAACATTGTAGATAGGGATAATTGATTTCCAGCCTGGCTCACCGGCTTTTTTAAATATTTTCCAGTTAGCGATGATCATAAGGATGAAGAACGCTATGGAAAAGATTGCAATGAAAGCAGCCATTGTACCGATAGCTCCGCCAACTGCAGCGGCTTCAGCGGTAGTTAAATTTTTCATTTAATACTCCTTTAGTGTTATCTATTATTGCTTTCATTATATCATTAAGCTTATGCTTGTGGTAGATAATTTGTGGGTTAAATGATTATTTCTAGTGACCGTGATGATGCTTGAAAATTTTAGGAAAAATGAGCTCTAGACCGAGTTTGAGAATAATGATAGAAATTACAATACTGATGTAAGCTTCAATATTTATATGCCAGATTATGTAGATGATAGAAGAAAATAATACCGCCCCGCTAATAATACTGTCATTGATAGTCTCTACGCTACTAGCGATCAAAGTGTCTGATTTTACTTTGGTGCCGGTAGTTTTGAGATAACGGCCTAAGATAAATTTGGCAATAATGCTGCCAATCAAGACAATAATTATTGGCGCGGAATACTCAACCTCTTCGGGCTTAATAATTTTTTCAATACTTTCTGCAAAGATGTGAATACCTACGAAGATAATAATGATGGCAATGAGAATAGCTCCGGAATGTTCTATTTTTTCATGATCCTTGGTGAATTTCTTACTGGAGCCTAATTTTTCGCTAACGATGACGATGATGCCAGAGAGGGTGTCTATTAGGCCATGGACGGCATCGGAAGTGATAGCAAGTGAATTAGAAACTGCTCCAATAACAACTTTAAATACAGCTAATAAGAGATTGACTGCGATGGCGATAAAGCCAGCCTTAATAACAGTTTTATTGTGCGTATGAAGTTGATGATTATGCTCTGACATGTATGCTATGATTTTAGCATAATTTTGGTATAATAAAGAGATAAAAAAAGGAGATAATATGTTCAACTTAAAGGGTAGAGTAGCAGTGGTATCCGGAGCATCTTCTGGATTAGGCAAGCAAATGGCTTTAGCGTTTGCTCGGCAGGGGGCAGATTTGGTGATTTTAGCACGACGCATGGAACGTTTGGAGGAATTTAAACCTGAGCTAATCAAGGCGGGTGCTAAAAAAGTATTAGCAATAAAGTGCGATGTGACATCTACCGAAGACATTAATGCGGCAGCCGCGAAGACAGAGAAAGAGTTTGGCAAAGTAGACATTTTGCTAAATTGTGCCGGATCTTCTAAAGATAAAGGCGTATTGGATATGACGGATGAAGAATGGGATTTTACTATTGCTACGGATGAAACTAGCGTGTTTAAAATGACGCGGGCATTCGCGAATATCATGAAAAAGAATAAGTACGGGCGGATTATTAATATCGCTTCGATGTATGGGCTGGTAGGCAATACAGAAATTCACACTATAGCATATCACACTTCTAAGGGTGCGGTGGTAAACTTTACTCGTGCCGTAGCGGCGGAGCTGGCTACACAGGGAATTACTTGTAATGCGATTTGTCCGGGGTATTTTGAGACGGAGCTCACTAAGGCAGTGTTAGATACGCCCAAGTTTCAGGAATTTGCTAAGATTCATGTGCCGATGGAACGTTATGGTAAGCCGGGCGAACTTGATGCGGCGGCGGTATTTTTAGCATCCGAAGAAGCTTCGTATGTAACTGGATTGATAATGCCAGTAGATGGTGGCTATACTGCAATTTAATTTTAAGAAAGGAGAATTATGAAAACCAAATATGATGGTAGTAAAACCAAAGAAAATCTAGAAAAAGCCTTCGCGGGAGAGAGTCAAGCTCGGAATAAATACGACTTTTTTGCGTCAAAAGCGAAAAAAGACGGGTTTGAACAAATTGCGGCTATTTTTGCTGAGACCGCTGCAAACGAAAAAGAACATGCTAAGATGTGGTATAAGGAACTCCATGGTGGCGCAGTGGAAGATACTGCGGTGAATTTGGAAGCGGCGGCTGATGGAGAAAATTACGAGTGGACAGATATGTATGCTGGGTTTGCCGAAACTGCGCGTGAAGAAGGTTTTGAGGAATTGGCAGTTAAATTTGAAGAAGTGGCGAAAATTGAAAAATCGCACGAAGAAAGATATCGTAAACTACTGAAAAATGTAGAAGATAAAAAAGTGTTTTCTAAAGATGGCGATGTAATTTGGGTCTGCCGCAACTGTGGACACATTGTAATTGGTAAAGATGCGCCAGAAGTTTGCCCGGTCTGCAATCACCCGCAGGCTTATTTCGAAATAAAGCCAGAAAATTACTAAACTTGTGATATAATCAAAAGTGGGTGCCGTAATAGCTCAGTTGGTAGAGCAGCCGCCTTGTAAGCGGCAGGTCGTCGGTTCAAGTCCGACTTGCGGCTCCATTTTTTGTGCTATAATGAAGTAATGGATATAGTGTTAATGGTTTTGGGGGTGATAATTATTGGGTTATTAGTGGTGCTAATTTTGAAAAAACCGGCGCAGCCGGAAAAATCGGCTGATTTTAAGGCGATGGAAGAGCGCCTAATTCGTGTAGAGGGAGAAGTGGGCAAAATCAACCCCGCGATAGACCGCAATTTTCGTGAAAACCGTAAAGAGATTAACGAAAGCTTAGAACGGATGCAAAATAGCAACGCTAAAAGTATAGAGCAACTGCGTACTGGTAATGAGAAAAAGTTGGAAGAAATGCGCGAGACAGTAGACGAGAAACTGAAAGCTAGTGTAGAAAAAAGGTTTAATGAAAGTTTTAAATCTATTTCTACACAGTTAACACAGGTGTATCAGGGCCTAGGTGAAATGAAGAATTTGGCGACTGGCGTGGGGGATCTCAAAAAAGTAATGGAGGGCGTGAAAACGCGTGGGATTTATGGCGAGGTACAGCTAGGTGCGATAATTGAAGACATTTTAAATAAGGCTCAGTACGAAGAAAATGTGATTACTAAAAAAGGCAGTAGCGACAGAGTAGAATTTGCGATTAAAATGCCGGGGAAAGACAAGGAGAGCTTAGTGTATTTGCCGGTAGATAGTAAATTTCCAGTAGAAAATTATTCGCGTCTAATCGCGGCGTACGATAATGGCGACAAGGCTGAGATCGAAAAATATTCTAAGGCTCTAGCGGCAGATGTAAAAGAGCAGGCGAAAAAGATTTCTACCAAATACTTAGATCCGCCAATGACAACGGATTTTGGAATAATGTTCGTGCCAACAGAGAGCTTATATGCGGAAATCCTACGAATACCTGGGCTAAGTGATGAAGTACGGCAAAAACACCATGTGTCTATTACTAGTCCGTCTACTCTTCCGGTGGCTTTAAATGGGCTTTTGATGGGCTTTAAGACAGTGGCGATAGAAAAGCGTTCGGCAGAAGTGTGGCAGACTTTGGGTGCGGTGAAGACGCAGTTTGGTAAGTTTTCAGATTTGCTTGAAGGTGTACAGAAAAAACTGCAAGAGTCGGCGAATAAGATTGAAAACGCCAAAACTACTTCGCGTCAAATAGAGCGAAAGCTCAAAAATGTAGAAGAACTACCGGAAAGTGAATCTGTAAAGCTAATTGGTGAAATATAGATCCCCTGATACAGGAAAACATAAGCGGGTTGACTTTTATGGTAAAGTATGTTAAAATCATAAGTGATATATATTCATATTGGACTCTAGCTTGAAAGGGAGGGATTTGATGAAAGAGATCCCAAAAATGTATATGTTGTATTTTTTCGGTAATTCGCTGTCGTACCTATTGATGGACTCTCTCCGGGGGTCTGTGATTGACAAAAATCATGTTATGGCGAGCAAGACATATGCTAATTTTGTCTTAATCGCCGTACTGACCGTCGTATCTGTCATCGCAGATCGGGTCTGGGTGAAAAATGTTAGAAAATATAGATCATCTAGGCCTCGTTTGATAGCTCTAATGGTGGCTATTTTGATTTTGTCTGCAATTGCAGACTACGTTCTGATGGTAATAGCTTTGCATTTTATGAGAGATTTATGCATGACTAAACTAGATTGTATACTGTTGGCAGTATTTTGCCCGATAACATCAATAATCATCCTAGTGGATATACCAGATTAACTCCGCCGCGTGCGGAGTTTTTCTTGAAGTTGATAATTATTTAGAACGTGCGTATTTTATCGAACGGGAAGAGACGGAGGATGACTGGGCCGATTACGCGGCAATAAGGGATAGTGCCAAGGCCATTACGCGAATCCCAAGAATTGGAGCCTTCGCGGTTGTCACCCGAAACGAATAATTCGCCTTCTGGCACGGTAACGTCTACCTCGCCAGAAGTATGTTCTTTGGGGCCGTCAGTGTCGGACGTGCGCCATTCTTTATCGTAGATGAAACCATCCGGATGTTCTTCGTTGTAGATTGTCATTACACCATCTTTTACGGTAACGCGTTCGCCAGGAAAGGCAATCACGCGTTTAATAATGTACTGGTCACTAACATTGGACGGCACATTGCAGGTCATAGGGTGTTCTATGCCAGCGGCTTTGTATTCGGCGACTTTGGCTTCGTCCTCGTTTAAAAATACAATGATTTGACCGCGTTCTGGCACATATTCGTTTCCAGTGAAGTGCGCCCAAGAAACTGCAGCGCGATTGACGATGACGCGATCGTCGCCATGCAGAGTGTTTTCCATACTGCCTCCAACTACATTGTAAGAACGATAAATATAGGTATTGAGAAACATCGTGCCAAGTACAATGGCGCCAATGAAGCCGGCAAGACTTAAAATGTCTTTAAGTAGTGGGTGTTTTTGGAAAAAAGTTGGTTCCATAGCATCTATTATATCATTTTTAAGTTTAATTTAAAATAAGTGTTATAATATATAAATATGGCAGACTATGTATTGGTTAGAAAATCGCGCAATATTGCAAGTAATCTAGTACATATATTCTTGAATATTTTGCTGGGTGTAGGTTCAGTATTAGTGACAGTGCTTTCAGCAAGTCCGGCGTTAGGCTTATTGTTGGTGCTGGTATCAAAGTGGCGCGTTTTTGCGGTGCGAGGACGGTACTTATGGTTGAATATTAAATCTAATTTAGTAGACATTATTGTGGGGGTAAGCGTAGTATTGATTACTTATTATGCTGGCACAACTTTTTTGCCTGTAGATGTTCTACTTGCGGTATTTTATTGTGCGTGGCTTCTCTTTATTAAACCACTGTCATCTGAGAAAGCTACTTTGGCGCAATCATTAATTGCGGTGTTTTTGGGAATGAGTGCGGCGGCTATTGCGGCAGCAAATTTAAATGTAATCGTGGTAGTACTGGTGGCATTTTTGGTGGGGTATGCAGCTAGTCGTCATGTACTAGCGCAGAGCAGCGACAAAGATTTTACCTTGACGACTTTAGTGTGCGGGTTGATGTTTGCCGAAGTGGCATGGCTCTGCCAATCTTGGTCGATAGTTTATACTTTTGGGGTTACCGGAATACGCATTCCGCAGGTGGCAATAATTTTGACGATTTTTGCGTTTGTATATAATTATGCGCGGCAGGCGATAATTAAATACCAGGACGACTTTAGGTTTAAGCATATTTTGGGACCGGTTGTGTTTGGTGTAGTGTTAGTAGGTATAATTGTAATTTGGTTTAGTAACCCAATATTTAACATATAAGGAGGTAAAATGAAAAACGACAAAAAGGGTGAAATTTCTGAAGCAGAAAAAGTTGAAACTGCGGATAACAGAGATGAAGTAGTGAAGGAAGCGCCTAGTGAAGTTCCGAAAAACTCGGAGTGCGGCACTAAGAAATGCTGTGGTAATGCCGCGATTATAATGTCCGTATTGGCCTTATTGATGGGCGGATGTGGACTGGGTTTTGGATTGATGGCATACCAAAAATCTTCTACGCCGCTAACTTTTCTAAATAGTGGTTCGGATGGAAATTCGGCTAATTTTGTAGAAGGATCAATTGCAGAAATTGCAGATAAAGTATCTGCAAGTGTGGTATCTATTGTTACATCTACTAAAACTCGCAATTTTTTTGGACAGGATTATGAATCGGCAGCGGCAGGTACGGGAATTATTGTAACCAATGATGGATACGTGCTAACCAATAAGCATGTGATCAATGGTGCTACTAGCATAAATGTTGTGCTAGATGATGGCACAACTTATGAAAACGTAGACCTAGTAACCACTGATCCACTAAATGATGTGGCGTTTTTAAAGATAAAAGATGTTTCCAATTTAACGCCAGCGACTTTGGGTGATTCTAAGACCCTAACCGTAGGTCAACAAGTGATGGCAATAGGCAACGCTTTAGGACAATACCAAAATACCGTAACCGTGGGTGTGGTGTCTGGACTGGGGCGCTCTGTAACCGCATCGGACGGATCGGGCTACAATACGGAAACTCTTAGCGACATGATTCAGACTGATGCAGCAATTAACTCTGGTAACTCTGGTGGGCCACTAGTAAATGCGGCGGGCGAAGTAATTGGTATCAATACTGCTACTTCTACTTCGGCAGAGAATATGGGGTTTGCGATTCCGATCTCTTCGGTAAAGGGGATGCTGGCGCAATTGATTGAAACCGGTAAGGCCGAGCGGACGTATTTGGGTGTATATGCGGCGGAAATTACACCAGAGGTAGCCAAAGCCTATAATTTGCCGGTAAATGCGGGGGCGTATCTGTATAGTTCTAGCACTTATTCGGCGATCGTAAAAGATAGCCCGGCGGCTAAGGCAGGCCTAAAAGATAAGGATATTATCACAAAAGTAAATGGCGTAGAAGTGGGCAAGGCTGGGACCTTGACGGACCTAATCGGCGAATACAAGCCAGGCGATACGGTGCAGCTTACTGTAATTCGTGAAGGAAATGAGACTGCAGTGAACGTTACGCTTGAGGGTTACAAAAAGTAAGAATAAAACCGCGGGTCTCTAGGTGCTGGAGGCCTTTTTTGGTGGCGAAATTAATGATTTCTTGGTGCTGGCAAGGATCGGCCTCTAGAATTAGATATTTAGAACTTGCGGTATCTATTAGCTCCTTGATGAGTTTGAGGCCATGATCTGCGGCATACAGAGCAATAGCTGGCTCAAAGCTTAGAGATTCTTTATCTAACCAATCCCATTTTTTATCTACATATGGAAGATTAGCTACAATTACATCAGGGGTAAAATTGACCGCGCTAGGAGCGTGAGTGTAAAACGAATTTTTTCGTTTTGTCGAACCGACGCCGCGCGGACAACAATCCTTTGGATTGTTGACATTTTGGCATAAGTGTGATATGGTGAAAGATATATGGGTGCCGTGTTTCGCGGCGTTTTTTTGTGCGATTTTAAGGGCTTTTCTAGAAATATCGGTGGCATAGACTTCGGCTTCGGGGAACTCTTTTTTGATGGTAATAGCAATGCATCCAGAACCAGTGCCAACGTCTAAAATAATAGGGTTTGGCGGTAATACTCGTTTTGCAGGTTTTACGCCAGGCAAATATGGCTTACCGGCCAAATTAAGTACGGCGTCAATGATCTGCTCAGTTTCGGGGCGGGGGATTAAAACGTCTGGCGTAACTATAAAATTACGGCCGTAGAAATTCTGAAAACCTTCAATATAGGCTTGTGGCTTTTTACTCTGACTCGGCGAGGGAACGTTCATTTTTTATGAGCTCTTTGATAATGTCTTCAATATCGCCATCCATCACTGCCGGGATATTACTGCGGGAGTAGTGGATGCGGTGATCGGTAACGCGGTCTTGAGGGAAGTTGTAGGTGCGGATTTTTTCACTACGATCACCGGTACCGATAAGAGACTTACGGGCTTCGGAAGCATTCTTTAACTCTTCTTCCTTCTTTTTCTCGAGCAAGCGAGAACGCAAGATATTCATGGCTTTGATACGGTTTTGTTGCTGACTGCGTTCATCTTGCATGGCAACGACAAGGCCGGTAGGTAAGTGGGTAATGCGGACGGCCGAATCGGTGGTATTGACGCCTTGGCCACCATGGCCGCCAGAACGATAGATATCAATACGGAGATCTTCAGGGTTGATTTCGAGATCTTCCTCGGCAGCTTCGGGTAGCACAGCTACGGTGGCGGTAGAAGTGTGAATACGGCCTTGAGATTCGGTGACTGGTACGCGCTGCACGCGATGTACGCCACCTTCGAATTTAAGTTGACCGTAAGCGTTGTCGCCTGATACTTTAAAAATAACTTCTTTCATGCCACCGGCTTCATTCTCGTTTTTAGAAATAAGTTCAGATTTTAGACTATGATTTTCGGCGTATTTCAGATACATGCGATAGAGTTCGCCTGCAAAAAGACTAGCCTCGTCACCACCAGCGCCAGCACGGATTTCAATAATGGCGGGTTTGTCATCCGCTGGGTCACGGGGAATTAAAAGCTCCTCAAGTTTTTCTTTGTTTTCTGTGATTGTATTTTTAAGATTTTTGATATCTTCTTTGGCGATATCACCAAGCTCTGGGTCATTAGCTAATTCTTCAGCTTCTTTTAGGTTTGTCTCATCTTGATTGATCTTGGTATCTAAGTCGATAATTTCATGCAGTAGGCTGGCGCGTTTAGACTTGGCGGCAAAATCTGGATCGCTAAAAGCGTCTGGACGAGCCAGGAAAGTTTCTATCTCTTGTAATTCGATTTTTAATTTCGATAAATCCATGGTATAATTGTATCATACTTTTTGGATCCATAGCTCAGTTGGCTAGAGCGTACGATTCACATTCGTAAGGTCGCAGGTTCGAGCCCTGCTGGATCCACCAGCGATATACGCCTGCAGTTGGGGCGTTTTTTCATGAAAAATCCCCGGCATCGCGTATACCAGGGAAAAGTGTTATATTCTGCCTTGTGTCCTTTTTAGGGTTAAAATACCCTGAGCTAGCATAGTGGCACAGCCGAAGAGTATACCTATATATAGGGATGCTGCTGGGTCCAGCAAAGTCATCAGCCATGAACACGTAATTGTAACCGCATAGCCAAAACAGGCTACCGTGAATATGACTTCTTCGCCGTAAGGATGAAAGCAAAATACAATAAAGCTGATAACAGCGATGGCGATAGAGATACCTACCGCCCAACCGATTTGATGATTAATGATGAGTGCAACTTCGCCGATTAATGCTAGGATCGGCAAGATGTTTGCCACGATCAGGCCAAATCTTTTCTGTTTCATTCAATCAACTCCTTAAATTTTGCACCGTAGAATACAACGCGAATTATTCTTAAGGTACGGATTTACAACAAAAACGTTGCAGTATTACTTTAATTATAGCACAAACGGAGTAAAATGTCAATGGACTTGGAGTTGTGGGTTGACGGGGCGGTAGGGAAGTGGTAGGATTAGGCTTGTGGCTGAAAATAGAAAGGTGGTAAGATGAAGAAGTTTTTCTTATATTTAATACGGTGGCAGCTGAGCTCGCCGATACTCGCCGTATGTATGGTATGGATGGGCGGCTGGAATGTGGCGGTGGCCACGATAGTGGCGAATCTTATTGGTGGGTGTATATTCTTTTGGGTAGATAGCTGGATTTTTAAGGAGAAGAAAGTTGTTTCCAGAACGAAAGAGTTGGCAGGGGCAAAGGCGGTGATTAGTGATGAAGAGAAAGATTTAAGCTAACCAATATTCGTCGCGCGGCGTGCGGGAAAATCAAAATATAATATTTGCCAAAAACTATTTATTAAATACTAAAAAAACAATGTTTAATTTTAGGCTATTCCTAGGCTTCGCCGTTGAAAACATGTTAACTTCTTTACGGTGCTAAGCTTAATTTTGACGATATTGCGATATATAAATATCGGTATTCTTTTTTTGTGAAATGTTTAATTATTGCGCTTTTATTATAAAGCGCATAAATAAATAAATATGGAGAATTTGGTAAAAACAATGAACATAATTTACCGAAAAAATCCAATGAAATTAAGCATAAAAAGTCTTGTAAATCCATATATAGTGGTGTATATTAGATATTAAGCACTAAATGTGGCGTATAGTGTGTAAGTGAAGAATACATTATGCGCGAGATAAAAAGTCATACATTAATCATTGAACAAGCTAAGGAGGTAAAATGTTCAAACGAATAGTAAAGCGCGATGGGAAAATTGTAAAGTTTGACCCAGAGAAAATTACTGAGGCGATTGCGAAGGCTGGCCTAGTGACGGAGGAGTTTAAGTATGATCGTGCAAAAGCGTTGACTGAGAAAGTATTGAAACGCGCGGATGAAGAAATTACCGCACGTACACCAAACGTAGAACAAATTCAAGACTTGGTGGAAGAAGTATTGATGGAATCTTCGTTTAAGAAGACGGCACGGGAATATATTCGCTATCGGCAGGAAAGATCGCGCAGGCGTGAAGCAAAATCTGATCTTATGCAAATATATCGCACGATTTCACACGCTGATGCAAGCGAAGACTCTGACGTGAAGCGTTCTAACGCGAACGTAGATGGTAACTCGGCAATGGGTAAGATGCTACAGTTTGGTGCGGAAGGTTCCAAGGTGTTTGCCAAAACTTTAATGCTTCGCCCAGATATTGCCGCAGCGCACGATAATGGCGATATTCATATTCATGATTTGGATTTTTATGCAACTGGTACGCTTACTTGCTGCCAGAGTGATCCATTTGTGCTATTTGAAAACGGCGGGTTCAATACTGGGCACGGACACCTACGTACGCCAAATTCGATTGGCTCGTATGGGGCACTGGCGGCAATTATGTTACAAGCTAACCAAAACGAACAGCACGGTGGGCAGTCTATCCCGAACTTTGACTATGCCATGGCGCCGGGCGTAAATAAATCTTTCCGCAAAGCCTTGAAAAAGAATTTGAGCAAATATAATAAATTTACTGGCAAGAAACTCGACCTAGAAATTAAAGATAGTTATGAATTTGGCGACGATAAAAAGCTGGAGAAAGCGAAGTGGCCAAAAGAGGTAATAGAGGCATCTAATGAAGATGTAGAGCGTGAAACTTTGCAGGCAATGGAAGGATTTGTGCACAATTTGAACACCATGCATTCACGCGCTGGTGCACAAGTGCCGTTTACTTCGATTAACTTCGGTACAGATACGACACCGGCAGGGCGGTTAGTTTCCAAGTATCTTTTGGTGGCTACCGAAAATGGCTTAGGCAAGGGCGAGACGCCAATCTTCCCAATCTCCATCTTTAAGGTGAAGGAAGGCGTGAATTATAACCCGGAAGACCCGAACTATGACTTGTTTAAGAAATCTATGGAAGTGTCCGCCAAACGGCTATTCCCGAATTTCTGCTTTATCGACGCACCGTATAATTTGAAGTACTACAAGAAGGGTGATTACCGTTCGGAGATTGCGACGATGGGTTGCCGCACTAGGGTGTTCGCCAGTGTATTTCCAGAGAGTGATGGCGTGGTGACTGGACGCGGGAACTTGTCCTTTACTACTGTGAATTTGGTGAGAATTGGTATTAAACACGGCATCTGCCTAGGTGAGCGCAAAGAGGCAGACTGGGAAGGTTTCTATAAAGAGTTAGACGAAAAGATGGATCTAGTGAAAGATGAACTTTTGGAACGCTTTGAATTTCAGGCCAACCAGCACGTGAGAAACTTCCCATTCTTGATGGGGCAAGGAAACTGGTTCGGCAGCGAGAAGTTAGGCTGGAACG
>JAEEGL016236892.1_pt1 | contig 15829 bp, 11 predicted proteins | sample 9134231 | NCBI WGS metagenome assembly JAEEGL01 (sample SAMN16246548, study PRJNA631951) | gut metagenome | biome: gut microbiome; feature: rumen; material: fiber-attached | host: Bos | place: Iran: Karaj | collected 2018-10
GCGCCCGAACGGGCGATACCGCCGGAGACGATCTGCGTGATGGCGTAGTTGAAGGTCTTGAGCTGTTCGGAATGGATGTAGATCGACGCGCCCGAGTTCCAGAGGTTCCGGAAACTCTCGATGATCAGCGTCAGCCACGCGGGCTTGACCATCGGCATCGCGATCACCCAGAAGGTGCGGAACTCGCTCGCGCCGTCAAGACGCGCGGACTCGAGCACCGTATCGGGCACCGAGCTCTCCATGAACTGCTTCATCAGGTAGAGCCCCAGAGTCGACGCCATCGCCGGAACGATGATGGCGAGGTAGGTGTCGACCCAACGGAACTTCGACAGCAGGATGAAGTGCGTGACCTGGTTGACCGTCGGGGTGAACATCAGCGACAAAACGATCATTTTGAAGAAGAATTCTCTGCCGGGGAACTTCAACTTCGCCAGAGCGTACGCCGCCATCGATCCGAGCAGGAGGTTGCCCAGCGTACCGCAGGCGGTGATGAACACCGTGTTGAAGATGTAGCGCGAGAACGGTACCCACGCGTCGTTCAGGAGCGAGAACAGGTCGGAATAGTTCTCAAACGTAGGGTTCCGGACGTAGAACCGGGGCGGGAACATGAAGAGTTCGTCCAGGGGCTTGAGCGACTGCATGATCGCGTAAAGCATCGGGAGGAACATGAACGCGCCCATAATGATAAGGAAGGCAATGATTCCGGCGTCGCCGCCCGCGCTTCGGTTCAGAACGACGCGGTGGCTTCGGGTTCTTAATTTTCTGCTCATATCACTGTCCCACCTTTGAAAGCGCTTTCTTGATCACCATATTGCAGGTGATCATGATGGCGAAGAGGATAACGGCGATGGCGGAGGCGTATCCGACCTCGTACCGCTGACCTCCGTAGTCGTCGAGATGGTGCATAATGGTATGCGCGGCGTAGTCGACCGACGGGAATCCGCAGAGCGCCGTAACGATCGAGCCGAAACCGAAGGACTGGGTGATCGAGAGGACCGCGCCGAACATCAACTGCGGACGCATGGTCGGCAGCGTGATGAACCAGAGTTCCTGCCAGCGGTTCTTGATCCCGTCGACCGCCGCCGCTTCGTAGAGCGAGCGGTCAATGGTCTGCAAGCCCGCGATGAACGCAAGGAATGCGGTACCGAGCGAGGTCCACAGCGCGACGACGATACAGAGCCACATGACGTGCTTGTCGTTCTCGAACCAGAGGATCGGTTTGGAGATCGCGCCGATCTTGAGCAGCATCGCGTTCGCCCAGCCGTAGGAGTCGGACGAGAAGAGCGTCTGCCAGACCAGGTAGACCGAACCCGAGATCGACGGTGCGTAGAAGATCAGGGTGACCACCGCACGGATCTTCGGGGGAAGTTCGTTGATGAACCACGCGATGAGCAGCGACATCAGGTAGGACACAGGTCCCGTGATCGCCGCGAAGATCAGCGTGTTTTTGGCGGCGAGAAGGAAGATCTCGTCGTCCAGGATCAGCCGCTGGAAGTTGGAGAGTCCCTTGAAGTGCGGCATCTGCAACATATTGAAGTCGGTCAGCGACAGAATGAGCGACAGGAAGACCGGCAACACCGTGAAGAAGAAGAACAGGATCAGGAACGGCCCGACCATCAGGTAGGCGACCTTATTCTTCTTCATTTCTGTCCAGACGTATTGCCGACGCGTCATTTCGCGCGCCACGGGCCGCGCCTTCCCCGTCGTGGGATCGACGATCATATCGGGTTCCTTCTTCTTGAAGATACCCGTGATCTTGCCGACCACTCGGAGCACGCCCGATTTGATCTTCGACCCGATCGTTTTCAGGATGCGAAGCAACCGACCGGCGAAGGTTTCCTTTCCTTGTGACATGGTTGTTCTCCTTTTAATTTAATGAAAGGTCCGCGGAACGGGAGATCAGTCTCCCTCGGGCGGCGTTTCGCCGACGCCGAGCGTCTTCATGCTGAACTCCTCGCGTTTCCGCGTCAATTCCGCGTTGATGGTCGGAACGTAGTTCAGGATCGCATCAATGGGATCGGCGGATTTGTTGACAACGTCAAGGAAAGCGAAGTTGGTATAACGGGCGATGATGTAACTGCCGGGATAGTTGACGATACCGGACAGGTGGCGGATCTGCTCTTCGATCGCGTCTCTCTCCTTGGTCGTCCAGGACAGGAGTTTGATCGCGCCGAGGTTCGCCGCGGCGTACTTCGCGGAAGGACCGATCAGAGCGACCATGCGGTTACCGTAGGTCGCCTCGACCTCCGCGCTGGTCTGCCACTTCATGAACTTCCAGGCGGCGGCGGGATCCTTGCACCCGTGGAGCATGACCGTCGCGTTGACCGTGGCGATCGAGTTGTAGTTCTCTGTGCCGTCTTCGCGAATAGTCGCGGGGATCCGGGTGAATTCCCAAAGTCCCTTGATCTCGGTCGCAAAAACCGTCAACTGGTTGTAGACCGAAACGTAGTCGGAAACGATCAGGGGCATCTCGCCGGTACGGAACCGGTTGGCTGCGTCGAACTTAACGGTCAGACCGTAGTCGGTGTAAAGCCGCGTGCAGTAGAGGAAGGCGAAGAGCCCCTCGTTGGTGTCAAGACCGATCTGCGCGCCGGCGTACTCGGGGTTGTCCTCGTACTTCCACATACTGCCGCCGTTCTGATAGAGGAAGAAGTCAAGCGCAAGGGTGTAGGTGATACCGATCTCCAGGTTGTTCGACTGCAGGATCGGGAGCAGCGAAAGCACCTCGTCCCAGGTGGTCGGGGCGGAAACGCCGAGGTCGACCAGCACGTCGAGACGGTAGAAGAGCATCGGGAAGTTCATCGTCAGGGGCAGTCCGTAGGTCTGGTTCAACAGGGTCAGCATATTGACCGCGGTGGGCGAGTAAACGTCGTCGGCGGTGTTCGGCAGCCCGTCGGCGCCGTAGATCGCCTGCGCGTAGTCCTCGTTATCGCGGATCGAGTCGATCGCGCCGCGGATCGCGTAGTTGATGACCGTCGAACTGCCGAGTCCGAGGTAGACGTCGGGGCCGCTCTTCGCCAGAACCGACGGGAGCAGGGTGCTCGCCGTGACCAGTTTCAGCGAAACGGGGATGTTGGTCGTTTCGGTGAACCCGCTGTCGACGATCGAACGCCAGATCTTCGACTGGTCACGCCCTTCGGCGAGCCAGACGTTCAGGGCGTCTTTGCTCTTGGATTCCTTGCGCGTGACGCCCATGTTATCGTAGTCGATGAAGAAGGACATCACGAAGGATTTGATCTCGAATCCGATCGACTGGAAGACGTTCGCCTTCGCCTTCGGCTTCTTGGCGTCGCCCGACTGGATCACGATCTTGTCGACCGTCATCGACGAGGTCTTCGAGTCGTTGATCCAGGTACCGAGCGTACCGAGGTAGGTCTTCAGGTTCTCGACGTTCTTCGCAACGTTGATCTCCTTGATACCCATCGTCGAAAGCAGGTTCGAGACGGTGATCAGCGTCGCGATGTGCGAACCGTTGGTACCGCAGAGTTCCTCGAACTCCTCGACGATCTTCGCAAGGTTGACCGCCTGATAGTTGAGGGTGTAGATGGCTTCGGGAATGTTGATACCGAAGTCGTAGTCCTTGTTCTCGTCGGGGGTTGCGCCGGTGATCTTGATGATGCTGAGGTACGCCGCGTTGATCTCGCGGAGCGCCTCTTCGACCGCCTGGATCTTGTCGGCAAGGCTTCCGAGCGAGACGTCGAAATAGATGGTGTACTGCTGGTCCTTATTAAAATAGAAGAGAAAATCGATCGGATCGCCGTTTTCGTCGGTCTGACCGTCGGTCATAAAGGAAGACTGCCATTTCTTCGAGAAATCAAAGCGGGTGCTGTACGCCTCTTCGTAAGGCACGGTGGGGATGCGGGAGTTGACGCCGTCGCCCTCGCCGTAAACGACGCCGGCGGCGGGATTGCGGTTCTCGCTCCACAGACGGACGGTACGGCAGACGAACATACCCTGCAGCGCCGACTGCTGATAGCGCATCGCGATCTTATAAAGCCCGTCTTCGGTGACGGTGAAGGTGTACGCCGCCCACTGTCCGACGGTGTTGTAACTCTCCGCGCCGATGACGTTGAAGAGTTGCGACTTCGCGGAGGAGGGCGAGTTGATCGCGGAACTGCGGTCGCTGGTCATGAAGACCGAGTTGTCCGAAACGAGATCGGGCTTCTCCGCCTCGATGACGGTCTTGGCGCTCTTCGACGCCATCTGCGTACCGTTCGGATACTGCGCGACCTTTTCCAGGTACTGCTGCATGGTGATCGAACGGTAGGGCGAATCCGCGGTCGCGGCGATGAGTTCAATCCCGCCGAAGATGACCGGCTCGCGCTCTGCCTCAAAGGTCAGGACGTTGTTCCCTTCCGCGAGGAAGAAAACGAAAAAGCCGTTGGTGTAACCGACAGAGTCGTTGCAGACGTAGGTTCCCCACCGGTTGACCTGCACGAGTTCCGGCTGAATGTCGTTGCCGTTCAGGTCGCGGGTGAACTTATTGTTGCCCTCGTCGTCGGTCTCGTAGCGGTAATTCCAGTTCTTCGAGAAACGGAGAGAACTCGCTTCCTTGAAGGGAACCGAGTTGTTGATGTAGAATTTCCGCTCGATGTTGTTGACGGTACCGTTGACCGTCAGATAGTCGATCGCGATGTAGTACAGCCCGGACGCGGGAACGTTGACCGTGAACGAGACCGCGCCGTCGTCGGCGATATACACCGACTTCGCCTTCTGCTCCGCCGTGACCTGTCCCGCAACCCCGAGCGCCTCGAGTTCGGCGTCGGTCATGTCGGAAAGGCGTCTGGTGGCGGCAGCCGCGGCGTTCGCCGTAAAGTTGGTCAGGTCGACCGCAACGTTCGCGGTACCCGCCGGCTGATTGCGATACGCGTTGTAGTACTCGGTATACTTGATGGCATCCAGGTACTCACGCATCGCCGAGATCGACGACGCCGCCTGCTCTTCTTCGCTTGCGGAACCGGGTTCGGAACCGCTCGCGGAGCCGGTAACGACGATCGTTCCGACACAGCAGAGCGCCGCGAGGAATAAGGCGATCAGCCGTGTCAGTTTGCTTGTTTTCATACCGTTGACCTCCAAAGATTTTAGACCCGCTGGGGAGGAAATGGCATAGTACTCCCATATAAGTCTGTTGGTATTTTACCACACGAGCACACAAAAGTCAAGTTCTATATTTTTATAAAAAGTACGCGGGAGCGCGCCAAAAACGCGCGTCGCGGGAAGGTTTCAAACCTCCGAAAAGCCGAAAACGCCCGTCCGACGGCTGTTCCCGAGTTTTATTCGGACAGTCGGAACGCTAAAAGTAACTGAAAATAACATTGTAAAGTCGCAAAAAGTCGTTGTAACATACGGTTTTTATAACGGCGTGCACGCTTGTTAATTTTGAGTTACTATTCTCCGCGAAACCGTCCTTGGGAGCAGTATCTAAAAACGGATTTGGATATTTGTGCGTTTTCTACAAAAATTCGCTCTCATTTTCTACATCGGCACGGTGCGGGGGCGTGAACTGGTGCAAAGGGGCGCAAAACGCTCCGGAAGGCGCCGTTTTTCCGTCCTATTTTCGATTTTGCGCTTGACTTTGTCTTCGCGCGCGGGTATAATGTATAATGTAGAAGGAAGAAATCCGCGGCGTCTGACGGCGCCGAACTATGAAAACGAGAGCCGGAACGCGGCTCGGCAAGGAGAAACTATCTATGGCTTATTACATCGGCGTTGACCTCGGCGGGACCAACATCGCGGTCGGCATCTGCGACAGCGATCTCAAGATCGTGAAGAAGGGGAGCGTCCCCACCAAACCCGACCGCGCCCCCGAACTGATCGTAAAGGATATGGCTGATCTGTCCGCCAGACTGCTGAAAGAATGCGGCATTCCGCTCGACGAGGTCGCCTCGGTCGGCATCGCCACCCCCGGCACCGCGAACAGCGATACGGGCGTCGTCGAATACTCGAACAACATTCCCTTCTTCCGCTTCCCCATCGCGGACGTCTTCAAGTCGTTTTTACCGGTCAAGCAGGTTTTGATCGAGAACGACGCCAACGCCGCCGCTCTTGCCGAGGCGCTCTCGGGCGCGGCGAAGGGCACGAAGAAGTCGGTCATGATCACCCTCGGGACCGGCGTCGGCGGCGGGATCGTCATCGACGGTAAGGTCTACTCGGGCTTCAACCACGCGGCGGGCGAACTCGGTCACACCGTGATCGAGAAGGGCGGACGTCCCTGCTCCTGCGGTCGGCGCGGCTGCTGGGAAGCGTACAGTTCCGCAACCGGTCTGATCAATATGACCCGTGAGAAGGTCAACGAGTGCAAGATCAAGGGGATCCCGTCCCTGATGGTCGACGAGTTCGACGCGAACGGCCGCGTTTCCGCCCGCACCGCTTTCTCGGCGATGAAGCAGGGCGACGCCGTGGGCACCGAGGTCGTGCGCGAATATATCGACTATCTCGCCTGCGGTCTGACCAACATGATCAATATCTTCCAGCCCGAGGTTCTTTCGATCGGCGGTGGGATCTGCAACGAGGGCGACACCCTCTTGAAGCCCCTGCTCGAGATCATCAAGACCGAGCAGTACACGAGAAAATCCCCTGACAAGTGCGCGGTCAAGATCGCCGAACTGGGCAACGACGCCGGCATCATCGGCGCGGCGGGACTCGGACTGTAAGACCGTTTTTCCCCGTCCGTGAATGAAAGACGTCAGGCGGGGGAATGATGTACCGTACAGAACATAGAAAGAAAGAAAAAACAAGATGAAGAAAACCATCAGAGGCAACGTCTACGACACCGAAACCGCACAGGTGATCTCGAAGAACGTGCACGGCTTCTACGGCGATCCCGCCGGATACGAAGAGACCCTCTACGCGACCGAAGACGGCAGATATTTCGTCTACACCAACGGCGGCGAAGCGTCGCCCTACCCGGTCGAGAAGATCTCGTGCATCGCCAAAGCCAAGGTCGACGCCTGGCTCGAGAGCCACAAAGGCTGAGACGGCGGACAATTCACGTAAAGGAACCCCTTTCGTCGCTTGGACGAAAGGGGTTCCTTTTATGGGGGCGGTTGCGATTTTTCCCGCTGTTTGTTGGGGTTACGCGTTTGCGTCAAAGGGAGAGCGGAAGCGAGAAACCGGAGAAGTCCCCGTCCTCTTCCCCGCCGTCGGCGTCCCCGTCCCGGGTAACGACGATATCGGAGAGTTCCGCGATCATATACGCCGAGAGGTAGGTTTTCATCGCTTCGTCGGCCTCCCCGTCCAGCACGATCCGAAGATCGTAAAGATCGGGGATCTCGGGGTGGAGCGCGTAGCGTCCGGCGACGATATACACGCCGCACGCGGGGACCTTCACGCGCTCGACCGTTCCGCGCACCTCCTCGCGGTACACGCCGTAGGTCGGCAGTTCTTTCGATAAAAACGGACGCACCACCTCGCGGGTAAAGCGTTCGTAGTCGAACGCCCCGCCGGGCGTCGCGCTGCGCGCGGGCGTCATGGCGCGAAGCGGGAACGCAAAGCCGTCGGTCGGAATCACGAAGCCCGAAACCCGCGCGGCAAGATCGCCCGCAAGCGACGCGATCTTCTCTTCGTCGGCGCCGTCGATCCCGACGTAGAAGCGCGCCATGCCGCTCGACTCGCGGTCGACGATCTTCACAAGACGCTCGAGGGCGTCCTCGTACCTGATTCGCGTCATTTCCGTTTGTCCTCGAGTTCGCGGAACAGTTCGATCTGTTCCCCGTCCGGTCCCGCGACGAACGCGACGCGGATGGTCGCAAGGTAGGGACGCGACGCCAGTTCGACGGTTTTCGGCGGCGTCACGACCGTCGCGCCCGCCGAGAGCGCCGCGGCGTAGGCGGCGTCCACGTCGTCGACGTGCAGGGCAAAGTGGATCCACTTGCCGTTGGCGGAATACTCTTCCCCGCCGTTTGCGAAGATCTCGATCTTCCCGCCGTCGCCGATATCGAACAGGGCGATCGTGCGTTCGCCCTCGCCCCAAGAGAGCACCTCTTTCATGCCGAGCGCCCGGTAGAACGCGCAACTTGCCTCGAAGTCCGCCGCTTTCAGTCCGACGTGGTGGAACCCGATGCCCCCGATCACGCTGTCGGTCATATTTTCATCCTCTTTTCTTTCGACATAAAGCAGCCGCAACGGCGACGAACCGTTGCGGCTTTGATTTTTTCAGAATTACGCTCTTCTTCTCGCAGTGTTGGCGAACTGGAACACGACGCCGAGCAGACCGATGACGACGCCGATGATCAGGGCGATGGTCAATCCGTTGATGCCGAGCCCGAGTTTCGAGGTGACGCTGAAGATCTTTTCGACGATCGCGTTGCCTTCGAGCAGCGTTCTCTGCACCGCGCCGATCTTGCAGGTGAGTTGCACCAGAGCGATGGTACCGCCGATCAGACCGGTCAGGAGAACGATGATGACCTTCAGGAGCAGGAAGGCGAGGATCGCAAGAACGACGCCGATCCCGATGCGGATCAGCAGCGCGTTGTTATACGACGCGACGTAGGGTTGAGAGAAGAGATAGCCGGCGTAGCCCGCGGCGATCACGACCGCCGCCTTGAAGAAGAACTGCGTGAGCAGAAGTCCCGCGATACCGAGGATCGCCGCGATGATGGTCTGGACGACCGGGACGTTCTCCATGGCGGGGATCAGTTTGACAAGATACGGGAAGAGGATCAGACCGCCGACGAAGCCGCCGACGAAGCCGACCAGCGCCAGTTCCAGACGGAACAGACGGTAGCCGAAGAAGCACTCGATCAGAGCGATCACGCCGATGATGATCCACCAGTAGTCGCGGATACCTTTGAGCGCGTCGATCGCCGAGGTGGCGGCGCCGCCGATGTAGTTGGCGTTCTTCAGTTCTTCGATCCCGCGGCTGACGTATTTGCGGATCGTCTCAACGCCGCTTTGCGCCGCTGCCACGACCCCGTCGGTCTCTGCGCTTCCGCTGTCCGCGAATCCGACGACGGTGAAGAGCAGCAGGACCGCCAGAAGGATCAGGACGAACACGGAACGGCGGTTTTGGGTAGCAAGTTTCATTGTCTTGTCTCCTATTCCAGGGCGGAAGCGACAGTTCACCCCACCCTTGTCTCTTATCGTGTTTCTATTATACCACCTCTTCTACGAAAAAGCAAACCCTTTTTTCAAAAATAATGAAAAAATCTTTTCTATGAATAACGCTTGATTTTCCGGTGGTACGATGTTATAATAATTACGTATCATTTTTCGGCGGAGGGAGTAATGAAAAACCTGACTTTCCGGAAGCAGTTGACGATCTTCGTTTTCTGCGCCGTGGTTCTGACCGGATGCGTTCTGCTCGGGTTTGTGATCGACCGTTCGATCGCGGCGAACAATCTGTTCTCCAAGATCATCGGTATCCTTGCGCCGTTTATTGCAGGCGGGATCATCGCGTTCGTTCTGAAACCGCTCTGCAACCTGCTCGACAAGCCCGTCGGCGCCTTCTTCACCAAAAAGGTGTTCCGCCGTTCGCTCGAACGCGGGACCACCACCGAGCGCCGTGTGCTGAAACGCGCAGACAACGTGAGCATTTTCCTCTCGGTTTTGATCTTTTTCCTGATCATCGCCGGGCTGCTTCTCGCCGTGATCCCGCAACTCTACGACAGTATCGTCCGCCTGATCAACAGTATCCCGGGCTGGATCGAATCGTTTGCCGAGTGGCTGACCGGCATCATCGGCGACGATAACCCCGATCTGAACGACTCGCTGCAGGAACAGTTGAACCGCGTATCGAACGGACTGGTTAACTGGCTGACCAACGCGGTCGCTCCGACGCTCGCCGACCTGACCAGCGCCGATCTGACCTCGATCTTCACGAAACTGGCGCCGATCGTCTCGGGTACGTTCAGCGTCGGTAAGATGATCGTCACCGCGCTGCTGAACGTCGTGGTCTCGATCGTGGTCGTGGTCTACACGCTCGCCAACCGCAAGAAATTCGCAAAACAGGGCGTTCTGATCGTCAACGCCGCGCTCCCCGACAAGTGGGCGAAGATCTTCCTCGACGAATGCAGTTACGCCAACCGCGTCTTCTCGGGTTTCATCTCCGGACGTATGCTCGACTCGCTGCTGGTCGGCGTTCTGATCTTTATCGTCGCGTCCATCTTCCGCGTGCCGCAGGCGATCCTGATCGCGATGCTGATGGGTATGTCCCAGATGATCCCCTTCTTCGGGCCCTACATCGGCGCCGTTCCTTCCTGCCTGATCATCCTGATGATCGACCCGGTCAAGGTGATCTATTTCCTGATCATCGTGATCATCATTCAGCAACTGGACGCCAATATCTTCGATCCCCTGATCGTCGGGAACTCGATCGAGATGTCGAGTTTCTGGGTGCTCTTCTCGGTGATCCTGTTCGGCGGGCTGTTCGGGTTCCCCGGACTGCTCCTCGGCGTCCCGACCTTCACGATCCTCTACGACGTCATCCGCAAACTGACCGATTTCATGCTGAACAAGCGCGGGAAAGGCGAAATGGCGGACGACTACCGACGGCACTATCACAACCCCTCCGACGACCCCGACCTGCTGCGTGAAAAGGCGCGGAAATACCGCCGCGACCGCCGCCATACCAAGGCGGAGCAGAAGCGTATCTCCGAACTCGTCATCGAGGCGCAGGAAAGCGGGACCACCGAGGCGGCGATCCCTCTGATGACCGTGGTCGAAGAGGACGCCGAAGCGCCGCTCGACGAGGCGGGGACCGTTTCCGAAGCCGAAACGGCGGCAGAAGCCGAAGACGGTGCCGAAACCCCGTCTTCCGACGTCCCGGACGAAAACCCCTCCCCTGCCGACGTGCAAACCGACACCCCGGGTGAAGATACGCCCGTGCGTGAAGAAGATAGTAAACCCGAAACCGCAACCGAATGATCCGAAGCCGGCCCCGTTCCCGGGCGTCGGGAACCGACCGTTCCCGCCCGGGGGCGGGGTTTGTTTCGAGAAAATAAAACGACTGACGAACGAAAGGTATCAAGACGGTAAAATGACCATTCTTCTGCAAACGCTGCAACTGATCTGCGGGCTCGCCCTGTTCCTCTACGGTATGAACGTGATGGGCGACGCCATGAAGCGGATCGGCGGTTCTCGCATGAAATCCATTCTCTCCAACGCGACGTCCAACCCGCGCAAGGGCTTTCTGCTCGGGCTTGGCGTGACCGCGCTGGTGCAGTCGAGTTCCGCGACGACGGTTATGATCGTCGGCTTCGTCAACTCGGGGTTGATGACGCTCCGTCAGACCGTCGGCGTCATCATGGGCGCCAACGTCGGCAGCGCCTCGACGGCGTGGCTGACCGGTCTTTCGGTGATCGAGGGCGGGGACAGCGGCGTTCTCGGCTACCTCAACCTGCTGAAACCGACCTCGTGGATGCCCCTGCTCGCCATCACGGGACTGTTCATTACCATGATGAGCAAGAGCGACCGGAAGAAGAATATCGGGCACGCCCTTCTCGGCTTCTCGGTTCTGATGGTCGGCATGGAATATATGGCGCAGGCGGTCGAACCCCTGAAGGAGAGCGCGGGCTTCCGTTCCCTGCTCACCATGTTCGAGAACCCGGGGCTCGGCATCATCGCCGGTCTGATTCCGACCCTGGTCGTGCAGTCTTCCGCCGCCTCGATCGGTATCCTGCAGGTGCTCGCGACCACCGGCGAGATCACATACGGCACGTCGATCCCGATCATCATGGGTTTGAACATCGGTACCTGCGTGACCGCGATGCTCTCCTCGATCGGCGCGAACAAGAACGCGCGCAGAACGGCTTTGATCCATCTGTATTTCAACGTCCTGTCGGCGCTTGTGTGGCTGATCGTGTTTCTTGTCGTCTCGAACGTCTTCGATATTCCCTTCCTCGCCCACCCGGTCGACCACTGGTGGGGGATCGCCGCCGTGCATACGGCGTTCAAGATCCTGTCGGTGATTTCGCTCGCGCCCTTCTCACGGCTGATCGAGCGGCTCGCCGTCCTGTCCGTGCCCGAAAACAAGGGTGAAGACTCGATCGACCTGCTCGACGAACGTCTGTTTTTGACGCCGACCGTCGCCGTCGAGCGCGCGACCGAAGTGACCGAGAAGATGGCGGTCATCTCGAGCGAGGCGTTCCGTCTCTCGCTGGGTCTTATCGGACGCTACGACGAGAAGATCGCCGCGACGATCCGAGATTTTGAAAACAAAGCCGACCTCTACGAGGACAGTCTCGGCAGTTATTTGACGAAACTCGCGTCGACCCGCGACCTTCCCGAGCGGGAAAGTCGGCAGGTGACGATGCTGCTTCACCTGATCGGCGACTTCGAGCGGATCTCGGATCACGCCGTCAACCTCGTCGAATCGTCCGAGGAGATCAAGGAAAAGAAGGTCGTCTTTTCAAACGAGGCGAACCGCGAACTCTCGGTGATGTACGGGGCGGTCGACGAGATTCTGACGCTGGCGACCGACAGTTTCGTAAAACAGGATCTGCACGCCGCCTCGCTCGTCGAGCCGCTTGAACAGGTGGTCGACTACCTGCGCGACGAGATCAAACTACAGCACATTCTGCGCCTGCAGAAGAGCGAGTGTTCGATCGAACACGGCTTCGTGCTTGCCGATATTCTGACCAACCTCGAGCGCGTCTCGGACCATTGCTCGAACGTCGCGGGACTGATCCTCGAAATGTCGGCTCACGGCGACGTCGAAACGCACCAGTACCTCCGCAACGTCCGCGCCGGCGGCGAGGGCTTCAAGTGGAATTACAAGAAGTATATGGAGAAGTATTCGCTCGGCGTCGGAACGCCCCCGGAGGGACTTGACAAATGACGGTCCGCTCCGCCGATCCCGCTCTGCGGGACGCCTACGTCGAAGTCTACCGGAACGCCCGCCGCTTTATGGCGACGCACGGTAATACCGAGCAATGGGCGGACAAGGACTTTTCAAACGAGGTCGATCTCGACCTCGCGGACGGCGTTCTGTACGAAGGGCGAAATGAGGCGGGAGAGTTGCTCGGGGTCTTCGCGTTTCTGGAAGGACCCGACCCCACGTACGCCGAAATCGAGGGGGTTTGGCTCGATAACGCCCCCTATTGCGTTCTTCATCGGGTCGCGTCGACCTTCGTGGAGCCGGGGTTCATCGCGGGCGTGACCGCGTGGGCGGCGACAATCTCTCCCCATCTGCGGATCGACACCCACCGCGACAACCTCCCGATGCAGCGAGCGCTCACCGCCGCCGGCTTCTCGGCGCGCGGGATCATTCACCTGCCTAACGGCGACCCGAGGATCGCCTTCGAGCGGGTGTGAAAACCGCGCCCTCTTCCCCGCTTTTCGCCGCACAAAGCCCCCCGACGAAAGCCGCGTATCATGCCGCCGAAAAAAATCGGCGGCTTTTTTCAAAAAAAGATTAACCGAACGACGATCCCTTTCACTATACAGACGGAACGTTCCGAAAACCATGGGAAAGGAGGGAGACGAATGGATCATAAAGACAGAATATCGGACGTCGCAAAGACGGTTTTCAATTTCAGCAAATCGAGAACCGGCAACGTCTTTGACGCAGAAGATCTCTCGCAGGAGATCCTGCTCGAGTTGTGCCGTTCGATCGGTGATCTGCGCTCCGAGGACGCTTTCTACGGCTTTATGTGGTCGGTGGCGAACAACGTCTGCAAGCGTTGGTACGCGAAGAAAAGCCGTCAATCGCATGTAACGGAACTTGATTTCGACCTGCCCGACGCCGATTGCGAGCAAAGCCGGGAAGAAGACGAGACAATCGCGCTCTTGCGGCGCGAGATCGGACTTCTCTCGGAAAAATACCGCCGCGCGGTGATCCTGTATTACGTCGAAAACAAATCCTGTTCGGAAATCTCCTCCCTTCTCGGTACAAGCGAGAGCATGGTCAAATACCTGCTCTTCAAATCACGAATGATACTGAAAGAAGGAATGAGTATGGAAAGGAACTTTGGTTCACTCAGCTACAACCCCAAAACGTTGATTCCCTTGTACAGCGGCGAAGGACCGAACTACTTCTGGAAGTTTATGCAGAGCAAAATCAAGCAGAATATTGTAAGCGCCTGCTACAATGATTCGCTCACCGAACAGCAAATCAGTCTTGAAACCGGCATCGCGCTCCCTTATCTTGACGACGAAATCAAAGCGCTTGAAGACAAAAAAATCATTATCAAAGACGGAAAACACTACAAAGCCAACGTTATTGTCATCACCGCGGACTGTGCGGACGAAATCGGACGCGCTGTCACAGAATACCCCGGACAGATTGCGGATAAAGTCGAAGCATACGTTACCGAAAAACTGGACGAGTACCGGAAAATCGGCTTTTCAGGCAATGATTTTTCTGAAAACACCCTGCGTTGGCAGCTCTGCACTATTCTGTTCCGGACGATAATGATAGCCTCTTATGGCGGTAGCGTAACAAACTTTCCCAAAACCGGTTGGGGAGAACGCGCCTACATCTGGTGTGTGGAAAAGCCGATCGAAAAGCATGTCTTTTCTTTTGCAGACGTAAACAGCAATCGTGACGACAGACTATACTTCTTCAATTATGAGAAAAACGGAAAAGGCGATCACCGCGACTTCTACGGAAACAAGAGGTATATCAGTATTTTCTGTGATATTTGCCGCGGAGAAAAAACGGATTTCAGCGAATACGATCTCGAAGCGATTGCCGAAATGATCAAAAAGGGGTACGTGATAGGCGAAAAAGGCTCCTATCGGGCAGCCGTTCCGGTTTATTCGTCCGAACAATACGCTGAAATTGTTCGGAAAACAAAAGAGTTTACGGATAATGAACTTGCCGGAATCATCCGGGAATTAGAAGCAACAACCGTCCGGATTCTAAGCGCACACACGCCGAAACATCTGTCCGATCAGATTCCCGGAATTGCCATGAACGATGCGTTTGTCAATACTGTCTGTATTCCCGCGACAATACTAATTGAGCGACAATTCCTGAGCACCTCATGGCATCCTTTTGAAATGCCGACGACGTACACCGTTTTGCGATAAAAGACCGTGCCGACCACGTTCGTTGTGGCAGATGAATAAAATGGGGGGCGGAGAGCGAAAACTCTCCGCCTCTTCTATTGTTGAGTTATCCCATCCGAACCGCCTTTTCTTCTCCGTTTTTTCCCCCGCTCTTCGCCCGCCCGAAAAGGTCAAAAATCTTTTGAAAAAGGGTTGACAAACCGCCCCTCGTCGTGTATAATATCATTCGTCACGCGGGAGTGGCGGAACTGGCAGACGCGCACGTTTGAGGGGCGTGTGGATTTTCCATACGGGTTCAAGTCCCGTCTCCCGCACCAAAGACTCGGGAGTCCCCCAATTCGGGGGGCTCCCGAGTCTTTCGATGTAGTGAAAAGGACGCGGAACCGACTTTTGCGCCTGCGCAAAAGTCTGGTGTCTGCCCCATCCGACACGGTTTCGCTTTCGCTATGCACGGGGCAGACACCGTTCAACGCGTCCCGTCTCCCGCCTTGGTTACTTCCATACGGCTTCCCTTTTTCTATGCACTGGGCAGACACCGTTCAACGCGTCCCGTCTCCCGCTTTGGTTACTTCCATACGGGTTCCCCGACGGCTCGCAAGCATAGTCGCGGCATGCGCGGAGCGCAGCCCGCGAGCCCGTCGCTCCTTGCCTTGCTCGGGCGCGTCGTCACAAACAGCACACCCGTGCTGTTTGCGCCTCGCTTACCCGTCTCCCGCACCGGGGGACTTGAACTGACTTTTGCCGCCCGGAGGGTGCAAAACTCTGGTGGCTGCCCATCCTATACGGCTTCCCTTTTTCTATGCACTGGGCACCCCCCGTTCCTCGCCTCCCGCCCCCCGCCTCGCTTTCCCCCATTCGGGTTCCCCGACGGCTCGCAAGC
>JAEEGL016580030.1_pt1 | contig 15829 bp, 22 predicted proteins | sample 9134231 | NCBI WGS metagenome assembly JAEEGL01 (sample SAMN16246548, study PRJNA631951) | gut metagenome | biome: gut microbiome; feature: rumen; material: fiber-attached | host: Bos | place: Iran: Karaj | collected 2018-10
AAAGGAACATGACTTTAGTCAAGATAAAAAAGAAAATAATGTAAAAAAACGTGTATTAAAAAAATAATTGTTAACAATAATAAAAAGAAGTAGTATATCTACTTCTTTATTCATATATTTTATTGGAGGTTATATGAAAATTAATTATAAACGATTGATTATCTTTATTTTAGTTCCTGTTTTACTTGGAGCTTTGGTAGGATTATTAACATCGGTTAATACCGATATTGACAGTATTATTCCCAAATGGATTTTTCCTGTTGTATGGACTATCTTATATGTTCTAATGGGCTTATCTTCATATCTCGTTTATGAAAGGGATGGTGCCGTTCCAAGAATATACATCGTTCAATTAATCTTTAATCTATTATGGAGTTTTATCTTCTTTAAATTTAAATGGTTTACTTTGGCCTTTATTTGGATTATTGTCTTATTTATTATGGTCATAAAAATGATTAGAGAATTTGCTAAAATTGATAAACGTGCCGGCAATTTACAAATCCCATATGCCATATGGTTAGTTATTGCCGCTATCCTTAATCTAGTGAAAATTATTTAATTTTATGGTATACTTATCATGTGATAATATGAAAAAAATAATATTTCTGATAAGTATCTTTTTGGTTGGTATAAACCTTGTTAGTGCTAAAGATAATGCTAAATACGAATCGTGTATTGATGGTGATACCTTTAAAGTATCAATAAACAATGAAATTAAAACAGTAAGACTGTTAGCTGTTGATACCCCTGAAATCGCTAAGCCTGATAAAGAAGCCGAGTACTATGCTGAAGAAGCTAGCGAATATACTTGTAAAAAAATCAAAAAAGCTAAGAAAATAATTCTCGAATATGATCAAAATAGTGATAAACAAGATAAGTATGATAGAGTACTTGCGTGGGTATTTTTAGATGGTAATCTATTACAAACTGATTTGGTTGAAAATGGTTATGCTAAAGTAGCTTATTTATATGATGAATATAAGTATACTGATATTATCTTAAAAAAACAAGAATTAGCATCAGCTAAAAATATTGGTATTTGGAACACCACAAAATCATCTTCCAAAGAAGACGATGAAACATATATGAATATTGAAATAATTATTATTAGTGCCTTGTTATTAGTCTTTGCTTTGATCAGTAAAAAAATATTTAAATAATGTATAAATTTTATCCTTTCATATCAATATAGATGTGAAAGGATATTTTATGTCAAAATATAAAGTTGATATTGTTGGTGTAAATACAAGTAATTTAAAAGTACTGACAAATGAAGAAAATATTATTTTATTTGAAAAAATGCATAATGGTGATCATTTTGCTAGAGAAGATCTTATTAAAGGCAATTTAAAATTAGTTTTATCGATTCTAAAGAAATTTAACAACAAAGTTGATAACTTAGATGATCTATTTCAAGTGGGCTGTTTGGGATTAGTTAAAGCTATTGATAATTTTGATACCTCATATAATGTAACATTATCTACTTACGCTTGTCCTTTAATTATTGGTGAAATGAAAAGGTATATTAGAGACAATATTTCACTAAGGATATCTAGGAGTGTCAAAGATTTAGCATATAAGACTATGAAATTAAAAGAAGAATTGACAACCCTTAATGGGCAAGTACCTACCGATAAAGAAATTGCTAATATTCTAAATGTCAGTGAATATGATATTGCTAATGCGCTTAATTCTTTAAAAGAACCAGTCAGTATGTATGAGCCAATCTATAATGATGGTGGTGATACGATATATTTATATGATCAATTAGCTAATCCCAAAGAAACATATGATCAAGAAATAAAATTAGCGTTAGAAAAAGCCATGGAAAAATTAAAAGTAAGAGAGCTACAAATTTTAAAAGAACGTTTTTTAATTGGTAAAACCCAAATGGAAATTGCCAGTGAATTAGGAATTAGTCAAGCTCAAATATCGAGGATTGAAAAGAGCGCCCTAAATAATATCAAAAAATTGATTAAGTAGAATATACTTAATTAGGTGATATAGTGAGATTATCAGATTTACAGCATAAAGAAATCGTTAATATTTTGGATGGCAAAAGAATCGGTATTATTATCGATGTTATTGTAAATGAACAAGGACATATTAATAGCCTGGTACTAGAAGACCGTAGAGGTCGTAAGTTTTCTCGTGAAGAATATACCATTATGTGGAATCAAATAGTTAAGATAGGTGATGACATTATCTTAATTGATACCAGAAATAAATAGCTAGTTTTGTCGAAGCGCTAGCATAAATATTTAATTGATGTTATCATCTAATAAAAAGTAAAGGAGATGCTTATGCCAGACTATATTTTATTAGATGATATGATCGATGACATGTTAAATGATTTATCCTTGATAAAACTAAATTCCCATTTTTTTAAAGAAGATGAAGATTGATTTCTCATCTTTTTTCTTTTATAATTATATTGTGATATATATGAAAGAATTAATCGATAATTACAAATATGAAAGAGAACTTAATAAAAAAGGAATTACCTTAATTGCCGGAGTTGATGAAGTAGGCAGAGGACCATTAATTGGACCAGTTGTGGCAGCTGCAGTAATCTTACCCAAAGATTATAAATTAGAGGGCCTTACTGATTCCAAAAAATTATCGGAAAAGAAAAGGGAATACTTTTATGAAATAATTCAAAAAGATGCCTTAGCCATCGGTATCGGTATTGTTGATGAAAAAAAGATTGATGAAATAAATATCTATGAAGCAACTAAGGTAGCTATGAAGGAAGCAATCGATAATTTAAAAACTAAACCAGAACATATTTTAATTGATGCAATGCCTTTGGATTTAAAAATTCCTAATACTTCAATTATTAAAGGTGATTTACTTAGTATAACTATTTCTGCTGCTTCCGTTATTGCTAAAGTAACTAGAGACCATATGTTATATGATATCGACAAAGAATATCCAATGTATGATCTTAAAAATAATAAAGGTTATGGTACCAAAAAACATCTTGAAGCCATCAAAAAATATGGTATTACAAAATATCATAGACTTAGTTATAAACCAGTCAGTGATTATAAAGATAAAATAAATGAATAAATACTTGTAAAAATTGTTTTTTAATATTATAATGTAATTAAAGTAAAGGAGTATGTCATGAATAAATTTTTAGATTATCTTAAAAAAAATAAAATAGTTACTGGTGTTATGGTCGCAGCTATCGTATTACTTGGTATATATGCAATAAAAAGTACTTATTCACTTGATAATCAATATGTTGTGTTTCAAGGAATTGATAATTATCGTGGAGTCATCATCAAATCATGTAAAATTGATTCGAGTGGTAAATTAGATAGTGGCTGTATCAGCGAAGCAACCAAGGTATGTGGATCATATACTGCAACTTATTGGGGAAGTGATACCGTTAATTTAAGTGGAACTTTTAGTAGTGGCCAAACAGTTTATTGTAAAGGAGGATCATCTAACCCATATGGTTATACTTGGGGTTGTTATGTTTGCCCTGATAATCCATCCATCATCAAATGGCTTATTCGTTCTGGTGGTTACTCAATGCCAGATAGTATGCGTACTGATCCAAATTGTTCTACATTGCTTCAAAAGGTTGCCACAATTACCGATGATAAAGAATGTGTTCCACCAGTTGCTGAATCAGCATGTTATCAATGTAAGAATGATGAAACAGTAATGGAATGGCGTAATAATGGCAATGCTGATAGCAAATGTACAGGCGGATATAATAAAACAAATAAAACGCAAGCTGAATGTAAATATGTTGCTCCAACAAGTGCTTGCTATCAATGTAAAACAGATGAAAAGATAATGGAATGGCGTACGAGTGCCGAAGCTGATGATAAATGTGCTAGCGGTTATAATAAAACGACCAAGACGCAAGCTGAATGTAAATATGTTGCTCCAACTCCAACAAGTGCTTGTTATCAATGTAAAAATGATGAAAAAGTAATGGAATGGCGTACCAACGGCAATGCTGATAGCAAATGTACAGGTGGTTATAACAAGACAACCAAGACGCAAGCTGAATGTAAGTATGTTGCTCCAACGAGTGCTTGCTATGAATGTAAAGCTGATAAAAATATCTTAAAATGGAAAACAGATGCGCAAGGTGACGATAGTTGCCCAGGCGGATATAATAAAACAACAAAGACTCAAGCAAATTGTAAGGTAGTAGTTCCCGAAAATCCAACTACTGGTACTGCTGCTTCAATCTTTATTATCTTTATGGCAGCAGTTTCAATGGGCTTAGCCTTAGTATACTTAAAAAGAGGTGCTTTATCAAAATAAAGCACTTTTTTCTTGTCTTTTTTTTACTTTTGTCATATAATTATGATTTGTGTGAAAGAAAGTAGGGGAAAATATGAATGATAAAATAAGAAATATTGCCATTATCGCTCATGTCGATCATGGTAAAACAACCCTTGTTGATCAATTATTAAAAAAATCTGGTACTTTTAGAGAAAATGAGCAAGTAGCAGAAAGAGTAATGGACTCTAACGATATTGAAAGAGAAAGAGGAATTACTATCTTAGCTAAAACAACAGCCATTAACTATAAAGATTATCGTATCAATATTCTAGATACACCAGGTCATGCTGATTTTGGTGGCGAAGTAGAAAGAATTATGAATATGGTCGATGGTGTCTTACTTTTAGTTGATGCCTATGAAGGTACTATGCCACAAACTAGATTCGTTTTGAAAAAAGCACTTGAAGCTAATGTAAAACCAATTGTTATTATTAATAAGGTAGATAAACCAACTGCTAGATTAGCATCTGTTGTCGATGAAGTAATCGATTTATTTATCGAACTAGGAGCAAATGATTCACAATTAGATTTTAAAGTAGCTTACGTTTCAGCGTTAAATGGTACAGCCTCATTAAGCCCAGAATTAAGTGATCAAAGTGAAGATTATTCATGTATCTATGATTTAATCATCAATGAGATACCAGCACCTGATGTTGATGTTGATGCACCACTTCAATTTCAACCAGCACTATTAGACTATAACGATTATGTTGGAAGAATTGGTATTGGTCGTATTAAAGCAGGAACTATTAAAGAAAATGAAATGGTTTCTTGTGTCAGATTAGATGGCAGTATCAAACAATTTAGAATTGGTAAATTATTTGGCTTCTTAGGCTTAAAAAGAATTGAAATTAAAGAAGCACATGCTGGTGAAATTGTTGCAATTGCCGGAATGCCTGATATTTCAGTCGGAGAAACCGTTTGCGATATTGGCAAAGAAAAAGCTTTACCAGTATTAAGAATTGATGAACCAACTCTAAAAATGACCTTTATGACAAGTGATAGTCCATTTGTTGGTAAAGACGGTGAACATGTTACTGCTAGAAAAATTGGTGAAAGGCTATTCCGCGAAACACAAAGAGATGTCAGCCTTCGTGTCGAAGAATCGGGCCAAGATTCTTGGATTGTTTCCGGTAGAGGAGAACTCCATTTATCTATTTTGATAGAAAATCTAAGAAGAGAAGGTTTTGAATTACAAGTATCAAAACCAGAAGTTATTATTAAAGAAATTGATGGCGTCCAATGCGAACCATATGAAGAAGTTCAAATAGAAGTTCCCGAAGAATCAGTAGGTAATGTTATCGAATCATTAGGCCTTCGTGGAGCTAAAATGGAAAATATGACTAATGTCAATAATTTAGTCAGATTATTATATACTATTCCATCACGTGGTTTAATTGGTTTCTCAACAGATTTTATGACGATGACAAAAGGATATGGTATCTTAAATCATACTTTTAAAGAATACTTACCAGTGGAAGATATTAATGTTGGAGAAAGAAAATTCGGTGTTCTAGTTTCTGTCGATTATGGTAAAGCAACGGCTTATGCCATCGGCAACCTTGAAGATAGGGGAACAATGTTCATCGAACCTGGTACCGAAGTATACGAAGGAATGATTGTTGGTGAATGTAATCGTGAAAACGATTTGGCAGTTAACGTTGTAAAAGGCAAACAATTAACTAATACGAGAGCAGCTGGATCAGATCATACTGTCGTATTAAAAAGGCCACGTCCAATCACTTTGGAATACTGTCTAGACTATATCAATAGCGACGAACTATTAGAAATAACGCCACATTATTTACGTTTGAGAAAGAAAATTTTAAATACTGAATCACGTAAAAAATTCGATGCTAAAAAAAATGCTTAATCTAAGCATTTTTTTAATATCCTAAATCACTAAGTATCTTTTCTATTGATTCCTTATTTTTAAGCAATGTCTTTGAAAATATTAAAGTATCATCAATTCTGCTAGTAACTAAATAATAACCATTTGAAATAACAACATGCTTTTCAAAATTAGCTCCTTTTTCTTTACTTCCAGTCATACTAGGACTTTTCATAGTTTGAAATACTTTTAAGTGCTTTTGGATTGTTTTTTTAGCAGATTCTACACTATCATATGTAACCATTTCAATTTCCATATCATCTAAAGTTGCTAGATAAGAACCAGTTATATAATCGATATTATCACTTTGATAATAACTTAAACGATCTGTAACGGTAAAACCACTATTCGTAGCGGCTACCTTAAAATCCTCTAACGTTTTAACTTCTCTTGTTTCTTTACTGCCGCATCCTGTAAGCACTAAACATATTATTGCCAATAGACATAAACTAATTTTCTTCATATCTTCCTCCCTATAATTCACTTATATTATATCATTAAAACCTTAATTATATGTAAAAAAATAATTAACTTTACATATAATTAACTAGGTGATTATATGGATAATCGAGATAATTTTAAAACTTTTGTCAAAGCTAATCCCCATTTTGCTACCTTTATTAGAGATGGTTCTATGACATGGCAAAAGTTTTATGAACTATATGATATGTATGGTGAAGAATCTACCATTTGGAATGATTTTAAGGAACCAAAAAAGAATAGTCCAACCGTCAGTGATATTATCAACATGGCCAAAAATATCGATATAGATAAATTTCAGGATGGCATCAATTCACTTAGTAAAGCAATCACTTTATTTAGTGATATATTTATCAGTAAAGAAACCGATAGTACATATACCCCTAGAGCCGTTTATCAAAGGTTTGATGATTAATGAAATTAAATATTATTATAAATATTAATACCAACCCCATTCAAAAACAATTTTTAAGAGAACACTCTTATTGGTATAAATATTTAAATCGAACCGATAAATATTATCCTGAATTCTTAAAAGATATGAAAGAAAAATATCATTTAACAACTACCGATAAATTAAACAAAATATCTAACGATATCAATCTATTTAGATCATTTCTTGAAGTCTTAAAATAATTATGTTATGATATTGACAGGTGAAATAATGAGCGAAATAATTAATGCTACATATGAATTCTTAGATGCCTTAGACAATTCAGAATTAATAAATAATTTAACGAAGTATAAAAATAAAGCAATGCAAAATAAGGATCTATTAAATAAGATAAAAGATGCTAGAAATGAAACAAATAGTGACCTATTAATAACTAAAAGAAAAGAAATATATGATAATGATGATTATAAAATGTATATGAAATACTATAACGAATTATCATTAATAGTCTTAAAAATAAATAATCAATATAAAAAATATACTAGTACAAAGGAGCATAGTTGTCATGGAATTTAATATCTCAAAAGAAGTATTTAATATCTTTAGCCCTGATTCACTTGATGATATCATTAGTAAATATCATATTAATAAATATTACTATCTAAAACAAATTCATTCAACTATTGTAAATATCGTTAACAGTGATTATCAAACTAATTTAGATGGTGATGCGATGATTACTAATCTTAAAGATATAGCATTAGTCATTAGAACGGCTGACTGTATACCAATTGTTTTATATGATCATAAAAAACATATTTTAGCTGTAGTTCATTCCGGATGGAAAGGAACCTTAAATAGCATTGTCACATCTACGATTAAAAAGATGATCGATACTTACCAAGTAGATCCTAAAGATCTTAAAGCATATCTTTATCCATCAATTAGAAAATGCCATTTTGAAATTGAAGAAGATGTCTATCAAATGTTTAAAGATAAAATAAAAGATATTTTTAACTATACTACCAAAAAAGGAATTAAATATTATATTGATTTACAAGGTATAGTTATTAAAGATTTAAAAAATAGTGGCATAACTGATATTACCGATGCCAATATCTGTACATACTGCCATCATGATAAATATCATTCATACAGGTATGATCATACAAATAAACGTAATTATCTAGTGGCTATGATAAAGGAGTAATAATGAAAGTAATAAGTGGAACCTTAAAAGGAAGAAATATTGAAGGTTATAATTTAGATGGTACTAGACCGACAATGGATAGAGTAAAAGAAAGTCTTTTTGCTATGATTCAAGATAATATCAAGGATAGTATCGTCTTAGATTTATTTGCTGGATCTGGTCAGTTAGGCATCGAAGCTATTTCTAATGGTGCTAAAGAATGTTATTTTATCGATCATAATAAAGAAGTAATTAAAGTTTTAAACAGTAATATTACTAATCTAAATATCAAAGATAAATCACATGTAATTCTAACTGATTGGAAGAAATTCTTAAACGATAGCGCTAATAGTTTAAAGTTTGATTTAATCTTCGTAGATCCGCCATACGATTATGATGTCTATGAAAAAATATTAACTAAAGTATCAGAATTAAATCTCTTAAATAATAATGGTCTAATCATCTTAGAACATGCCAATTTAAAACTAAAAGATACCTATCATAATCTAACTTTATATAAATCTAAAAAATATGGTACAAAATCTGTCAATATTTATAAAATTAATTGACAGATTTTTCTTATTATGCTACACTCTAATTAAATAGAGGAGGAATAAAAAATGAAAAGATTAAATAGAAAAGGATTTACCCTAGTAGAATTATTAGCAGTTATCGTTATCTTAGCCATAGTCGTAGGTATCGCATTAACTACCGTATTACCAACATTAAAGAAATCTCGTCAAAATGCCTTTGAATTAACAGCTGATACAGCTGCTGATTACTTAGAGAAACAATATCAATTAACTTTAATCGGAGATATTTCTGGAAATACATTAGAAATGGATAGTGTACCTACAACAGCTACAGCAATGCAAGAAATTGATTTTAAACGTGCTGGACTAAAGGCATCAAATTATAATGTTGCTAGCTGCACTTGGTACATAAACGAAAGTACAGGTAGAGCTTGTGTTCACCTAGTAGCAAAAACTGGAACTGGTAACAATGGTGGAGACTTCTATGATGTTAATCCAAGTACAAAGAACTCTTCTGGATGCTAATTAAAAATTAAAGACTAGCAATAGTCTTTTTTCTTTGGTATAATTGAATTGGTGATATAGATGGATAATTTAATAATTGGATCACATGTAGGATTTTCTAATAATAAACAATTACTTGGTAGTGTAGAGGAAGCATTATCATATGGTGCTAATACCTTTATGTTTTATACGGGAGCACCCCAAAATACATTAAGAAATCCTATTCGTGATGAATATACCTATGAAGCATATAAACTTATGAAAGATAATAATATCGATTTAGCTAATGTTGTTATCCATGCTCCTTATATTGTTAATTTAGGTAATATTGAAAAATTTGATTTCTCAGTTAGTTTCTTAAAGGGAGAATTAGCAAGAGCAAATACTTTAGGTATTAAGAATGTTGTATTACATCCTGGTGCTAGTGTTTCATATGAAAGGGAAGATTCAATTAAAAGTATTATCGATGGACTTAATTTAATTCTTGATAATAAATTTAATGTAAGAATATGTTTAGAGACAATGGCTGGTAAAGGAACCGAAATAGGTACTAGTATTAGTGAATTAAAAAAGATTATTAATGGTGTTAAATTTAAAGATAAAATTGGAATATGCCTAGATACCTGTCACTTAAATGATAGTGGAATTGATCTAACTAAATTTGATGAATATCTTAGTGAATTTGATAAAGAAATTGGTCTTGATTATATCAAAGTAATTCATGTTAATGATTCTAAAAATGAAATTGGATCGCATAAGGATAGACATGAAAATATTGGATTAGGTACGATTGGTTTTGATACCTTAATAAAAATAATTTATGATGAAAGATTTAAGAATATTCCTAAAATATTAGAAACACCATATGTGACAGAAAATGATGAATCTAAAGAAAAAATCTATCCCCCTTATAAGTATGAGATAGCTATGATTAGAAATAAAGAATTTGATTCAAAACTATTAGACAAGATAAGAAATAATTAGCTTATCTTGTTTTTATATTTATAATATAATTCCAATAATTTATTATATACATTAGTACTTATATCATCTTTGATTTCACTTAGTACTTCAAGTGGTTCATTCAATATCCTCTCTGGGTATTTTTTAATATATGTATAAATAATATTTAATTCATTATCAGTAATAGTTACATTTTGATTATAACTAAATTTTAAAATATCATCTTGGGTAAGTTTATCCATATACTTTAAGATTATTAGCTTGTTCATATTATCTCCCTTCTAAATATATGATAATTATTGGGAAATATGCTATAATAATAAATGATAGAGGAGTGAGTTTATGAGTTTATTTAAGCATAAATATATCAATAAAACTACCAAATATAAACTACCTAAAGTAAAGTCTCATTCTTTTAATAAACCAATTAACAAAAAAATAAAATATGGCCTTAAAGATTTAACTGGTATTATTACTAAAAGATATCTTTTAATCTCTTTTTTAATGGTTACTTTTTTTATAATTATTACTGTAAGATTATTTCAATTACAAGTTTTAGACAACAGTAAATATAAAGAAACATTGGCTATGACAACTGAAAAAACTATCGAAGGAACCAGTGCCCCTAGAGGTAGAATATATGATCGAAATTATAAATTGCTAGTTGATAATAAGGCCAAGAAAACAATCTATTATAAAAAAGAAAATGGTGTAACACCTAAAGAAGAGATTAATCTGGCATATCTTATTGGCGATTTAATTGATGTCGATTATAGTAAACTAAGTGAATATCGTTTAAAGTATTTTTACTATATGAATAATTATGAACTATGTCAAAAGAAAATAACGGAAGATGAATGGAATAAATATCGCAAAAGAAAAATTAATGACGTCGATATCGAAAATATGATCTTTGAAAGGATTACTCCTGAAGAATTAAACAAATATACTGATAAAGATTTGGAAGCAGCATATTTATATTATCTTATGAATAGAGGTTATTCGTATGCCGAAAAGATTATTAAAAATAAAGATGTTACGGAAAAAGAATATGCCTTAATTAGTGAAAACATTTCTTCATTACATGGTTTTAATACCAAATTAGATTGGGAACGCATATATTTATATGGTGATACATTTAAATCGATTTTAGGTACTGTCTCATCTGATACGGGAGGTATTCCTAAAGAATTAGTCGACGATTATTTAAAAAAAGGATATAGTTTAGATGATCGGGTAGGAACCAGTTATTTGGAATATCAGTATGAAAACTATTTAAAAGGTACTAAACCAATATATAAATTAGTAGACAATAATTATGAATTATTACATCAAGGGAAAAGAGGTAACGATATCGTTTTAACGATTGATATTGATCTTCAGAAATATTTAGAGGAAGTTTTAAAAGAAGAAGTAATGAATGCTAAATATGAACCTAACACAAAATATTATAATCGTTCATTTGCAGTCATTGCCAATCCTCAAAATGGTGAAATATTGGCAATGTCTGGCAAACAAGTCGTGAGCAAAAATGGTCATTATGAAATCATCGATTATACTCCTGGTGTAGTAACTTTGCCCGTAACTCCAGGTTCTATTGTCAAGGGTGCATCGATGATGACCGGTTATAAATATGGTGCTATCGATATTGGCAGTATCCAACATGATGAATGTCTAAAAATAAAAAATACTCCCTTAAAATGTTCTTGGCGCACCATGGGTGATATTAATGATTTATATGCCCTAAGATATTCATCTAATGTATATCAATATAAAACAGCAATTAAGGTAGCCAAAGGGAATTATACTTATGATGGCCCATTAAAAATTGATACCACTGCTTTTGATAAATACCGTGATATGTATGCTTCATTTGGCCTAGGTGTTAAAACCGGTATCGATCTACCGGTTGAAAGTTTAGGTTATTCCGGTAAGTCCAAATTACCTGGCCATTTATTAGATTTTTCAATTGGTCAATATGATACATATACTCCGATTCAATTATCACAATATATTAGTACTTTAGCTAATGGTGGCACTAAATATAAACCTTATCTTTTAAAAGAAGTATATGCTCCGTCCGTAAATGAAAAAGATGTTTTAGGTGAGTTAATTTATGCTACTGAAAAAACTAAAATCGGTGAAGTAGCCATCGATAAAAAGTATATTGATCGTGTTAGATTAGGCTTTCATCAAGTAATAACTGATGGCCTTGGTTACGGCTATATGGGTAATTACTATGATTCAGCTGGCAAAACTGGCACTAGTCAAAGTTTTATCGATACCGACAATGATGGAAAAGTCGATACCGAAACCATTACTTCATCATTTATCGGCTATGCCCCTAGTGATAAACCTAAGATGAGTATTGTTGTCGTATCACCAGATATCAGTTTGCCAGATGCCGGATATCAAAGTATGATTACTAAGAGAATCTCTGCCAAAATGGTTAATAAATATTTTTCGTTAAATTAAGAAAATAGTTGTACTAACCAAAAAAAGTATGTTATAATACATTTGACGTTTTTTAAGGAGGTGCACTATGGCAAAGAAAAATGAAAATAGAGTTTTAGTACCTTTAATTTGTGAAGACTGTAAAACTCAAAATTACACAGTAAGTAAAAATAAGAAAAATACGACAGAAAGATTGGAATTAAATAAGTATTGTCCTAAATGTCGTAAGAACACTACACATAAAGAAAAGAAATAGTAAGAAAGGTGAAGTATAATGATTAATGTTAATGATTTTAAAACTGGTCAAACAATTACCTATGATGGCAATTTATACCAAGTACTTGAATTTAATCATGTAAAACCAGGTAAGGGAGCAGCAATCGTAAAAGCTAAACTTAAAAACTTAAGAACTGGCTCAATTGCTGAATATACTTTTAATGCTGGCATTAAAGTACCTACAGCCCATGTTGAAAAAGTTAAAATGCAATATTTGTATGAAGCAAGTGGTAACTATACATTTATGAATATGAATACATATGAACAAGTAGAATTACAAGCTAGTCAAATTGAAAATGAAGCTAAATTCTTAAAAGAAGGTTTAGAAGTATTAATATTCTTTTATGAAGGTGAAATGTTAGGTATTGAATTACCTGAAAAGATTGATTATGTAATAACAGAGACTGAACCAGCAATCAAGGGTAATACAGCAACTAACGCTACCAAAGATGCTATCATCGAAACTGGATTACTTGTAAAAGTTCCATTGTTTATTGAACAAGGTGAAGAAATTATCGTTTCAACTAAAGATGGTAAGTATGTATCAAGAAAGTAATATACTTTCTTTTTTTTATGTCTATTTTCCGTAAACTTAATTTACAAAGTTAACACTATGCTATATAATTATAATATGGTGATGATATGAAAAATAAGTCTTCGAAAATATTATTGATTCACAACATTAAAGATATTGAAAAAATAACCGATGATACGAAATACATCAACATTGATATCACTAATCCTAACCATGACATAATTGCCTATTTTTTAGAACATGGTGAAAACTATATGTATTCTGATATTGTTAATGGCGTTATGGGATATACTTATGTTAGTTACGAAAAATTTGCTGAAGCTGAAACTATCATCGATGCTATTTATGCACATATGCCAAATGATTTAAATGAAATAGAGACAGCTAAATATTTATATGTTAGTATTGCTAAATGCGTTTCAGCCGATATCAATGCTAATCAAAATAAATGTGAAATATATAATCTATCACTAATGAGCACAATTAATAATTTGTGGGGTAGTTTATCATCTGGCATTACCACTGATATTAGTGCTTCGAAGATTTATTATTATTTATGTCGTCGTTTGGATATCGATATTGATATCATTATTGATGAAGAAAACAAATTGGCATTAACTAAATTAATTATCGATAAGCAGACATTAGTAACAGATTTATACGAAGATATACCATTTATTTGGTGCCGTATGAAGACTAGACATTTCGCTACCTACAACGACGATGTAGCAATCGATAAGAAAATAAAATATTTAAAGAATAAATATTGTGATTATTATTTAGATAAAGCATTAAAAGATATCGATTATACAGATGAAGATTGTGTTTATACAATCCTCGAAAAAACTAGTGATCTAATCGATGTTAGTACGATTAAACCAGTTGAATTAGGTATTATCTATAAGTATTTGTTTGATAAATATTGTCCTAATTATAATATTAAAATCAATAATTTATATTTAAATGATGAACATAAAAATCATTTTATTATGATAAGTTATAATCGTCATCATTACAGTTATAATTATAAACAAAAGACATTTGTAATGGTCGGAGACGAAGAAATTGTTGATAATATCAACCTAGGTAAAATAGGTTTATATAAGGATGAATATATTCCAAATATTAATAATTGTTAAATATTTTGCCAATAATATTATTAGTAATAAAAGGTGATTGTATGAAAAGAAAGAAAATTAAAGGAAAACATATCTTTTTAGGAATCATAATTTTACTAGTAATAATTATGGCAATTTTTTCTTATACCTTAAAACCAGATCGAAAATTAAATAAATTTGAGTCTTTAATTAAAGACACTATCCTTGGTACAGAAAGAATAATTTTTGCGCCATTTAAATTTGTTATAAATAAATTTGATGATTATCAGGAGTTAGTAGAAATTAGAAAAAAATATCAAAGTCTATTACCTGAAGTAGAAAGAATTGATTCACTAAATACAGAAAACATTGAACTTCGCAAACAATTAAAAGCGATGCAAGATGAACTTGATATTAGTTATACGATAAATGATTATGAATACTTAAATGCCACCATCATCAGTAGAAATATTATTTCTTGGTATAATACGATTACAATTGATAAAGGATCATATAATGGTATTAAACCTGACATGGTCGTAGTAAATAGTAAAGGATTAATTGGCAAAGTAATTTCAACGACAACTTTTACAAGTGATGTCAGATTACTTACCAGTGGTGACACGATTAATAAAATAAGCGTTACGATTAGCGATGGCAACACATCGGTGAACGGATTAATTAAAAATTATAATTACAATACAAAATATCTAGAAGTTGAAGGCGTTAGCAATACTGAACAAATTAATACTGGAGAGTATGTTTATACATCGGGCCTCGGTGGTATCTTTCCTAGTGGTATTTTAATCGGTAAAGTTAAAACCATTAGAACCGATGAATACGATTTAGCAAAGATTATCGATGTCTTACCAACTGCTAATTTTGATGATCTTAATTATGTTGCAGTTTTAAAAAGAAAAGAGCTAACGAAATGATTAGTGTTGTCATTTATACCATTATATCTTTCCTTTTAGATAATTTGATGGCTAGCTTTATCAGTACTAACAGCTATTTTAATACCATCTATTCAGTTATTGCGCTAGTAATTACTTATCATTATTTTGATAATGAAGGAAAGTATTTAAGAATTTTAATTCCTTTAGCAATTCTTTTTGATATTGTCTATACCAACACTTTCTTATTAAATATTTTCCTATTTATAATCATTTATTTGTTTATAAAAACGATTAATATATATA
>JAEEGL010530326.1_pt1 | contig 15828 bp, 28 predicted proteins | sample 9134231 | NCBI WGS metagenome assembly JAEEGL01 (sample SAMN16246548, study PRJNA631951) | gut metagenome | biome: gut microbiome; feature: rumen; material: fiber-attached | host: Bos | place: Iran: Karaj | collected 2018-10
AGAAGGATCGATAATTGCAATCGGTAAAGGTAATGAAGACTGGAACTGTTCAGGTCCGCATGGTGCAGGTCGTTTGATGTCTCGTAAACAAGCAAAGAACTCAATCGCAATGGATGACTTCAAACATTCAATGGAAGGAATCTTTACTACTTCTGTAAATGAATCCACCTTGGATGAGTCGCCGATGGCATACAAAGATGCAAATGAAATTATTGAGTTAGTGAAGGATACTGTTGACATTGTCGAGGTTGTAAAACCGATCTATAACTTTAAGGCGTCAGAATAATAGGAGCTATATAATGACATTTACAGAAGCAAAGAAAATACTTGTACAGCACAATCTGTGGAGACGCGACAATCATGTGCCTAATCAATACGAGATGGTGAATCCTACTGAATTAGGCATTGCAATTGAAACAGCCATAGAAGCTCTAAGTGGTTGTATAAGTTCTGAATGTGAATCGTATAGTGATGTAGTAAGTAACTGGCGTGAGCTTCGTTACCTTCAACGTGTAGCTAACTTTGATGATTAAATAAAAGGATGAATAGGCATGTGTACGCGTTCAAACGTTGTTCTTGTGGCACCAAATAATGAAGTTGATCAGTTTTATCATCACTATAACGGTAATCTTTCTGGCGTTGGCGAAGAACTTCGTAAGTGTCTTTTATACTCAATTGGAATGAATACACTAATAAAAGATACGTCAGTCTACAACATTCTGATTGGCATATTGCATGACTGCGAAGGTTACGAGTTTGAAGACTCTTGGGTGTTGAACGATAGTAATCGTCTTCATACAGATGCAGAGTTTACTTATATAATTAGAGGCAATGATCTTTACTTCGTGTACGAATATGGTCTTCGTAACAAAGTGGATACATACAAAGATCTGATTGATTATGTTTGTAAAGAACAAAACAAAGTTGATCTTACAGACCATTTGACAGACGAAGATGATCAGCCATTGAAATAGCAATCATATCCCTGAAGAAAGTTTATGAAAATTTACCATGCACTAACAGTACTACGCCACATGCCGTTAGAGTGGAACATATTATGGGGTGATTCTAGTAATTTGCTTCACCCTGTTTTAGATGTATATTATAATAAGGATTTGCATAAGACTTTTGTAACTTTGTTTAGAGAGGGTGATCTAGAGGCATATAAGAATGAATTGTCAGTAAAAGATTTCGCTAATATGCTATTAAGATTGCCGATGAACTCTTTTGACAGCGAATTAGTGTTTAGCAACTTTCAGGAAACAAACTATGGTAACGCTGGATTGTTTGAGATAACTTCAGAAGTATTAAATGTAAAAGGGTTCCGAAAAGCAAAGTACACCGAGTACGACTATACGCTTAAACAAAATAAAAAGCATCATTACGTTAGAATGATGCTTTTTAATGATGATCTTGATAGACGTGGATAACTATGAAGCGCATAAACAGTATACGACAAATAAAGAAGCATATTAGATTGCCATTTAGTAAAGTGCTTCCATTTACTGTAATAACTTATTGAGACACATTTTACCATTCGAGAAAATGTGTGTTTATAGATCATACAGAAGCATATTACATAATGAATGGCTCCAAATCAAGAACCGTCAACGTTACTTTTAAAAGACGATCTCCAATAGATGGAAATGAAGACTACAAGTTATTTATACATAAACACTAATCATTGAAGTAGCTACCATAGGAGAATGTAATGTTTGCGACAGATTCATTAGGTGAACTTAATTTTGTACTTGAGTTTGATTTGCCAGAAGAAATCTCTGATAATCAAGATCATGTTAAATTATCAGTCCATCATGTGAACGTTCCCATAATAAAGATTCCAGAATGTCCTATAGGATATAGGCCTATATCAAGGAGATCTTCTGGCGAGTTACATTGCATTGAGTTTTATGAATATATAAAAGATAAGTTACACTTGTTAGAGAAATGGTCGCATGCTTTACATGATAAACCGTTTGGGTGGTCAAATAGTGACCTGTATATTGACGCGAAATTGTATGGGTATAAAGATGACGAACTAGTAACATCGTTTGAATTACATAGGTTATATCAGACTCTATTCCCTACTATTAAATTTGAAAATCAAGTTGATTTGCAGTTTTCATTTGCAGATATGAAGACAGTTGCACTTTAAACATATAATAAACAATTATAGTATAGGGAAACAACTATGTACTGGAGAAATAACAACTATCACCCTGCGGATCAGACAAAGTGTTTATGTCTAACAAAGGACAATGTGTATATGACTTGTGTAGCATATAAGAGTGCCGCATTCCGTGGGGATTGTGGATGGATGCAGTATGACGGTGGACTGACTAGAGGATATGAATTAACAGATGTAGAAAAATGGTGTCCGTTATATGAGGTTGTAGAAGAATTAAACAGTAAGGAGAATAACAATTAGCACAAAGTTTGGAACTGATTATATGTAAGACACTCAAAACAGAAGAAAGAATTATTTTTGAAGATTAAGGATAAATTATGAACAGCAGACAACATAAGAAAAGATCTAAAAAACTAAACCTCATTCTTTTTGAAGAAGGAAAGATCAAAGGCAGAAAGATTTATTCTTACAAGGCTGTTCATGATCATCTTATCATTTTAGGATTTACAGCAAAGCCTAAACAGAAAGGAAGCCGTGCTTATTCAGAAAAGCGGGTTATCAAAGAACTACGTTGTTATGGTCTAAAGTCAGCATACGAGTATAACATTCTTTTTTAACAAGAGGTATAACATGTGTACTAAAAATGGCTCAATAGTAACAAAGGATTTAATACTTAATCAAATGATGCCATCGACAGAAGGCAATGCAAAAGTTGAGTTTAGTTCTGCTTGGTATCACTATTCTCAGTATGTAGAAAATGGTGGTTACGCTTGCAATGAAAACTATTGGCCCATTATATGAAAATGATCCAGAGTTTGATAGCGATGAGAAGGCAATAAAGCATTTGGGCTATCTTATAGAAAAATACCCTAACACAAAAATAAAGCTTATTATAGTTAAACGTCTTGACACACGTGAAGTGGTTGAATAAGGGCCATTGTGGAAAGAAACTTAAGTATGATCCAAGTGCAGATTATGTAGTCTACAATGGAGAGATTTATTGCAATGAAGATTGTATGCTCTATGACGTAGACTATGGATTTGCAAATCTTGACGATGTATCTGAGGATGCATTTGATAGATGTGATTATTATAGTGATCCTAATGAATAAGGCAACAATAAACTTTCTATGAAAGATGTGATGAAGATTCATATTGTTAGAGTGTCATGCTGATAAATCTGTATTCTTTGAACAAACAAGAGACAGCTTTGATTGTCTCTAGTGCTGTATTTTCAAGAGGTTTACGATGTTAGACATTTACCTTTACCGCCAAAACAAACATAGAAAGCGAATCACTGTAAAGGATTCTAACAAGGAACTTATAGAAATACTAGAGCAATCACCAATAAAAGAACTAAGAGAACTGAAAGAATATAGCCAGTACATAGACAAGCCATTTGTAGAATGTTTAAAAGAAGCTATAAATAATTATGTTGGAGTTATCTCTGGTGGCTTACAATCCGAAGAAGTTAGTCATAGCAGAGGTCTATGGAGTGTTCTATGTATGTTCAGGGATTATACAAAGAATAATTCCAATATGGTTTTAAAGCAAGACACAGTTAAAGAATTATTCGATATTGTTACAACGTCGTTGTGCGATGTAGAACGCCATTTTGAGGATAACGGATATAATATTCTAAGTTCTCCACTGAATAACGATATAGTAAATTTACTATTGGGAAAAGATGACGTAACTATTTCTGTTATTAATAGAGGAAATTATAAACTTGAATCAGACGGTAAAATAGACCATACGTTTGAATATGAAGCTAACAAAGTGTGCTATGAAAGGTTTTACTATTACGACACAGATCCTTTAGACACAAATAGAACAAAGAAGTATTATGATGCTTGGATTTATGAGCGTCTTATTCACTTATATAAAGATTTGAAAAAGATTATTGAAGAGACAGACTTTAGTAAACAGCAAATTGTATTAAATGCCTCTTGGTAAGTTATAAAAAGACAGGATTAGAAAATGAGATGTTCTTTTTGTATTAAACAGTTAGTGCTTGGTTATGTTAATCCAAGCAAGGACTATAAACTCTGTGATGCATGTGCTTTTAAATATAATGAACATCCATATTATCCTTTTACTGATAACAAAGGAGATTCTATGTTAGAGAACCCATCTTTTTCAGATCTTATAACTCTTATTTGTAGCTTTTGTGATGATCCAGAAAACACCACAGCCTACGATAGAGCTGTTTATGACATACATCTTAAAGATGAGTGTCAACAGAAGTTGAACGTAGCTATTAAGAATGCTTCTAACGGTGTTTTAGTAGAGATTATAAAAGACGGCAGATCTGTACCTATCCATAATCCTTATTATACATACTCTGAAATATTCCTTCTCGAAAAATTAGCAATAGAAGAACTAACAAATCGTGGGATAGATCCAGTGACTTTTGAAAGACAAGATATTAACACCAGTTGTATGGCTATTTAACACCACAGTGCTTGTGATACTCTTTTTCATTTAATGTACTATTCTTAGTATGTATTATACTAACTACACATTGTCTATGACATCCGCATAGATCTACTGCATCTCGCGTTGGAACATGTACAGGCTCTACATACTTGCAAGATACACATATTAGAATGATACCTACAACTATCATTAGTATAGCAAAGATTCTATTATTCATTTCATTTACCTCTTATTAAAGTATGGATTAAGTTATGTCTAGTTTGGGTGATAGAATGAAACAATATGAGGCAGTGAGTAAATCATGCCTTATTCATAGAACGCCTGTAATTATCAGATTAGACGGTTGTCACTTTCATACATTTACGAAAGGATTTGTAAAGCCATTTGATGAAGTTCTTATGTGTTCTATGGTAAGAACTATGAAATTTCTTTGTCAGAACATTCAAGGCTGCGTCTTCGGTTATACTCAGTCTGATGAAATCTCTTTGATTCTTATTGATTATAAAAAGCTAAACTCATCTGCATGGTATGATAATGAAGTTCAAAAGATCTGCTCTGTGGCTTCCTCACTATGTACATTAGAGTTTAATCGTGTATTTATAGACGAAGTGCATAAACATGTTTCATGCAGTATTTATGATAAAGCGTTAGAGATAGGTGCGACATTTGATTGCAGAGCATTCAGTCTTCCAAAAGAGGAAGCGTGTAACTATTTTATATGGAGACAACAAGATGCTACTAGAAATTCGATACAGTCTCTAGCACAGTCAAAGTTTAGTCATAAAGAATTGCACGGAATGTCTTGTGATAAATTGCAAGATAAACTGTTTAAAGAATGCAACATAAACTGGAATGATTTATACATCTATAAAAAGCGAGGCACCGCATGTTACAATCGTGGTGGAGAACATAGTGATTGGACTGTTGATTGGTGTATGCCTATTCTTACACAGGATAGAGATTATATCGATAAACATATATTTGTAGATGAATAACTCTGTAGTCTTATCAAATAATGGAGTGCAAGTGATATGAAAAATCTTGTTTTAGAATATAGAATAGCAAGGCTAGAAAGACTTGTAGAGTCTCGCGTTAAAAATGAAGCCTCTGAAAGTTTCTCTGCTAAATATAGTGCTATTAAAGATAGGTCTGAGGAATGGCATACTAAATATTACATGGCTTTACGTAAACAAATAAAAGCACTAAAAGAAGTTAAGCCAAAGAAGTCTTTGTTTGGTAAAGTAAAAAATCAAGAAGAGATTGACAATGCTCAGCGTGGGATAAAAGCAAGAGAAGTTGCAGTTAAGGCGCTTGATCTGATATTAGATCCTTTAGACGATGTTGGATTTTGTCTTGAAAAAATTGTAGCAAACAATGAGTACGATTATTATGCTAAATTAAATGAACACTTGCCAAAGCTAAATAAAAGTATTGAAGCTGCAAATAAATTAAGCAGTTCAATATCAGAGGACGACACCGGAGCTGCCGAGACTCTAAATAATGCACTTATAGAATCTACAGATATTTCAGCAAAAGCTGCAGAGATATTCAAGACAGATGAATTTAAGAAAGCTGTAGAGTTACACTCTAAATATGAAAAGGACAGACAAAAATCACAGGCTGAATATCTAAAAGCACAGCGTGAGTATTCTCAATGGACAACGAAAATTAGAAATGCTCTTATGGATAGAGACTACAGCGATCCAGAAGTGCGTCAAGCAATTAAAGACTATGGTAAAGAATTCTTTGGAGTACATGATCTATAATTTTCATGAGCACTGTTATTGCTCTTTGGTATGAGTTGTAACAAATGATAATAGACAATAAGACATTTACTATTATATATGATGATGTGTATAATGATCTATCAAAGTGCACTGTTTGTATAGACATGAATGAAACTACAAAAGTGATGTCTATACAGCTTCTATATAATAGAAGTGTCTTTAAGTTGAACAGATATCTGCAAAAGAATTATAAGATTCATCTGCGTTGCTATAATAACAGTGTTTCATTTAGTGGTGTGGCTACAATAGAGAATGTAAGTGTAAATATAGATCGCACTACAAACCATTCTAATATCATTCTATACTGCACATTTGAGTATGATTAATTATTACAAAATAGTTAAACACGTTTGATCATCTTTGTATATAATATTTGTAATTGATGTCGTTACGGAAGATAAATATCAATTACAACAGATGAGGATTCAAAGCAGAACTTCTGAACCCACAAAGATCATCTGAATTCTTTGTATAAACCCATCACTAATATGTGATGGGTTTATTTTTATCTTTAAACATTTGTAGCAGATATTTGTGTACCTAGTTGGAGATATGAAGCTACTAATATCGTTTACAACTGGAGACTAGCTTCCTGCCCTGTGACGAGGCCCTAGATCTATAGTAGATCAGCAATAAATGAACTGCTCAAAAATTGAGTAAGCATCTTGTGATATAGGTATGCAGGCGTTTGGGCATACAAGCAAATTAACTCAGAGTGATTGAGTGACTTATAGTGATTATATCATTAAAGAATCACTAATTATCCTTTAATGACTAGTAATAAAATCCCTATAAGGATTCGTGACATTGAAATAAGTGGTTCGCGAATTAAAGCAATGAGAATACTAATAATAGAAATTATGATCTTCATAATTTCTATGAAGATTAAAAACCCTAACTAGAATGCGTATTGGTGGTTAGGTCATTTGGGAGCGCACATTATATGCTACAATAACGCTGTAATGGGGACGCATTAAAACCAAATAGTGCATATAAGAAATATCTCGAGTTACCTTATATGTAGTGTTATAAAGTCGGACCATAGTCATTCTAACTTTGTATGTTAGAGAAGTTTTTGCACTTTCCATACGAAGAGGCTTGTAACGAACCAACTAGAGAATTTCTTATCTATTTATAGATAAGCTAGTTGACATAGATCTTTTAAATAAAAGATCTAAATAGTCTTTAATTAAAGTTAGATTATATGACGAAGTATTTGATTTTTCTTCTATATTAGATCTTATTATATAGTTGTACTTAAAGTGCAGTAAAAGTGCAAACGGCTACGAATTTTATTCTTGTATCTGCAAGAAGCGGCACATTTTAAGAAAGTTCTTAAACAGAATAAGCTCATTTGAATGAGTTTTCTAATAATAGCAATTATGATCTTCATAATTTCTATAAAAATAAAAATATAATTAATTTGTTAATATATAATGTAGTTAGTAGATGAACTTATCTGACGTCCAATTCAGTAATGAATGATTCTAACAAAGAACCTGCATCACATCTTTGCATTTTTCATTTTATAGTACTGTCTAACAAACACACAGCCTGTTCCAATAATAAGCTTCACAGAAGAAAATAGAGGCATCTAATGATTAGTAGTTTACAGACTTACAAGGCAAATCAATTCGACGTTACTTTTTCAGATCCTGATAGTCAGGTTGACTTCAATGGTAAAATAAAGATAAGTGTAAACAGCATAACTATCAATAGTTTATCAGGGTCTTTAGTTATAGATCTGTATGTAACTGACAATACACTATCTGCTATTCAAGCACTATATGTAAACAAGAAGATAGGCATAAGATATAGACTTCATTCTGAACAGAGTACCTATACATTATATGATGGCATTGTGCGAGTTAAAGACATTATTATAACCTCGTCAGTTACAAACAGCAGTGATTTGCTTGCGCGAATAATTTGTAATTTTGGTGCAGACTGCAATAAGTTTGTTGTATAACTATATATATATAACTAAAGAGGGATTAAATCCCTCTTTATTTTATCTCACACATGAGATGCACAGTCTACTGTTAATTGCGCTCGTCATCAAGACATGCAACATCTATTGATCCAGAAGGCTCCCAATCTTCAACAGGCTCATCAGTTGTGATTTGTGGATCGATGGGTTTAGTATCAGGTACAGTCTTTTTTGCTAAAGGAGATGGTTCCCCATTTATAGTTGTAGTTATTTTGGCATCGCCTTTAACAGCAGTAAATTCTATTTTCTTTCCACCAAGCTTAAGTTTCTCTAATGATCTAACTGCTACAAATAGACCGACAAGAATTAATCCACCAAGTAACACAGTATTTCTTGATGATTCTGACAAGTGAGAAAAATCAAGAACACATCCAAGTGCCATAATTAGTGCAACTGCGACTAATGTATATCGCAAACTAATGTACTTTGAAAACTTTTTTGTACCGTCAAGTACAGGTATAATAATTAGAAGTAATACACTGACTGCTAGTAAAATGATCGCTGCTAATTCTGGAGTCAACATAGTTCCCATATCCTTTTTCTTGCTCTCTTAGTTATGTTTTATATAGCACTAAAATTACGACAAGTACAAATTTTAGTGTTATATAGTTAAGCTGTAATTTTATAGATATTGCTAGTAAGTATCTACAGTATAAACAAATCTATCTCCTCTTACATGTAAGGAATAAATGTTATGAACTATAGCACTATAAAATACAACGATGACTCATTAAGATTAGGTGTTCGAACTGTCCTATCAGTATGTGGTTGCAATCATGACTGTCTATCGTGTGATAGTCCATTATTATGCGATCCAAATTACGGTCAAGAATTTACAAGAAATACATTAGCAGACATCGTAAAGTCATTAGACAATGATAACGTTAATGGGTTAGTTATAAAAGGTGGCGATCCTTTATATCCACAAAATCGTGAGTCTATATGTAGTTTAACGCGTACTTTAAAAGCTATTTTTGGAAAGGCTAAATCAATCATTCTATACACAGGATATACTATTCAAGAGATAAAATCTTTTGACGATCCTTATACAAATGAGTTGTTAAACTACATAGACATCATTATAGACGGTAGAGACAGTGTGCCACCAAAGCGAAAAAGATGCTATGAAGTTGTTACTACAGGTGACTCACGTCGTTTTAGAGAGCTCTATATTCGTGTATAATATATCAAAATTTAGTTTGGTATAATACTTGTTTCTTTGGAGGATTTACAAAAATGATTAAAAGAAATAGACGGTTTAGTAATGTGACTAAGAACGAGTCATGCTCTGATCCTAGAGAGCTTTTACTTTCATTAGTTGACATGGGATCCATTGACTCTGATGATATGCTAGTTGCATGTGTATCTGAAATGTCAGATGCTGAATGCAAACGAGTTTTAAACTCTTTAGCCCTACCAGAATGCGCAGAGTGTGAAGATGACGAAGTAGAGTTTGATGGTGATGTTGAGCCTGTTGATGATGTCGTAATTGATACTGACAAAGAAGATGCATCCGATGGGGATGAACCTGATGAAGATGATTCTGATGAAGTAGAGTTTGAGTCTCGTATTGCTCGTTTAGAGAGATCACTTCGTGCAGAGTCACGTAAGCACCGTTGTCGTAGATAGTAATCAAACATACTATACAAAATAAATCCTAATGTCTTTCACATTAGGATTTATTTATATGAGGATTCAAAATGAACAGACTTACATTAGAGCAAAGAGTTGCTCATTTAGAGAGACTAATTAAAAATGAAGCTATGTCGTATGTATCATATGAAGAGCTACTTGAGGCTGCTACAGAAGCTGTAGAGTCAGTTGGTACAGATTATCAAGACGTAGTAGATGAGATCTACAATACATACGGATGGGAAGAAGGTGAAGACTATAAACCTGCTGATCTTAATAGAGCCATATTAGACGCAGGTGGTGATTCTTTATCCGGTGAAGATTTAGAGGATGCAGTACGATTTTGGTTTGATAACAATGCAAGCCCTAGCGATATACCATCTAGAAAGAAATGGTTACAGCTAATGAATAAATTTGTAAATAAGAAGAGGACTCCAGAATCAGTTGCATGTATGAATGACTCTGGCACTAATAACTTAAAAGAAGTAATGGATGTACTATCCGTAGTTGCGTCAGAGTATTTAGACAGATACAACGACTATATGAATTATGGTTGGGAAGACCATTCAGGGCCATATAGATTCTCTGGTGTCTGGTCTGATTAAATATCAATTGTTTATCTGTGTATATCTAATTTACAAACACAAGATGATGAGAGTATTTGTTTGTTATGTTACTCTCTCTCAACATATGGAGAAAAGAATAAATGATTAATCGTAAAATGACACTTGAATCACGTATCGCTCGTTTAGAAAAACTTCTATCAAATAAAACTCGCAACGAAGCACGCTATCAAAATAAGGATGGTGACAAGTTAGTGAATGCTATTTTTAACAATGACGATGATAAAGCCAGATACTTAATTGACTGCGGAGTTGATCCTAATAGTAAAAACCGTCATGGCATGTCAGCCCTATATGCTGCCGTTAGTTGCCACAACGCGACTGTAGCGAGAGCGTTGCTAGATGCAGGTGCTGATCCTAATGAGATTGTAACGTCAGTCGGTGTTGACTGGTATGGCGATGGTGAAGACGTTAAAGATAAGCAGTCACTATTAGACTTAGCTGAATGGGATGATGACAACGCAATGGTGGCCCTATTAAAACGTTATGGTGCACGTTAAGTTAGTAGTCTTATAGTTTTATACTTGTATATAAAATAGCAGATGCAGTGGATTCTGCACCTGAACACAGTTTTAGTATAGTGACAAACTTTATTAAATAAGTGTAATCCCCAGTGTATATTGTACAATATGACATTGGGGATTTATTTATATCAGAGGTTTGTTAGTTGGAGATTTATTATGATTAGCATTAAAGTTATTGAAAACAATAGTAATGTGCTTTATGATCTAAACAGCATCTGTGAAACTGCCGATTCTATTTATTGGACTCTAGTTCCTGATGAAGTGTTTTCGATTTGCAAATCTAATCCATATCATTTGTTTAATAACGAGAAAGATCTTTCATTAAAAGATGTAGTCACTTGGTGATAGTATGAATTATACGTTATACAAAGGTGACTGTTTAACAGAGATGAATAAAATAAAAGATCATTCTATAGACATGATCTTGGTAGATCCTCCTTATGGCACAACACCTCTTCATTGGGATAGTATAATAGACTTTGGTAAAGTATGGCAACAGTATCATAGAATTGCAAAGCCTAATACAGCAATAGTTATATTCGCGCAAGAGCCGTTTGCTTCTTTCGTGAGAATGTCAAATATAAAAGAATACAGATATGACTGGTATTGGGAAAAGGAAAGACTTACAAATGTGTTTCAAGTAAAACACCGCCCTGGTAAAACAGTAGAGAATGTAATTGTTTTCTATCGAGATCAATGTATATACAATCCTCAAAAGCATGAGCATTTAGGACCACCAGTTAAAAATAAAGTAGGTGAGAATGCAAGATGGTCAGTTACACTGGCAGGTTACGAAGCAAAGACAAAGCCGTTTGAATATATAGACAACGGTACAAGACATCCTACACAGATATTAAACTTTAATAGAGATAATCCTAGAAAAAGATTACATCCTACACAGAAGCCAGTTTCTTTATTAGAGTATTTAATTAAAACATATACTGATGAAGGAATGACTGTATTAGATAATTGCATGGGTTCAGGGTCAACCGGCGTAGCATGTATAAATACTAATCGTAATTTTATTGGGATCGAATTAGATGATAAATATTTTCAAATATCAGATAATAGATTAAAAGAAGTAATGAGGCTTAAGAATGAAAGTAATTCAGCAGTCGTATGAAATTTTAACAGATCTATCTGATCCAATGAAATTTCTTAAAGATATTGAACGTGCAGGCAGAACATGTTATAAATCAGAGAATAATATAACAGATGACTCATGCATTAAGTTTTGTAAGATGCTATGTGAACGTGAGCATGAGGCGATGATTGAACATTCACAGTTATCAGTGAAGTTTATAGTAAATCGTGCAATAGCCAATGAGATTGTAAGACACAGACTGTTCTCATTTGCACAAGAAAGTACACGCTATGTGAATTACTCAAAAGATAAATTTGGCAGTGAGATTAAAGTAATTGAGCCTGAGGATCTTTTACCTAGCAATAGCTCTGTATATCAGTTTTGGTATGATGCATGTAGAGACGCAGAAGACGCATATATGGCTTTATTATATGAGAATGTAAAGCCTGAGATTGCGCGGGATGTGCTTCCATTATCTACTGCTACTGAAATTGTTGTTACTGGCAACATAAGAGAATGGAGACATTTCTTCCATTTAAGATGCGACATTAAAGCACACCCTCAGATGATATCTATTTCTCGTAAATTACTTGATGATTTAAAGTCAAAGATACCTGTGTTATTTGACGACATAGTATACTAATAAATACTTTCTTTGTATATAAAACATGTTCCGCCGCTATTTGTATACAAATAGCGGTTTATTGTACTTTATAATTGAGGAGTTAATTATGGAGACTACACAGCAACTTACATCTCAACAGATCCATACTTTAGGTATTACTGCTGCATTAAATGCTGCAGCATTTCATAACGACAACATATTTACAATACAGGGCGATAATTCTTGTAAGTATTATGTTAATGATCATGGCACATTGCGTGAAGCAATCTTCTGTTGCAGCACTAGTACAAAAAATGGTACAAAGATAAACAATAATGTATCACGAAGAGAGTACCGCAATCGATTTGTCGAGCATGGCACTTATGATGATAAATGCTATATACTTGTCCATTTAGACGTAGTCAATAATACTAACAAATTTTATAAGATCTCACACCGTGATCTTTGTTTGTTGCAGTACCACGTTGATTGCGTTAGAACCAATCATACACAGTCTATAAGTGAATGGCTATGCAATGGTTCTGGTAGAAATAACATTAGTTGTGATGTACTTACGTCTTGCGGCTACGAGGTTTGGAATTAAATAGGTGATTATATGATTAAAGAATTTTCATACACTAGTAAAACAGGCACTAGACTACGCAAAGTCTTTGTCATTAAAGAAAACGCGAGTTATATTGGTGGCATCGATTTGAGTCTACTACCGCCAGGTGATGTAGATCAGATAACTTCAATGTATAAAGACGTTATTCCAACTAGTGACTTTTCTTCTAAAGTCACACTTGATGGGTTTAATCCAATATGGGCTAGAGCTTATAGACAGTTTTCAAAGAACAAGATCGCAAATACTTAATATCTAATTATAATTACTAATGATTTGTAACTTATATCCTGAATGAAGGTATGAGGATCTTTTAATGTTTACACGGAAACAGTTGTCAATAGCTCGTTCATCAAAGAAAGATGAATTTTACACTCTGTATGAAGATGTAAGATTTGAGCTTGATCACTATCTTTCTCAATTTAGAGATAAGATAATCTATTGCCCATGTGACACAAAAGAATCAGCATTCGTCAAATACTTTTTAGAGTTAAAAGCCAAAGGGCTAATTAAAGAGTTGTTATATACATCTCTTCAAGACGGCGTTGATTGTTTAAGTGATACAGCAATAGATAACTATAAACACTCTGATATTATTGTAACAAACCCACCGTTTAGTCTGTTCAGACAATTTCTTTCATTACTTGATTCTCTAAATAAGAAGTTTATTATTTGGGGTAATAACAATTGTTGTGCTTACAAAGTTACAACAGCAATGTTAGTGAAAGATAGAATAAGATTGGGATACATTGCAAATAAAACTTGCGAGTTTGAGGTTCCTGAGGACTATGCAACTGTACCCAATTCTAAGGTTTATAATAGAGACGGGCGTCACTTCGTAAAAGTCGCGTCCGTTACTACTTTTACAGATCTTGATGTGAATAGATTATCATCTTTGAATCTAACAAGACTATTTGATAGTAGTTATGTAAAGTATGATAACTTTGATGCTATAAATTGTGACAATACTGCTGATATACCTATAGACTACGATGGGTACATTGGAGTTCCTATTACATATTTATCAAAGCATGATTCTAGTAAGTTCAAAATAATCGGTATTTTCAATAACTTTGACGCGGCTGATTTTGAATCTGGTCGTGTTGCAGGTTCATCTGTTGATCTTAGCAAGCCGTCATGGAAAACAAAAGGTCCCGTTGTTAATGGAAAGCCTTTGTATCTTCGTGTCATAATAAAGCATGTTTAGATAATAGTTAGAAACACTATGTCTCTGACATAGTGTTTCTTTATATCTATTATAAAGTAATATACATCTTAATATGTAGTTTCAAATAGGAGACATTTTAATGAGAGACTTATGTCTTGAATACCGTGTTCGTAAATTAGAGAAACTTTTGATAAATGAGGGTAAACAGGTTGGCACACTGTATCACATTTGCGATGTGAAGCAATTTATTAAATATGTGCTCCCGAAAGATCAGCTTAAAGCATCTGGTAAGTATTACAATGGTCTTTACAAAGGTAATGATTACATATCTTTTACACGTAACAAGTACTACACTCTTGTTCACGACTTGAATGATTACTCAGGTGTGTTTATAAGACTAGTTATAGACGGTGATAGATTGTCTGATAATTATAGAATAGGGCCATATAATGATGTGCAGTTCGATATAGAAACTGGTGAATTTCTTGACTTGCCTTCAGATGGAGATGACTCGCCTAAGTACCGCGAACAGGAAGAGGTTGTGAAAGGGCCTATCAACAATCTTTCAAGATATTTGAAAGAAATCCAAATAGACGTTGCAGATCTTAGTGATAGCACTATGAATGCACTTAAAAAATCAGCTACTAAATTGAAAGCCACTAGAGTTGTTTATAATAACTTTATGAAGCGCGACCAGTCCCCATCAGTTAGAAAGTGTATTAGAGAGTGCGGTGTTAAAGATGGTGATGATTTAATCACTGTAGTAGCTGCGTTAAAGAAGGCTGCAAAAGCAAATCCAGAACCAGATTTATTTAGTCAGGATTTTAATAAAGTTAAGCGTGCAATAGATGCTGGTGCAGATGTTAATGAGAGATATGAGCGCGGTTATTTATTAGGGTTCTATTGTTTTTGGGGTAAGCTTGACATAATTAAGTTACTTATAGATGCTGGTGCAGACGTAAACAATCGTGAAGACCCACCTATTACACACGTAGAAGGTGATAATGCAGATGTTTACAAAATTCTTATTGACAATGGCGCTGATGTGAATGCAAAAAACAATGACGGCACAACTCCATTACATAGTGCTGCACTTAGTGGAAACGCTGATTCAGTAGAGCTTCTAATCAATAATGGTGCAGACGTTAATGCGGTTAACAAGTAAGGCATGACTCCACAGAAGTTAGCATGATCAGAAGCAGTACGTGACCTTTTAATTAAGGCGGG
>JAEEGL010597305.1_pt1 | contig 15828 bp, 14 predicted proteins | sample 9134231 | NCBI WGS metagenome assembly JAEEGL01 (sample SAMN16246548, study PRJNA631951) | gut metagenome | biome: gut microbiome; feature: rumen; material: fiber-attached | host: Bos | place: Iran: Karaj | collected 2018-10
ATAGACTGATTACTTACTGCATCCATTGAAAGCAGAAGAGGAGTCTTTTTATCCAGTGACTCTCCTGAATATGAAAGGAAGATTGTAGGAATATATAAGGAATTATCCTTTACGAATGCAAAAGATGTAGGATCCCATGCCGTATAGCCTCTAGCCTCGAATGTAGCTCTAAGTCCACCTGATGGGAATGAAGATGCATCAGGCTCTCCTCTTACAAGCTCTTTTCCTGAGAAGTCCATTACGATCTTTCCGCCGCCAACAGGATCAATAAAGCTGTCGTGCTTTTCTGCTGTAACGCCGGTCATTGGCTGGAACCAATGTGTATAGTGTGTTGCACCCTTCTCAACTGCCCACTGCTTCATAGCTTCTGCAATCTCATTAGCTGTAGAAATCTCAAGTGGTGATCCGTCTGTGATGCACTGTTTCCATGCCTTGAAGGAAGCACTTGAAAGTCTCTCCTTCATTGTTTCTTCGTTGAAAACGTAGCTTCCAAACAGTTCCGGTAAATGTGTGGCCTCTTTTTTCATATCCTCATCCTCCTGATATATTATTTTCAAGAAATTTTAAGTTTCTCGTGCTTTTCTACTTCTTCAAGGGTATCTCCGGATTCTCCATAATTAGAAAGAACTCTCGCTGAAGGATCGTTTACATCGCATCCTTCCCATTCCTTATTTGGCATCCAGAAATCCTTGATCATAGGTGCCTGTCCGGGATAGAACTCCTCAAAAATCTCTCTGTAAAGAAGACTTTCTTTTGTAAATGGCTGGCAGTAGGTATATTTCTTTTTCCTTGCCTCAAACTCTTCATCTGAGTACTTCTCTTCTGCGTATGCCTTAAGATCATCAACCATGCTGTGTCCTACGGCATCGGAGAAGGCTGCTTTCTGTCTCCAAAGAATGTTGTCCGGAAGGAGCTTTTCTTTTTCAAAGGCATGTCTAAGCAGGTATTTTCCCATGTTGTACTTATTCATCTTTATTTCCGGGTCAATACTCATTACATATTTGACAAAAGAAACATCTCCGAAGGGAACTCTTGCTTCCAGGGAATTAGCACTGATGCATCTGTCAGCTCTCAAAACGTCGTACATATAGAGCTCATCAACTCTCTTTTTTGCTTCCTTCTGGAATTCCTCAGCATTTGGTGCGAAGTCTGTGTACTTATATCCAAAGAGCTCATCGGAAATCTCACCGGTCATAAGGACTCTCACGTCTGTATTCTCGTGGATTGCCTTGCAGCAAAGGTACATTCCCATGCTGGCTCTGATTGTTGTAATATCCCAGGTTCCAAGAAGCTTTATGACATTTGGAAGCTCCTCAAGGACCTGTTCCCTGGTCATGTACACCTCTGTGTGGTCAGAACCTATGTAATCTGCAACTTCCTTGGCGTACTTAAGATCTATGGCATCCTTTTCCATTCCTATGGCAAAGGTTCTTATTCTCTTACGGCTCTTTTTACCTGTCTGTGCCTCTTCGTTCAGAAGCCTCTGGCTAATGGCACATACAAGGCTTGAATCAAGACCACCTGATAAAAGAAATCCCAGTGGAGCATCAGCATCCATTCTGTCCTTAACAGATTTGGTGAATCTGTCATGGATCTCCTGGCAAGCCTCTTCAACATCTGATGTGCTGTAGCTCTCTACATCTGTAAGGTTCTCAAATCTTACAAACATGCCACCTTCATAGAAATGTCCGGGAGGAAATGGCTTTATCTCATCGCAAAGCCCCTGAAGGTTACATGCCTCTGAAGCAAACATTATTGCTCCGTCGCTTCCATATCCGTAGAAAAGAGGTCTGATTCCCATGGGGTCTCTTCCTGCAATTAGCTCGTTCTTTTCATGGTCGTATATGATGCAGGCAAACTCGCTTCCAAGCTTTTCCCACATAGCATTTCCATACTCGTGGTAGAGGGGAAGGATTACTTCGCAGTCTGAATCGCTCTTGAAGCTGTATCCCTTCTTCTGAAGCTCCTTTTTCATCTTTCTGAAGCCGTAGATCTCGCCGTTACATACAGCAATATCTCCCTCCAGTTCAAAGGGCTGCATTCCCTCAAGATGAAGTCCCATGATCGCAAGCCTGTGAAAACCAAGATAGCCGATAGGCGTCTCTATAAGCTTTGACATATCTGGGCCTCTTGGAATGGTCCTGTCAAAGAAAGGTCTTAACTCTTCCTGTTTAATTGTTTTTGATGTTGTTCCAAGTATTGAGCACATATATTTGTCTCCTGACTTTTCATGAACGTGAAAAAAGGGCGTTGGTGGAAACTCACAAAAAATGAACTTCCATCAACGCCCTTGTTGATCACTTGAATACCTGTATACAATTTTTATTTTTCACATAATATTCCTAAACGCTATATCTTGTCAACACTTTTTTATAAAACTTTTTAACATTGCCTTTCCATCGGGGGTCATAATGGATTCCGGATGGAACTGTACCCCATATATTGGGTAATCTCTGTGCTGAACAGCCATTACCTCTCCATCTTCAGTAACAGCCGTTATCTTTAAACAATCAGGAATAGTGCCGTTTTCAGCCGCCAGAGAATGGTATCTTGCAACCGGTGCATTTTCCGGACAATCGCTAAAGATCAGAGAGCTGTTATCGAACTTCACCATTGACTGCTTGCCATGCATTAGCTCTTTTGCATAGGTGATCGTTGCCCCGAAAGCCATGCAGATTGCCTGATGTCCTAGACACACTCCAAGAGTCGGTATTTCTTTTCCCAGGGTCCTTGCTGCCTCAACAATAATTCCTGCATCCTCCGGTCTTCCGGGACCGGGAGATAAAATGATCCTGTCCGGGTTAAGTGCCCTTATCTCATCAACAGTCATCTCATCATTTCTTATGACCCTGATATCCGGGTCTATCTCCCCAACAAGCTGAAACAGATTGTAGGAAAAGCTGTCATAATTATCGATCAGTAAAATCATCTGCTCACCTCCTGAGAAAGCTCCAATGCGCGAAGTGAAGCTCTGGCCTTATTAAGGCACTCTGTGTATTCCTTCTCCGGATCAGAATCGGCAACTATTCCTGCTCCGCTTCTGACAAATACAGTATCGTTTTTCTTGTATACAAGACGGATAGCTATACAGGTGTCCATATTTCCCGCAAAATCGATGTATCCGATAGCTCCGCCATATATTCCGCGCTTGTTGTTTTCAAGCTCTCCTATGAGCTGACAAGCCCTGATTTTGGGTGCTCCTGACAGGGTTCCTGCCGGAAGAACTGCATTGATGGCATCAAGCGCATCATATTCCTTCCTGATAATTCCTCTTACTGTTGAGCCTATATGCATAACGTGGGAGTACCTCTCTATGGAATGAAGCTTCTCAACCTCAACAGAGCCAAATTCACTGATCTTTCCAAGGTCATTACGTCCCAGATCCACCAGCATGTTGTGCTCTGCCAGCTCCTTCTCGTCTGCCAAAAGCTCTTTTTCCAGGGCTTTATCCTCTTCCTCGGTAGCTCCTCTTGGCCTGGTTCCAGCCAGAGGGAAGGTGTGCAGAACTCCATTTTCAAGCTTTACAAGAGTCTCAGGGGATGCTCCTGCCACCTCAACATCTGTCCCGGAAAAATAGAACATGTAAGGAGATGGGTTTATAGTCCTGAGAACTCTGTAGGTGTCAAAAAGACTTCCCTTAAAGGTTGCAGAAAGCCTGTTTGAGAGAACAATCTGGAAGATATCTCCCTCACGGATATATCTCTTGGCCTTTTCAACCATTTCACAGTATTCTTCCCTACTGAAAAGAGGTGTTACCTCACCTGTAAGAATGCCCTTTTCCTCAGGTTTTTTCTCCCCATTTTCTATAAGATCAACTATTCTTTCCAGCTCTTTTACAGCATCCGTGTAGCCTTTTTCAATATCGCTTGTTACGGCATTTGCAATGACTATTATCTTCTGTTTGACGTTGTCAAAAGCTATGACTTTATCAAAGAGCATCAGATCAAGATCCTTAAAGGCATCTGAATCCTCAACTTTTCTTCTGGCAGTAGGCTCACAGTAGCCATAATAATCAAAAGAAAAATAGCCCACTAATCCGCCGGTAAATGAAGGCAGATCCTCAAAATGAGGACTCTTAAAACCTCCCAGGATCTCTTTTAGGATCTTCCAGGGTTCAGTGGTCTTATAAACCGTATCCCCTGCTACCAGCTCCCCATCCTTGCAGGTTATTGCCATTTTGGGATCGTAACCTAAAAATGTATATCGTCCCCAGTACTCGTTGGCCTGGGCAGATTCCAGCATGTAACAATGATCAGACACATTTTTAAGCTTTCTGACCAGTTCAATTGGAGTAATGAAATCAGACAGGATCTCGCAGCTTATAGGAATGACATCATAGTTCCCGCCTGCTATTATCTCTTTTGCCTTCTCAAGACTTATTGATACCTTCACGTAAAACCCCCTTTTGCTCTTTAGCAAACTAAATCGTTAAATCAACATTTTTGACAGTATATCACAGAATCATACGATATTAATACTCTTTTTATAATTTCTTTAGTGGCAGTTACGGGAAAATAAAGATTTATAAGTTATGATATGAAAAATGGGTTTATAAGATTACATGCGGAGATAAATAAATGGATAGTATGAAATCTGTACATAAAGGCCACGAGCCTAAAGTAATTGATACGATCATATTCAACGGCAAATATGTAGATGCATCTGATTTCAGATCAAAAATTGTTACTGCATCCTGCGTATCTGCTTTTGTTGCATCTTTTGCTACGTTTATTATTCTTTTACTATCCTGATAAAAGTAGTCGGAAATACATTTATTGCACGAAAAAAAGCCGCTTGAACGGCTTTTTTCTATGTCCACATTGGCATTTTATATTATAATAGTTAAGTACGAAAATAATATTTTTAGTGAGGTTTTTATGAATTCCAGTATGATCATTGAAGCTGTAGGTTATCTTGGATCAGCCCTTGTGCTGGTCTCTTTCCTGATGGTATCTGTCAGGAAACTCAGGATTGTTAACTCCATAGGAAGTGTAATCTTTACCGTGTATGCATTTATCATACACTCCTATCCAACAGCCATAATGAATCTTTGTCTCGTTATCATCAACATCTATCATCTTGTGAAGATGGGCAATACCAGTGAGAATACAAGGAACTATGACCTTGTAGAAGTATCTCCTGAAGATGGTATGCTGAGGTATACCGTTGACCGCTGTAAAGATGACATTGAAAAATGCTTCCCGGGCATTGACCTGGCCCTCAACAAGGCAAACCTTGCATATCTTATATGCTATCAGGGTTCCCCTGCGGGAGTCTTTGCAGGAAACAGAAATGACAATAACTCCTTCGACATTCTCCTTGATTATTCACTACCTGAGTTCAGGGACTTTTCTATAGGAGATTTTATCTTTTCAAAGCTACCGGCTAAAGGGATCACTTCTCTTACCTACAATGGACCGGACGAGTACCACAAGGACTACCTTAAAAAATATGACTTTGTAAAGAAAGAAAATGGATATCTGAAAACCCTTTAATTCTGATTTGCAGGGTCTGTCATCATTCTGATGGTCTCGATATCATTAGCTGTCAATTTGATGTTTGACTCCAGTGTCTTTCCCTCAGGAGTTGTTACCTTCATGGCAAAGACTGTTCCCTCCTGAAGCGCATTGTCCTTAACCGCATTAAGGAAGGGCAGGAACTTAGGATGATCCTGTTGGAAAGTCTGCATTCTTTGCTGCATTTGCATAAGAATCATTGGGTTCATATTCATAGTGTTACACCTTTCTTTTTGTTAATTTATTCCCAATCATTTTACCGTCAAATTTGAGTGAAATCAAATTATTTTTAAAATCCTTGCACTATAATTACTCTTCGCAGCAGAAATGTATGCGCTTACATCAGAACAAATACCTGATACATATAAGGAGGAAAAATAAATGTACGGATTTGGTGATATGATTCAGAAACTTAAGCAGAACCCTAAGACAATCGTCTTCCCAGAGGGCTCAGATCCAAGAATTCTCGAGGCTGCTTCTCGTCTTCTTGCAGGAAACTTTATTAAGCCTATTCTTCTTGGAAATGAAGCAGAGATCAATAAGGCAGCTGAGGACGCTGGTTACAACATTCGTGGCGCTCAGGTAATAGATCCCGATAACTATGACAAGTTCGACGAAATGGTTGCTGAGTTCTGTGAGCTTAGAAAGAGCAAGGGAATGACTCCTGAAAAGGCTATTCCTATGCTTAAGCAGACAAACTACTTCGGAACCATGCTTGTAAAGATGGGTCTTGGTGACTGCCTTCTTGGTGGAGCTACTTACTCAACAGCTGACACTGTTCGTCCAGCTCTTCAGATCATTAAGACAAAGCCTGAGAACACTATCGTTTCTTCATGCTTCATCCTTGTTCGTCCTTCAGCTACAGGCGAGAACGAGGTAATTGCAATGGCTGACTGCGGAATCAACATCAACCCTAACGAGGATGAGCTTGTTGAGATCTGTGGCGAGACAGTTAACTGCGCACAGCGCTTCGGCGTAGATCCTAAGGTTGCATTCCTTTCATTCTCAACAAAGGGATCAGCTAAGGATGATACTGTAACCAAGATGCAGAACGCTACAAAGAAAGCTCAGGAGAAGTATCCAGAGATTCCTATCGACGGAGAGCTTCAGTTCGACGCAGCTGTTTCTCCTCGTGTAGCTAAGCAGAAGGCTCCTGGTTCACCTGTTGCAGGACACGCAAACACATTCATCTTCCCTGATATCAACGCAGGTAACCTCGGATACAAGATTGCACAGAGAATGGGTAACTTTGAGGCTTATGGTCCTATCCTTCTTGGTCTCAATGCACCAATCAATGACCTTTCACGTGGTTGCAACGCTATTGAGGTTTACTCAATGGCCATCATTACCGCTTCTCTTGCTTGATAGATAACTTACATTTGTTATATAACAGGTAAAAACATGGCAAAATCCTCTACAATGGATATGACACAAGGGCCCATACGCAAAGAGATGATACTTTTTGCGCTCCCCTTGCTTGCCGGAAACATTTTTCAACAACTATATAACACCATCGACAGTGCTGTTGTGGGCCGCGTAGTGGGCCCAGAAGCGCTCGGTGCAGTAACAAGCGTGGCCCCTGCTATAACCACGCTTGTTGGTTTTTTTATGGGATTTTCCACAGGAGCAAGCGTAGTTATCTCCCATAATTTTGGCGCCAGGCAGATAAAAGAGCTAAGAAAAGCGGTTCATACAGCTCTTTTATGTACGCTGATAATGGGCTTGGTCTTAATGGCTTTTGGCTACTTCATTACTCCGTCGCTTCTGACCTTCATGGCAACTCCAACAGAAGTTATGCCTCTTGCCACAATTTACCTGAGGATCTACTTTCTTGGCATCTTAGGGCTCATGTTCTATAATATCGGCTCTGCCATACTAAGAGCCGTAGGAAATTCCATGATGCCTCTGGTATTCCTGATTGTCACCTCTGTTCTTAACACTATCCTGGATATTGTTTTTGTTTATTTCTTAAAAATGGGCGTTTCGGGAGCAGCCTATGCTACCATAATTTCGCAATTTGTGTCAGCTACGCTGACATTACTGGTGCTAATTTTCAGTAAGGAATGCTACAATGTCAGGTTCTCTGAGCTTAAGATTGACAGACACTCCCTTGATCAGATTATAAAGATTGGATTACCTGCCGGCTTCCAGATGGCCGTTATCTCATTCTCCAATCTGTTCGTCCAGTCCTATATTAATAGATTTGGCAAAGACAGCACCGCCGGATGGGGCACCTATGGCCGTATAGACAACTTTGTAATGCTTCCTATGCAGAGCATAGCCATGACAGCCACAACATTTGTGGGCCAAAACGCAGGAACCGGAAATATCATCAGGATCAAGCAAGGTATTAAAGAAGCTCTTTTCCTGGCAGTCATCTGTACAATAGCACTTGTTATCCCTGAGTTTATTGCTGCTCCAAGGCTTGTTTCCTGGTTTAACACCGATCCTGAAGTAATTCGATATGGAACACTTTTTATCAGAATGAATTGTTGCTTTGACATTCTTTGTTGCAGTAACCAGACTCATGCAGGAGTGCTTAGAGGTGTAGGAGATGCAAAAGCCCCAATGTTCATAATGATGGGCTCCTTCGTAGTATTCAGACAGATCTTTTTGTTTGTAGCTTCCCACCTTACAGCTTCGATCTACCCAATAGCCATAGCATATCCGGTTGGATGGCTAATGTGCAGCATAATAATGTTTATCTACTTCAAAAAGAGCGGATGGGAAAAAAGAGTAGCCACCACATAACGTGATGACTACTCTTTTATTTGTTTTATTAACTTGAATGGCGTCTTTCGTGGGCCTTATAATAGGTGGCCTTATCCTTGTACATGGCTTCATCGGCCTTCTGGATGAGTTTTGAAAGACTTGAAGAGTCTTTTGCCCACACATGCCCTATTGCAACCGTTTTGTCCTTATCTTTAGCTTTTAGCTTATTTACCAGTTCCTCGAATTTATCCTTCTCTATCTCGGGAACAATAGCAATAAATTCATCCCCGCCTATTCTGAAGCAGTATTTTTTCTTAAATACAGACGAGAAGACGGTTGCCATACTGCAGATGATCTTATCTCCAGCTTCATGACCATTGTCATCGTTAATGGTCTTTAATCCGTTAATATCAGCGTAGCAAACCCCAACAGGAGATGACAGCTCGGATAGCACCTTAACTGTTTCATTTAAGAAATATCTGTTACCCAAACCTGTAAGAGCATCATGTCCACCCAGATACATGAGTTCTTCATGAAGCTCATGGTTCTTTATCTGAGAGGAAATAAACGCAGCGACTGTCTCCATAACCATGGACATGTCCATGTGAAGCTCCAGCTTATAATTCACAGCTATAAGGAAGCCCATAAGCTCATCCTTATCCTTCAGCTTCGCCACAATAAATCTGGAGCACTTTCCGGCAAGATGGTCAGTATATAACTCTGGATACTTATCCATTATGGACGCAGTATCATTCATATAAAAAGAATTATCCCTGCCCATCCTTTTTGTAAGAATAGCACTCAGATCATACTGTTCAAAGACTTTTTTTGCAGAAAAATCATTGGCGCTGGACTTGCTGACCCATTCATAAAAATCTTTTGAATAAGCATCCTTGGTGCGCACCACGTATACTCTGTCCGCTTCGATGGTCTGTCCGATCTTCTTTAAGACTCTTTTCATTCCCTTATTAAAATCAGATGTGGAAACAGCCTTTGCACACTCAATAACCAGCTCATTTGTGTTGGATTTATAAATCCTGTCCTCTTCATCCCTCTTATCCGCTGTTACATCGTGGATAATGAACGCGCAAAAGCCCTTGCGATAAACAGGAACAGCCCAAAATTCGAACCATTTATCAAGCTGGCTGTTATATGTCCTATTTATGGAAGACTGCCTTAAAATGGCCGCCTGATAGCTAAATCTGATCCAGTCCTCATCCTGATTGGACACAGTAGAATAAAAAGTGGATCCCACAAGCTCAGCTGTGGTTTTCCCTGTCATTTTTGCATACTTTTCGTTTACAAATAAAAACAGCATATCTTTAACTGTTCCAAAGGGATCTGTCAAAACCTTAAATATACAGCATGGATCCGGAAGATCTTTAAGCATATATAAAATATCACTGGCAGAAAATTCAGCCTCGGATGCATATCCTATTTTGCCTTTGCTGTTTGTTGAACGCATGTCTTATCTCCTTGTGCCTATAGTATTTAATCTCAAAAATCCATATTAATTATACTACAAAGTTAATCATAATATTATTTATATTTCACAATTAAAAGTTCGAAATATGATAAAATCTATTTATTATGGAGGGTGTACTATGGAAAAAATGAGTAAAATTCTCACCTTTGCAATGATAACATGCCTGATGCTCAGCATTTTTGGCTGTTCTTCGCAAAATAATACCTCTTCCGGACCTGTCATTACTATCGCTGCTAGAGACGGGTCTCATTCAGATGTTATAAATGCAGTTAAGACAGATTTTGAAAAAGAAAATAACTGCACTGTAAATGTTGTATCTCTGGGCAATTCCGAACTTCACGACTCCATAATAGAAGAAGCCACAAAAGAAACCGGGAAGTATGACATCATCATGATCGATGATCCTCTGATGCCTGAATATATTGAGAAAAAAATTATTACCAATCTTACAAAGCTTGGCTACGCTGATGATGAAGACTTTGTTGAGAAATCAAGGCTCCTTGGAAAGGACCCTTATCCCCTTGGCGCTACCTATTCTCTTCCATTTTCAGGCAATGTACAGCTTATCTTCTACAATTCCACAGTTATCACTGATGAATCTGTATTTGATAACTGGGACAGCATTCTTACAGCATGCGAAAGCGTTAAAACTGAAGGTACAAATGGATATGCCATAAGAGGCCAGAGCGGAAATCCTATTGTTTCTGACTTTCTCCCCATCCTATGGGCCTTTGGAGGAGACCTGTTTGATGAAAACAATAAGGTGATACTTGACTCAAAGGAAAGCCGGGATGCCTTAGAGTTTTATTGTAAGCTATATAAATCCGGCGATAATTATGCAAAGGACGATCTAGTAAACGCTGTTAACTCCGGAGAAGCCGGGGTTTCCCTGGGATGGCCCTCCTGGTTTGTCACAGGAGAAGGACCAACAGCCTCCATTGCCCAGATTCCGGGAAAAAAGGATGCATCTTCTGAGGTATTACCAACCGGAGAGATTGGAAACTGGCTTCTTGGAATAACCGAGAATTCTGCCAATAAAGAACTTGCACTCAAGTTGGCTGTGTATCTTACAAGTACAGATGTCCAGAAAAAAGCACTGGATTATGGGGGAATTCCCACAAGAAAGAGTGTCTTTAAGGATAAAACTGTATTGGAAAAATATCCTTACTTCAATCAGGTATATAGCGGAACCAACAACTCCAGAGTTCGCCCCCGTACAACAAAATGGTCCCGTATAGAAGATGTCTTTGGACAGGAACTTGTTAAATGCATTGAAGGCACCCAATCTGTCGATGACACTATCACAAAGTCCAGCGAAGCCATAGCTGCCCTGGCAAAAGAATAAAGCTAATCGCCTGTCGTCCCTGATATGTACCCAGCATTCGGACGGCAGGTTTTTTATTACTCCAGCTCTTTTCTAAGGCTCATGATTGATCTGCCTGTTCTTCTGGCTATACCTGCAAGATCCTCATATTCAAGCTTCTCACGCTTAGTACCGTAGCCAAAAGCTCTTTTAACCTGCATTTCTCCATAAGGAGTATCTATCTTTTCCACCTCTCTTGAGAGAATATAGCGGTTACTCATGCTTTCACGTACTCCAAGCGTTGTAGTATGTCTGAATATACACCTGATCAAAGCTTCCTTCTTATCCTCTTTGCACATGCACGTCAAAAGGAATCCTGATCTGTTCTTTTTCATATCAACCGATATTGTATAAACATCGACAGCTCCTGCATCAAATAGCATTTCTTTTGCAAAAGCAAGCTCCTCAGGAGTCATATCATCTATATTACAGGAAAGTTCAACAATCCTGTCTATATCTTCATTTACCTCACCAAGCAGTGCTCTTACACAGTTTGCCTGTTCAAAGTCCTTTTTGCCCATTCCATAGCCGATCTTCTCCATAGCCATAACCGGCTGCGAGCCAAACTCAAAGGCAAAATATTTAACCAGAGCTGCACCTGTTGGGGTACAAAGCTCACCTGTCACCCTGTCACTGGAATAACTGGGGATTCCTTTTAGTAAAAGAGCTGTGGCAGGAGCAGGAACAGGAAGGATTCCATGGGCAGTCTTAACCTGACCACTTCCCACATTTATCGGAGACACAATGACTTTATCCGGATCCAGTTCATGCATCAGAAAGCATGCAGCTGCAATATCTGCTATGGCATCCAGATTTCCAACTTCGTGGAAATGGATCTCAGAGATCGATGTTCCATGGACCTCACTTTCTGCCTCTGCAAGTATCTCATATACCTCTCTTATGTCACTTCTGACTTCTTTGGATAAATTAAGCCCTTCTATAATTTCTTCAATCTGCCTTGGGGTTCTGCTATGTCCATGTTCATGATGATGTTCCACGTCTCCGTTACCGTCTTGATGATCATGATGGTCATGATCTTTATGATGATCTGGAACATCTTCACTTGTCTCTTCTTCTCCGTCGATCAAAACAGTCAAATGGTCGCCTTTAATTCCGCATTTCATTGCCTCATCAAGCCTGAATCTTACCTTGGGGATATTTATTGCATTGAGCTCATCAACAAGCTTTTCTTTATCATCAAAAAGCCCAAGAAGAGATGATGCAAGCATATCTCCCGCGATGCCCATTTTACACTCCAGATATAATACCTTCATCAGCGACCACCTTTCTCAATCTTCTATTACGACGTTCTTTAGTGTTACACCTTTCCCCTGGATAATATGTGCTTTTCTTCCTCCGCACGCAGGGCAGAGATAATGATTCTCTCTTGTAGGGAAGTATTCACTCCCGCATTCTTCACATAAAGCTTTTACATCTACTTCTTCACAAATAAGCTCTGCGCCTTCTAAAATAGTGCCTTTAGATGCATCAGGATAATATTTATGCATATAATATGGCATTACACCACTGGTTTTACCAATTTCAACCTCTATTTTCTTTACCTTTTTTGCATGGTTTTCTTCTGCCACCTCAAGCGCCATGGATACCATCCTGGCTATGTAGCTCATTTCGTGCATTATTCTTCTCCGCTTATTATTTCATATTTTATCATCATTTTATTACAATTTAATTGATTATGCTTGTTTTTTTGCAATAAAATAGTATGTAGGAGGTGGATTATGGCTCATAATGTGGTAATAAATTGTGTTGGATGTGGCAGATCTTTTATCGCAAGAAACAGTAGTAATCCTTTCTGCTGTAAGACCTGCAAGATCAGATATTCTTATCACTATAATTTCAAATGCAAAGAGTGCCGTAATGCCTCCTGTGAAGTCCGAAACAATTCACTTCAGGGTTGTGCCTTTGATTGTCCAAACCTAAAGTGGAATCCATGATCATACTCTTTTCCAGATCAAATAAGGCTATGGCGTAATGCCATAGCCTTTTATATATCTCTCATATGTTTTATAATATCTATATGTTATATATGATATATTTTTATTTCCCTAGTAAATAATTAACAAATTGCTGTGCTGTTCTGCCTGAAATGCCGCCGTGATACAGCTCCCATCTGTCAGCTTCAAGCCGTAATTCCTCTTCCGGCATATCTATTCCATTTCTCGCCGTAAGCCCCCTTACAATATCATAAAATTCCTGCCTTGAAGGCTTGTAGTAGCCAATAGTAACACCAAATCTGTTGGCCAGTGAAAGCTTCTCTTCCATGGTGTCAGAACGATGAATATCTCCATCCTGTTCCACATCACTTCTGTCTCTCCAGGTCTCCCTGATAAGGTGTCTTCTGTTGGATGTGGCATATATCAGGATATTATCCGGTTTAGTCTCTACACCACCCTCAATTACAGCCTTTAAGAACTTATAATCGGACTCATCCTCCTCAAAAGACAGATCATCCATATATATGATAAATTTATAGTTTCTGTTCTTGATCTGGGCTATAAGCTGAGATAAAAGCCTGAATTGATACTTATATATCTCGATCATCCTCAGACCATCATTGTAGAATTCATTGACAATTGCTTTAATACTGGTAGACTTTCCTGTCCCACTGTCACCAAATAAAAGCACATTATTGGCTTTTTTTCCTTCAACAAAGGCCTTCGTGTTAGCTATCAGTTTTTCCTTCTGAATCTCATATCCAATAAGATCCGAAAGTACAACAGTATCCATGTTGTTTATAGGGTTAAATTCTACGTATCCCCCTGAAATCTCCCGGATTCTAAAGGCTTTATTAAGGCCAAAAGCCCCAACTCCAATCCTTTTATAAAAGGCCGTGACTATATTAAAGAATTCGTCATCAGTTTGAGCTTTTTCCAGCTCTTCGCTTAATGCCCTGACCTTTTCGCTTACATTGCCATTATACATAAGCTCTGGCTTTTCTATGGCTTTGTAATTTGTTATACAGGTGAAGCAATCGATTCCCAGGGCTTTTTCCAAGCCTGAAAAATCAAAATTAAAAAGCTCCCTGAAAGCATGAAAATCATTGGTAGCAAAGTGATTAACGCTGCCATCCTTACTTCCAACTTTTTCACAGGTCAGACTAAATGGGTTTTCATCCATTATCATCAGGTAAGTCAGATAGTTATGCCACAAATTCTTATCAAATGCACAGTCAGTGCCAAGCTCTAATATGCGCTTGATCTGTCTATAGCATCTGGTGATAAGATCTTCTTTTTTGTAGCTGCCACTATTAAAATCCCTATAGACATCGGACAATTGTAAAAGTATCGAATCTGTCGGTAAATCCCCATAAATAAGCAGCTTTGCCACTATTTTTTCCATATTACCCTCCGACTATTTATGTTATATAACACAAATAACATATTCAATTATCCAACAGTTTCTTTTCTAATTCCTCAAAATCGTAATCAGCATGCTGTTCCATCGGGTTAAAAGAGCTGTTTACTGCCTTTTTAGGAGCTCTCTTACTGGAATAATACTCATTTTTGATGCAATCCTTCATGAAAGCTATAGGTACTTCAACCGTAGAACTATAGCTCAGCATATAATTGTAGGCCTTCTCGATCTTGTCATAATCATAACCAGCAAATTCAGCAATTTCCCTGATTTCACGAATTTTGAAATCATCATGCATAAGATCTGTAAGATCATCCAGTATGTCATCTCTATTTACCTGAGGAGCCTTTGTTTCTTTTATAACCTCTGCCCCCTTCTTGGTAACGAAAAATCTGATCCTAACAGTCTTTCTTCCGCTTTTTACAGGCTCATATTCTACCTGAAGGCTGGTCTTTTTATTTAACTCATCCTTCGCCTTTGAGAGTACATTCCTGTTAAATATCTTATACTCTTTATACTTTGTCTGACCGGTTTTTTCAGCAAATTCATCTATCCTGTCATAGTCAGGAAAATCCTTTTCAAGCTCCGCCTTAATTTCCTTACTGCCACCGGAATTTATGATTCCAAGTTCAAGTTTAAGCTCTGTAAGGAAGTATTCTATGACAAGTTCGCCCTGACGCTTAGTTACTGCACTCTGGTAATCATATGCAGACTTAAGCATCTCATATAATCTCAGGGAATAGACACTCTTAAGACTTAAGGTGTCAGAAAGGCTCAAAACGGTATAATCTTTCTGCAGATTGATTATCTTGTCCGTAAGTGAGTTATTATATCTAAGGGTAAGGGTTCCATTCTTAAAAGAGGCATCTGTTACAACCTGATGTGCCTCAATCTTTCCATTTTCCTTATCCTTCATCAAAAGATTCCAGTCAAAAATCGTAGCCCCTTTAATCTGTCTGTCACAGAGGGCTTCTATATGCTCATATAAGGATCCGGAGCTGGATTTAAACATTTTCCTTAGCTCAGTGCCATAAATAGTAGCTACAACGTTATTCGTCTCATCAACTTTAATATTCTGCATTCCTATGGCAAAAAGCTTCTGGCTCAGCGCAGTACCTTTTCCCATAGCATTGATGAGCTCATTAGACTTTCTATAGCTCTTATTGCTTATAATAAGCTCATCCCGCTTCTCTCGTTCCATATCTCCCCACATTCCTTTTTTGTACACCTATGGTATAATGATTTCGTTCCTTTTCTTTACACCTTTAGAAGATAATTCATTAAATAACATTCCCTTTTTGTAAACCTTATCTCTATTATATTCCCTTTCTTGTCACTTACAAGCACTTTTTCCCAATATTTTGTATATTTTCCTC
>JAEEGL011479386.1_pt1 | contig 15828 bp, 15 predicted proteins | sample 9134231 | NCBI WGS metagenome assembly JAEEGL01 (sample SAMN16246548, study PRJNA631951) | gut metagenome | biome: gut microbiome; feature: rumen; material: fiber-attached | host: Bos | place: Iran: Karaj | collected 2018-10
AAGATGCTGGAGCCCGTAACAGGTGTCAGCGATCCTTTCGCTTTCATCGACTGGGGCATCCCGTTTACGAAACGTCCTAACGCTTTGGTGCTCGATTATAAAGCCACTATCCCCAATACTGGCAAGTTGGTGAAAGGTACTACCACGCGTACCATCGAGTTTGATGGCTACGATCCCGCTGAAATTCTTTTCGTCCTTCAGTACCGTTGGGAGGATGAAAAAGGCAATGTCCACGCCAAAAGGGTAGGGACGGCGATTTACCATATCGATCAGTCATCCAATGGATGGAAAAAAGATTTTCGTGTTCCGGTCATTTATGGTGATGCTCGGGAATCAGCAGACTTCCAGCCCTATATGGATCTGCTTAGGGGCGATATGACGATGTATACCATCAATAGCAAGGGTAAGAAAAAGCCTATCCTCGAAGAGACCTGGGCTGACCCGGATTGTCCCGTTACCCATGCCATCATGTGGCTCACCTCAGGAAGTAGCGGCGCTTTCATCGGCGCCATAGGCAACGTGCTCTGGCTGGATGAGATCAGGTTGGAGTATTAATTGAGGTTGTGAAAAACAGACTGACTATGAAGAATAAATGATTCTTCATTGTGCTAAGATTACGTCATTGTCACCGCAGGGCATGAATTGCTCCATGACTAGTTATCGTATATGATTTTGAATCATAGGGATCGCCATCATTAAAAAAGAGTCGTATTTCAAGTCGTCAGGGTTGATGCGACGAAGATCTGCATAGGAGCATAAGTCGATATGAACAGGGTCTGAGGGGCTCTTTTTCAGTTGGCTTCGGTATTGTTTCTTTTCCTCGCCAAACAGGCGCCCGTCATGAATTCGCTCTTGTTGGTTCAACGGACGGAATCCCATAATGAGTTTCTCTACTACCCATCGGGCGTGTTCGCATTTTGACAGGGATTCGATGTTTTCCTCGTGGCAAAAAGCCGATTTTAAGTCGTAACAGTCTGCACAAAACACATTGGAAAGTCCGTTTTTCACGCTGATCTGATCCGTTTCCCATTTTGCTGGTTCAATCAAAGCAGGAATTGATCTTTTGGGCATTTTGTTCTGGAAAACGCGCAAAGCCATTCCATACCGATGGGGATCATGGATGTTCTCGGCGGGCAAATTGTCAATCAAGGAACCGATGGAATAGATGTAATTCGTCAACACGGCTCGGCGTGTATCAATACTGTAAACTTCATTCTCTTTCTTGGTTTGAAGGAAGGTCTCCAATTCTTTTTCCGACATGATGATGGTGTTTTGATTGGCGATATCCTGCCAATCATTCACAATTTGCAGCTCGATGTCAATATAGGAATCTAAATGAATCGGCGTTGCTCCAAATGCTGAATATTTGCAATACGTCAGGAGATTGCAAAGGTATTCCTCCTTGGCCAGTTCTTCGAGGATTTTTGGGTTTTTACTTACTAAGGTGATGATAGATCGGTTTTGACCTTTTGTCTCATCATAATTGGGGAAATGAGCCAACAATGCCGCTTGTCTGACTACAGAAAGCATGACAGGAGTATCGCTTGTCACTACTAAATTCAAATGCGCTTTTGATTCTGGACCCATGGCTACATTTTTTAGTTTATCAAGCACGTAGGTGCGAGCCTTGTACCAATTCTTGATGGTCTCAGGTGAGTATGCGGATCCATCTTTCCTCTTCAAATACTCAAAAGGCTTTTCCAAAGTTTTTTTCATAGTTCAGATTCCTTTCTTTTGATAATATCATTGCTTGAAAGGGCTTGGAATAGTCTCAGACCGAACCAATCCATGGATTCTATCACATGCTCGATGATTTGCGACTGTTGCCATTCAAAAGCAGAAATTTCACCCTCCACGATGAATGCGTAGATCTGCAACGGCATACCGTCCTCGTTTTGTTCGAGCCATCGCACAATTAGTCGTGGCAACTGTGAAACATGGGGATTGTCCATCATCCATTGATAAAGATAAAGCCTGAACAGATGTGCGTTGAGAGCACCTTCACAGATATCGTTTTCAGGTAAGTAGTGTGTGATCTCCTCTCGTTGTTTCAAAATGGCAGCTTCTTCTGCTGAGATACGGTAGAAATGGTCGGTGTCGAGAATAAACGACTTAAGCATCTGACGTCCGTAAGTCTTGCCTTCTGTCATTTTCTGTAGGTTGATGAAATGATCGGAGTGTAATGCACTAGTTGGAATTGTCGAGGTTGTGGTGTCCCAGTTATAGAGGGTGATTGTGTTTAGTGTAATGCGTTTTACTGTGCCATCAACATTGTAGCTTGGTACTTGGATCCAATCATCAATACACAAGAGATGGTGTAGCCTAAGATGGATGAATGTCACTGCGCCTTTGACTTTGTCCTGAAAGATCCAGGCCAGTACTGCACCTGCGATACCAACGAAGACATTGCTCAAATTGTCGTTTCCACCATTTCCTGAGAGATTGAAAACCACAATGAAACAGATAATCCATAATCCAATGAAGATGAGAATGAAAATCTGACTCCAGGTAATGGCATTTTCCTTTTTTAATAGGCTGAAGTAGTCGGTTAATTCGGTGCAAATGATCCAAAAGATCCAAAGGATGAGGGTTGAGATGACCATGATGATCCATCTGCATTTTTTAAAGTCATTAAGTGCAGTGCAATTAATATCAGTAAAAGCGAAGATGCAGCACAGTGTGAGAAGCACCCATAACCACCATGTTTTTTTAAGGATTTGCCAAAACAAAGAGAGACTGCTGGCGTGTTTCTGTTTAAACGTCATAGAGGGATGCATAATCAATGGTTGTGTTTGTCGTTATTCGTTTTTTCGATCTTCCATCCTAGCTTCAAAATCATTTTCAACGTTTCCATAGCGGTGTTGCGATCGTATTCCTTTTCGTTTTCAGGGAGTTCGGCATAGGGGATGAGGCAGGGGTGCTGTTTGAGTTCGTCGTTGCGTACGGGTCCCCAGGTCCAGTTTTCGTTGATACGACCGATTGCCCAAATGTCGTGAACGTTTCGAGCCAAATCCTCAACAAGTTGTTTCAAATCGTCGTTGAGTTCGATGTTTGATGTATCAATAGGAGAAGGAGTGTAGTTGTTCATTCTTATGAAATTAAGTATTTGCAAAAATAAAAAAATAATTTGATTTATATTGGAATAGTGCTGGTAATTAGTTAACTTTGCGGTTATAAAAAACTTGATACTATGGCTACAAATAAAGATTCAAAAAAGTATGTGGTAGGCATAGGCGAAGCCTTGCTGGATGTTTTCTCTGATGGGACTAGAAGATTAGGCGGAGCTCCTTTGATATTTGCTTATCATGCAGGAAAAACATGTGGCAATGGAGTGATTGTGAGTGCTGTGGGTGATGATGAAGAGGGAAAGATTATCAGAGATGGTCTAAAAACCCTTCATGTTGGAGATGAGTACCTGTTTTCAGTAGAAAAGCATACAGGAACTGTAAGTGTGGATGACGCCGACCCAAATGATCCAAAATATACTATTGAAACGAATTGTGCCTGGACTGTAATCCCGAATCAGAAAAACCTTGCTGATTTGGCAAAAAACACAGCAGCAGTATATTTCGGCCCACTTGCTAGCCATTGTGGGGAAACTTCAAAGGCGACGATAGATCTTTTTCTAAAAGCAGTACCAAATAATTGTTGGAAAATATTTGATGTTAATCTTCGGCATAATCCCCAAAAAACCAAAACAACCAAAGATCCAAAAGAAAACAAATACACGAAGGCGCTTTTTAGTGAAAAGCTCATTAAGAATTACTTGAGACAATGTAACGTCTTGAAGGTTAACAAGGAAGAGTTGGATTACTTATGTAACATTTGCGGTGTTATGGGTAACCTTAGCAATAAAAAGAAATCAGAAGCTATTATGGATCTTTTCCCCAAAGTGCAGATTCTTTTGCTCACACTTGGAGAAGAAGGTAGCGCTGTGTTTTGGCGTAAAGGGAAAGATCCTAAAATCTATTCGCAATATTATGGTATTTCTGTGGAGCAACCATTGAATTCTGTTGGAGCTGGTGATGCTTTAGCCGGAGCCTTTATAGGAGAAATAATAAATGAAAACAAGAATGATCTGACTGAAATTAATGTAAATCAGGCTCATATGAATGCTGTTCATAGATCAGCTCAAGTTTGCGAATCAGGGAATAGCATGCCTCCTGTGTTGAAATCGGATATTTTCATCAGTTATTCTAGAAAAGATGAGAAAGTCGTTGTTTATTTCTGCAGGTTGTTTAGCGTCCAAAGATGGTCGGTTTGGAGAGATAAGGAGAAAATTCTATGTGGCGATCGATTTGATAAAGAAATCCAAGAAGCCATTCAAAATTGCAAGGTGGTAGTTTATTTCTCATCGGAAGAATCAAATAAATCAAAATATGTTGAAGAAGAGATTGTATATGCTCAAAAAAGTGGTAAGACAATTATTCCCATTAAACTGAAAGAAGCAAAGTTAAACAGCAAAATTGAATCAATTATAGGTCTTACAAATTATCTAGATTGGGATTGTCTATATAAGTCAATAAAAGAAGGAATTATAAAGGATAAGTAATCATGAAAACGGATTATGTTGTTGGTATCGGTGAACTGCTGTGGGACTGCTTCCCAACGTATCGCCGTATGGGAGGAGCGCCGGCTAATTTTGCTTACCACGCTGCTCAATTCGGATATCATACTATGGTGGTTAGTGCCGTTGGCGAGGATTCGGACGGAGATGAATTGATCAATTTATTAGAGGCTCATAAACAGGATTCTTGTATTCAAAGGGTGGGGCTTCCTACTGGGACAGTGACCATTGATACATCAGTTCCTGACGATCCTAAGTACACCATCAATACGGATGTGGCATGGAGTGACATTTCCTATACCAATAAACTGGCGATTATAGCAAAAAACTGTACCGCTGTATGCTTTGGAACATTAGCCCAATACGGTTCTCAAACACATAATACCATTGTTCGTTTCTTGGATGCTGTTCCCAAGGATTGCTACAAAATCTATGATGTCAATCTAAGAAGAAATCCAGATAAAGCTTTGTATTCAGATGATATTATAATTGCTTCCATCGCCCTTTGCAATGTGCTTAAGACAAACGCTGATGAGTTGGATTATTTAACAACTCTTTTCTCGTTTGACAGAAATGAAAGCGTGGAACTGAGGAGTAGGAGATTATTGGCAAAATGTCCAAATATCAAAATACTGATTGTGACGATGGGGACGAAGGGCAGTCTGGTCTTTAGTGGGACAGAAACATCATTCCTTGAGACTCCCAAGGTCGAAGTGGTGGACGCTGTCGGCGCAGGAGACTCGTTCACAGGTGCTTTCATTGGTAGTATTTTGGATGGAAAAACCTTTAAGGAGGCCCATCAAATCGCAGTAAACGTTTCAGCGTACGTTTGCACACAATCAGGAGCAACTCCTGTTGTGCCTGAGTTTGTTCGTGAATAACGGGCAGCTAAGGCTTACTCCAGCACTCGCCTCATTGCCCTAACGAGTTGCTCTTCCATCGCCGTGCATTTTTCATCGGCTTCTATGATAGTGCAGCAATCGTGGATGAGATCAAGGCGGTCAGCTTCGGTGGCAGCGAACTGGGCCTTGTTCTCGCGGATGCAGTCAAGGACTTCCATGTCATTCATCTTGCTGAAAAGCTTTTCCACTTTTTCCACAGTGTCGAAACTAGTCTTTTCAAGTATTACTCTCACTTCTTCCGATTGAATATTTCCGTCGATATTGGCAGCGTAAAGCATTACCAAAGTTTTGAATTCTTCTTTGCTTAATTTCATGTTGTTGAGTTTTATAAGATTTAAAGGCACAAATTTAGCGATTTTTTGAAATAATTCCTATCTTTGCCCGTTTTTTGAACAACTAAAAGGTATTTAATATGGATTTAACTAAAATTGTCACAATAGCCGGCCGCCCAGGTCTGTATCAAATCAAGTCACAAGCGATTGGCAGAATCATTGTTGAATCGTTGATCGACGGTAAATGCTCTCCAGCATTCGCCCACGACCGCATGAGCTCTCTCGAAGAGATCTCCATCTTCTCCGTCGACGAGGACAAACCGCTCAAGGAAGTCTTCAAAGGCATCCATGACAAGATGGGTGACAAGGTGGATTTCGATTACAAGAAGGCTTCAAACGACGAGCTTCGCGCCAAGTTCCTTGAGGTGATGCCCGATTACGACCAAGATGCCGTGTATCCTTCCGATATGAAGAAGGTGTTCACTTGGTATCAGATGCTGATGGACAAGAACCTGCTCGATTTCACTGAGGAGGAAAAGAACGAAGAAGCTAAACCTGAAGGCGAAGCATGATGAAACAAATCGCTGATTTCACCCTGGTTGGGAAGGAGTGCTACGGACAGTCGGTGCTGTTGCGACTCCGTGATGAACAGCCGCTTCCGGAGGTTCTCCCTGGACAGTTTGTGCAGGTTCGTGTCGACGGATCGCCAAGCACCTATTTACGCCGTCCCATCTCCATCCACGATGTGGATCCGGCCAACAACGAAATCAGCCTTTTGGTTCAGATGGTAGGCGAGGGGACACGTCATCTCGCCGCCACCGCTGTGGGCGATCGCATCAATCTGGTGCTGCCTCTTGGGAATGGCTACACGCTTCCCGAAAAGGATGAAACAGTGCTGCTCGTGGGAGGTGGCATCGGCATCGCACCACTTTATCACCTTGCCAAATGCATGGCTGCCAAGGGCGTGAAACCTGCATTTTTGCTGGGAGGCAAGAAAGCTTCCGACATCGTCAGACTAGATGCCTATCGTTCCAATGGCGAGACGTTTGTCACCACTGAGGACGGTTCTTTGGGCGAGAAAGGCATGGTCACGATGCATAGCGTATGGAAAGAACGGAAGTTCGATAAGATCTATGTGTGCGGTCCCAAACGGATGATGATGGCAGTGGCCGACATCGCCAAGGCCAACGACGTGTGGTGCGAGGTCTCCCTTGAACACATGATGGCTTGCGGTCTCGGCGCTTGTCTGTGCTGCGTTGAGGACACCGTCGAGGGTAACCTCTGCGTCTGCAAGGAAGGTCCGGTATTTAACACAAGGAGGTTGAAATGGTGAATATGACGATCGATTTGGGTCGCGGCTTGGTGCTGCGTAATCCCGTGATGACGGCCTCGGGTACCTTTGGCTACGGCGAGGAATACACCGATTTCGTTGACCTGGCCCAGTTGGGTGGCATCATCGTGAAAGGCACTACCCTCAATCCCCGCCAAGGCAATCCCTATCCGCGCATGGCTGAGACCCCTTCGGGTATGCTCAACTGCGTTGGACTGCAAAATAAAGGCGTTCAATACTTTATCGATACCATCTATCCACGCATCAAGGATTTCGATACTAACGTGATTCTGAATCTCTCAGGCTCTACCTTGGAAGACTATGTCCGTGGCGCTGAGTTGATTGATGCTTTGGACAAGATTCCTGCCATCGAGCTGAATGTGTCATGCCCCAATGTGAAACAAGGTGGTATGGCTTTCGGCGTGACCTGCGCAGGCATCTCGCAAGTGGTTTCGGAGGTGCGTAAAGTGTATCACAAACACCTGATGGTGAAGCTTTCACCCAATGTGACCAACATCGCTGAGATAGCCCTTGCTGCCGAAGCTGCTGGCGCTGATTCAGTCTCTTTGATTAATACCCTGATGGGCATGGCTATCGATGCGGAACGCCGCACGCCGAAACTCTCCATGGTGACTGGTGGACTGTCGGGCGCCTGTGTGAAGCCCGTTGCCTTGCGCATGGTGTGGCAGGTGGCTAAGGCGGTGAAGATTCCTGTAGTGGGCTTGGGTGGTATCAGCAATGCTACCGATGCCGTGGAGTTCATGCTCGCCGGTGCTTCTGCCATCGAGATCGGCACGGCCAATTTCATTGATCCGGCCATTTCAGCCAAGGTCGCCGAAGGCATGAAGGCTTACTGCGAACGCCACAGATTCGAGAAGGTCGCTGATTTGACTGGAGCTTTAGCAGTATAATAATTAGTTTATCGGGATGCCCCAATGGCACTAAGAAACAAGTTTCTAAGGTGCCTTATGGGGCACCCCGATAAAATTATGGCACAAAATTAACCTCAGGGCTAATCTGAATCCCGAACTTCTCTTCCACGGATTTCTGAATTCTTTGTGAAAGACTCACAATGTCCTCACCTTTGCCACCACCATAGTGGACGAGGACGAGCGCCTGTTTCTCATACACGCCAACATGCTCGTCGCGCCAGCCTTTCCATCCGGCTTGCTCAATAAGCCATCCTGCCGGGACTTTCACTAGGCCTTCAGCATCGGGATAATGGGGGATATCAGGATATTGTTTTTGTAAAGCATCGAATTGTTCGGCGCTGATTACGGGATTCTTGAAGAAGCTGCCTGCGCTGCCAATCTGTTTCACATCGGGAAGTTTTGCGTCACGGATGGCACAGATGGCATCGTGAAGCTGTTGCAAGGTAGGCTCGGCGATGCCGTTTTGCTCCAGGTAAGTCTTGATGTTGCCGTATTCCAACTTTAATTCGGATTGCTTGTGCAGCAGAAAGTCCACCGAAGTGATGATGTATTGCCCTTTCAGCTCATGCTTGAAGACACTCTCGCGGTAGCCGAAATCACAAGCTTCGTTGGTGAAAATCCTTGTCTTGCCAGTGGCCAGATTCAAAGCGTGGCATTGAAAGAAGCTGTCCTTCAACTCCATGCCGTATGCTCCGATGTTCTGCACAGGAGCGGCACCTACTTTGCCAGGGATATGGGCAAGATTCTCCACGCCGTAAAATCCTTTCGTGACCATCTGCTTTACGAACTCAGGCCAATCCTCGCCGGCTTGGGCTCGGACAACGACATCACCCTTGTCTTCATGGACGATCTCAATCCCTTTGTTGTTCATCAGGATAACGATGCCGTCAAAGCAATTGTTGGTAAACAGGATGTTGTTGCCCCCACTGAGAATCAAATGCTTTTCCGCCTTAAACTCAGGCGTGTTGATGAGCTGTAGCAAGTCATCAACATTGTTGATCTCAACGAAATATTTCGCCGTGGCATTAAATCCAAAGCTGTTGTATGGCTGTAGGTCGACATTCTTTTTCATAGTGCAAAAATAAAAAAATATTACTTTTGCAATATGAATCGCGTCATCGTATCGGTCATCAACGATCTGGTCACCGACCAGAGGGTCAATAAGTCGTGTCTCACACTGCAAAAGATGGGGTACGAGGTGTTGTTGGTGGGCCGTAAGCAACGTAAGAGTCCGCCGATGGATGAGAGAACGTATCTGACGCACAGGATGAAACTCCTCTTCGAGAAAGGCCCGCTGTTTTATGCCGAGTATAACACAAGGCTGTTCTTTTATCTGCTTTTCCATAAAGCCGATCTATTGCTTTCCAATGACTTGGATACGGCACTGCCCAACTATTTCATCTCGAAGCTGAAAGGCATCAAGATGATTTATGATAGCCACGAGTATTTCACTGAGACGCCAGAACTGGTTGGTAGGCCAAGGGTACAAAAGGTATGGAAACGTATTGAAGGCTTTGTGGTGCCACGGCTTAAGGAGATGATCACGGTGTGCGATAGCATCGCCGATTTGTTTCAGGAGAAATATGGGGTGAAGTGCCATGTGGTCCGTAACATCCCGCGTAAGGAGGCCCTGCCTCCCAAGGGTGACAAAAAGGCGCTAAACCTACCGGAAGACAAACATTTGCTGGTGCTTCAAGGCTCGGGAATCAATATCCAAAGAGGCGCTGAAGAGTTGGTGGAAGCCATGCAGTACCTCGATGATTGTTTCCTGATGATCATCGGTGGTGGCGATGTGTTGCCAGTGTTGAAACAGTTGACCATGGACCTGCACATCGAAGATCGTGTGCGCTTCCTGCCAAGGATGCCGTATGCAGAGATGATGAGCTATACGCAACTGGCGGAATTGGGCTTTGTGCTGGATAAAGACACCAATCTCAACTACCGTTTCTGTCTGCCGAACAAGCTCTTTGACTTCATTCAGGCTGGTGTGCCTATTGTGGCATCCAACCTAGTGGAGGTGGGAAAAATCATTAGAAAATACGATATCGGTCTGTTCATTCCCGACCACGATCCCAAGTCGATTGCGGCTACTATCCGCAAGGGCTTAGACGATGACGAAAGCCGCAGCCGTTGGCAACAAGGCCTGGCTCAAGCTGCCGAAGAGCTCTGCTGGGAAAATGAACAACAAACGCTGATTGAAATCTATAAACATTATGAATGATACTGATTATCACCTACATGTAATCGCTTTTGACGTGCCTTATCCTGCCAACTACGGTGGGGTGATCGACGTGTTTTACAGGGTGAAAGCCCTATCGGAAGCAGGCGTGAAGGTGCATCTGCATTGCTTTGAATATGGTAGGGGCGAGGCAGAGGTATTGGACCGTTGCCATGAGGTGAAATACTATAAGCGCGACACATCGTTTTGGAAACAGTTTAGCCGTGAGCCTTATGTTGTGGTTTCACGCCGCTCCGAGGCCTTGATGCAGGATTTGCTGAAGGACGATTACCCGATTCTTTGCGAAGGACTGCATACCACCTCAGTATTGAACGATCCGCGTTTTGAGAATAGAAAGATCTATGTCCGTGCCCATAATGTGGAGCATGACTATTACCGCTTGCTCGCTGAGTCGGAGCCTACATTATGGAAACGTTGGTTTTACAGGATGGAAGCCAAGAAGCTGAAGCGTTATGAGCCGGTGCTGAAGAAGGCTGCTGGCATCTTCGCTATCACTCAGGCTGACACCGATTATTTCAATGAGCATTACGGTCATGCTGTGTTGGTGCCAGGATTCAGTGCGTTGAGTCGTGTTTGTTCGGAGACGGGTAGGGGCGACTACGTGCTGTATCACGGCAATCTCTCGGTGGCTGAGAACAAAAAAGCGGCGGAGTGGCTGGTTGAGAATGTGTTTGCTGCCATGAATATCCCCTGTGTGGTGGCGGGCTTGAATCCTCCCGAGAGTCTACGGAAGCTTTGCAGACGTTATCCCCATGTGACGCTTAAAGCCAATCCAGGCGATGCCGAGATGATCGACCTGATCCGCAATGCTCAAGTGAATGTGATGGTGACAGATCAACCTACAGGGCTGAAATTAAAGCTATTAAATGCTTTATATAACGGACGTTTTTGCCTCGTCAACGACGATATGGTCCGTGGAACCGCTTTGGATCGTCTCTGTGTGGTAGCTGAAACGCCTGAACAGTTCATCGCTGAGATCAAACGCTTGATGAAGGAAGATTTCACTGAGGATGACATCGACGAACGCGATGAAGCCATGAAAGAGCTTTATCAAAACGATGAAAATGCCCAGATTATCATTCAATACGTGAGCAAATGACCTGATGGTTCTCGCATTTGATGATGCGTCCAGGATACTTCTGAATGAGGCCGTAGTTGTGGGTGGCCATCAGCACAGCGGTGCCGAATTCGCTGATTCGCAGTAACATTTTTAAAACATCGAGGGCGGTCTCGGGATCGAGGTTGCCAGTGGGCTCGTCGGCAAGGATGATGTCAGGGTTGTTGAGTAGGGCACGGGCGATGGCCACGCCTTGACGCTCGCCGCCAGAGAGGTTGTAAGGCATGCTCTTACGCTTGTCCTTCAGTCCGACTTTATCCAGCACTAAGTCGATGCGATCGCTGATTTCACCTTTGTCGTACCACCCTGTGGCCTTGAGCACAAACTCAAGGTTGGCTTCCACGTTGCGGTCGTCCAGCAGTTGAAAATCCTGGAATACAATGCCCAATTTCCTCCTCAGGAAAGGGATCTCTTTGCGAGTGATCTCGGTCAAATCGAAACCGGCCACGTTGACAATGCCTTCGTCGACAGGTAACTCGGCGTAAAGGGTCTTGAGAAGCGACGATTTGCCGCTGCCGGTCTTGCCGATGAGATAAACGAACTCGCCTTTGCAGATGGTGAAAGTGACATCAGAAAGGACGATGTTGTCGCGCTGATAGATGGTGGCTCCTTTGAGTTCTATGATCGCATCCATGGTGGTCAAATTAGTTATGCATTGGTTTCAACAAATCGTTCACGGTCTTGACGGGGTTGAAGGTCTCGATGGGCACCTCCACAAAGAGGGTGATCCAGTCAGCCATAGCGCCGTTCCAGAGGCCAGGCAACTCAAGGGCTTTAAGCTCACGGCCGTCTTTCGACTTGGAGGAAACGAAGCCTGTGTTGGGATCCACGTAGTCAAGAAGGTTGAACGCCTCTCCCTTGTAGTTCCAGCAGCCGCACACCAAGTCAACGGGATTGAAGTGGGTTGAGCCTTTGAAGATGGCTTCTTGGTCATCTTTGCCGTGGTTGATCTGCGACGATTCAATGATCTGAAGCGACACCTCGTCGTTGTTGTTCTTGACCCAGAAAGGACCGCCGCCGGGTTCGCCTTCGTTCTTCACCATGCCGCAAATGCGCATTGGTCGGTTCAGACGATCGTACAGGAAGTCGATTTTCTCCATAGGCTCGTATGCGTTGACGAAAGCAGGAATATCGATGTGGAGTTGTTCTTTGGCGAACTGCATGATCTCGGTCAGATCTTCATCACTCACGTCGCCTTCGTCAAGCATCTCAAGGTATTCGAAAGCCATCTGCTGGAGCCTTAAAAGCATGCCGGCCAAGGCTTTCTTATAGGTGAAGGTAGTCTCCATGCGAGTCTCGGGGACGATGTTGTCGATATTTTTGATGAACACGATTTCTCCGGCAAGGTCGTTAAGGTTTTCGATCAGTGCGCCGTGGCCGCCAGGACGGAACAATAGCTTGCCGTCTTTCTCACGGAAGAGGTTGCCTTCAGCGTCAATGGCCACCGTGTCGGTAGACGGCTTCTGGCAGGAATAGCCGATGTCGTAACGGATGCCGTACTGCTTCTCGTAACCGCCTTTCAGTTGGTCGACGGTGGCTTTGAACATGGCTTCGTGTTCGGGCGACACGGTGAAATGCAGCCTTGCGACACCGTCTTTGCTGGCGGCGTAACGGGCGGCTTCCACCAAGTGCTCCTCCAAAGCGAGGCGGTTGAAATGCTCGTAGTGGTGGAACTTCAGCAAGGCTTTCGGTAGCTTGCCGTAGCCCAAGCCTTCGTCAAGCAACAATGCCTTCACCACATCCACTTTCCTGCCGTCTTTCAGCATGGCGTCTATGTTCATGCCGTAAAGCTTTTCGGCAGCTTGATTCAGGTCGTCATAAAAGGCGAAGCTATGGATGTGGGCAAAGAAAATCTCAGTGAACTTGGTGTCCTCGCCATTCTCGATGAAGGAGAAGAGGTCCTTGAACATGCGAGAGGCGGCACCAGAGGCAGGTACAAACTTAGTGAACTGGTAGTATTCGCGATCTTCCTCGAAAGCTTCGGTCATCTGTTTCACTTGATCGTCAGTCATTCGAATGATGCCATCGCCGATGGTGGCTGGACGTACTAGTTTCACGTAAGCGGTGCCACGTTTCAGCTGGGCTACTTGCTGATTCACTTGCTCTTCGGTGACGTTGCGCTCTTTAAGTTGGAGGAGATCTTCTTTGTTCATGTCAAATGTTTTGTTTTGCTTGCAAAGGTATTGTTTTTTTCGTTCTTTTGCAATGATTTTATCAAATTCAAACAAGATGAAAAGTCCCCTGAAGACAGTGGCAGTTATCCTGTTAATGGTGGTCATCGCGGTTGGTTGTGCCAAACCCGATGTTCCGAATAACGGAGGGAATGATAATGGTTATGTTGCTACGGTCGTCCCCCATAATGGAGGCGGCAACGATAGCATCGCACATGGTTTCGTTGATCTTGGCTTGCCGAGCGGTATCTTGTGGGCCACTTGCAATGTGGGTGCGAGCTGCCCTGAAGATTGTGGCGATTACTTTGCTTGGGGTGAGACTCAGCCAAAGGATATTTATGATTGGAAGAGCTATAAATACAGCGAATTCGATGGCGTAGACTATAGGTTGACTAAGTATTGCATCGATTCGTTTTGTGGTTTGAACGGGTTTGTTGACAGCCTAACTGTTTTGGAACCCATGGATGACGCAGTTCGGGCCAATTGGGGCGAGAACTGGCGAATGCCTTCCGAGGGAGAATGGAGGGAACTCTTACAGAATACGACGTTTGTCTTGACGGTTCAAAACAATGTTCAGGGTTGGCTTTTTACCAGTGAAAATGGCAACAGCCTCTTTCTGCCTACTACGGGTTTTGTTTTGTATAATGAACTCATTTGCACAACCCTAGGCATATACTGGTCAAGTTCTCTCCAAACAACTTCCCAAGTGAGTGCATGGAGTTTTCACTCCGATCTGGAGGAATGTCACGTGTGTGCCACATACGAACGCAGTCGCGGGCACTGTGTCAGAGGTGTTCGAGTAGCAAAATAATTACAGCTGCGCCATATTCCTCTTGACAAACTCACTCAAATCCTTGCCTTTCAGCAGGTTCTTCGAAAGCAGTGCGAGGTCGTAAATCTGCCTGATGGTAGCTTCCTGTGCGGCTTCGTCTTTGTCCAAAAGGCCAGTGATGACTGGGCTGTTGGTGTTGAGCATCAGCGTGTAGCTGTCGGGCATGGAGCCATAGAACGACATCGGGCTGCCGCCCATCTGTTCCATCTCCTTCATACGGCGCATCCACTCGTTTTGGGTGACTTCTACAGGAGCGTCGGTTTCGCTTTCGTTGCTGAACTCCACATTGAAACGAACCTTGTCGATGACCTTTTCGAAAGCAGCCTTCAAGGTCTCCTTCTGCTTGTCGTCGAGCTTGGAAGTGGCTTCCATGTCGTCCTTCACGATGAGCTTGTCGATGGCGTTGGAGTCCACACGGGCAAACATCGCACGGCCTTCGCCATCCTTCTCGCTTTCCTTCTGTTCGTAGGCGCTGATGAAGTGTGGGTCGAGGATACCGTCCATCATCAATACGTTATAGCCCTTGGCCTTGGCGTTCTCGATGTTGGTATATTGGTCGTCCTTGTCGGTGGCGTACAGATAGACGAGGTTCTTGTCCTTGTCGGTCTGCTGCTCCTTGATGAGGTTCTTGTACTCCTCAATGGTGTGATATTTGTCATCCGTATCCTTGAAGAGGAAGAACTTCTCGGCGCGTTCGTAGAACTTCGGGTCGCTCATCATGCCGTATTCGATGAACACGCGGATGTCATCCCAGTTCTTCTCGTAGGCCTCGCGGTCTTTCTTGAAGAGCTCTTCCAATTTTTCGGCCACTTTCTTGGTGATGTAGGTCGAGATTTTCTTCACGCTCTGATCGCTTTGCAGGAACGAACGGCTCACGTTCAGCGGGATGTCTGGTGAGTCAATCACGCCGTGCAGCAGCGAGAGGAACTCGGGCAGGATGCCTTCCACGCTGTCGGTGACGAAGACCTCGTTGCAGTAAAGTTGTATCTTATTGCGCTGGAATTCGTAACGGTTCTTCACCTTCGGGAAGTAGAGGATACCCGTGAGGTTGAAGGGGTAGTCCACGTTGAGGTGGATGTGGAACAGCGGCTCGCCGAAGTTCATCGGGTAGAGCGTGTGGTAGAAGTCGTTGTACTCCTCGTCCTTGATGTCGGTCGGGGCTTTCTTCCACAGCGGTGCTACGTCGTTGATGATCCAAGGCTTCTCTACTTCCTTGGTCTTGGGTTTGCCATCCTTGTCGGTCTCGCCCTCTATTTCTTCCTGCACCTTGCGCGTACCGAACTGGATCGGAATGGGCAGGAACTTGCAGTATTTGTTGAGCAGTTCACGGATGCGGCCTTCTTCGAGGAACTCGGCTGCCTCGTCACTGATGTAAAGGATAACGTCGCTGCCGCGGTCGCCTTTCGGAATTTCATTCATCGTGTACTCTGGACTACCGTCACATTCCCAAATGACGCCGTTCTTGC
>JAEEGL012798293.1_pt1 | contig 15828 bp, 18 predicted proteins | sample 9134231 | NCBI WGS metagenome assembly JAEEGL01 (sample SAMN16246548, study PRJNA631951) | gut metagenome | biome: gut microbiome; feature: rumen; material: fiber-attached | host: Bos | place: Iran: Karaj | collected 2018-10
ATGCCCCAGGCGCTGAAAAACCATCACATGATGTTCCGGGAAGCTGCGGAAACGGCCCGCCGGGCGGAAGCGGGCGCACTGCTGCTGACCCACTTCAGCACCAGCCTGGAGGATCCGGAAAGCCATCTGGAAGAGACGAGAAAAATATTTGATAAAACCTGGACAGCCAAAGACGGGGAGACTGTTACGCTCCGCTATCCCCGGGAAGAGGAGAAAGCATGGATCAGTTTGTGCTGAAGGCACCGTACACCGCATCCGGTGATCAGCCCCAGGCGATTGAAGCACTGGCCGCCGGAGTCAAGGCGGGGCTGAAGGAACAGATTTTGCTGGGTGTTACAGGAAGCGGAAAAACGTTCACCATGGCTTCCGTGATTGAAAAGGTTCAGAAACCGACGCTGGTCATTGCTCACAACAAGACCCTGGCGGCACAGCTGTGCAGCGAACTGAAAGCTTTTTTTCCGGACAGCCGGGTGGAATACTTTGTTTCCTACTATGATTATTATCAGCCGGAGGCTTATATTGCTTCCTCCGATACCTACATTGAAAAGGATGCGTCCGTCAACGACGAAATCGACCGGCTGCGCCACTCCGCCACCGCGGCTCTGCGGGAGCGGAAGGACGTGATTATTGTGGCTTCGGTAAGCTGCATTTATTCCATGGGGGATCCCAGTGAATACGAGGGCCAGATGATCAGCCTGCGGCCCGGAATGACCTATCCGCGCCGGAAACTGCTTCTGGATCTTGTGGACATCCAGTATGAACGAAATGACACGGACTTTGAACGGGGATCCTTCCGGGTGCGGGGAGATACGGTGGAGATTATTACCGCAGGAGAAAAGGAACGGGCGCTGAGAGTTGAAATGTTCGGGGACGAGATTGAACGGATTTCACAGATCGACGCGGTGAGCGGGCATGTTCTCGCCACCCTGGAGCATGCGGCGCTGTTTCCGGCCACGCATTATGCAACGGATCCCGCACATATGGAGGAACATATTGCCGAGATCGAAGAAGACCTGAAAAAACGGATTGCCGAGTTTGAAGAAGAGGGAAAGCTCCTGGAGGCGCAGCGGATTGCCCAGCGTACCCGGTATGACATTGAAATGATGCGGGAAATCGGATACTGCCAGGGAATTGAAAACTACTCCCGCTATTTTGACGGACGGAAACCGGGGGACGCGCCTTACACCCTGCTGGATTATTTTCCGGAAGAGTTTCTTGTCATGATTGATGAGAGCCATGTTACCGTGCCGCAGATCCGGGCGATGTACAACGGAGACCGGGCCCGGAAGGATACGTTGGTGAAATACGGTTTCCGGCTGCCTTCCGCATATGACAACCGTCCGCTGCTGTTCAACGAGTTTGAAAGCCGTATCGGCCAGACCATCTACGTTTCAGCCACTCCCGGGCCTTATGAACGGGAACGGGCGGAGCAGACCGTGGAACAGATTATCCGGCCGACGGGACTGCTGGATCCCCAGGTGATTCTGCGCAAAGCCACCGGCCAGGTGGATGACCTGGTGGGCGAGATCCGGGCGGTGACCGCGAAAGGCGAGCGGGTTCTTGTGACCACTCTGACCAAGCGTATGGCGGAAAGCCTGACGGATTACCTGAAAGAGATGGAAATCAGGGTACGCTACCTGCACAGCGATATTCAGACCATGGAACGAATGGAACTGCTGCGGGATCTGCGGCTGGGCGAATATGACGTCCTGGTCGGCATCAATCTGCTGCGGGAAGGCCTGGATCTTCCGGAGGTGGCGCTGGTGGCTATTCTGGATGCCGACAAGGAGGGATTCCTGCGCAGCGAGACTTCCCTGGTGCAAACGATCGGCCGCGCAGCCCGGAACGTGGACGGGCGGGTGATCCTGTACGGAGACAGCCTGACGGAGAGCATGGCAAAAGCCATGTCGGAAACGAACCGCCGCCGGGCGCTGCAGGAGGCTTACAACAAAGAACACGGCATTACGCCGGAATCGGTGCGGAATGCGATTCGTTCGGTGCTGGAGGTTACCCGGAAGATTGAGGAAACCGCGCCGGAGGCACTGACGGAAGACGAACGGGATGCGCTGATGCGCCGGATTGAGGAGGAAATGATCGGCGCTGCAAAGGATCTGGAATTTGAACGGGCTGCGGAACTGCGGGATCAGCTTCTGAAGCTGCGGGGAGAAGCGCCCATGAAGGACGATATGCAGCAGCGGAGGCACAGAAGAAGGGAGCGGACCAGGAAAAGTGAGCATTAAAACGAAACGGAAACCCGGCCCGGGACTGTACCTGATGCCCATGGCGGCGGCGCTTCCCATTGTGGCAGTCATGGCACTGGCCGTGTCGAGAATCTGGCCGACACTCCATAAACTGCTGAGCATAATGATCAAACTGGTGGTGAAAGCATGAAGACGACAGGAAAATGCGTTTCGTCACCGGAACGCGGATTTGCCTGGGCTCTGACATTCCTTCTGACCGCTTTTCTGTCGGCGGCGCTTCTGAGCCTGATGGCAGTTCAGGGGCTGACCTCCGCCGGAATGCATCTGGCTGCAGCGACAGGAAACGGGGTGGCAGACAGCCAGCAGGCAAGGATTTATGAACAGGTGGACCGGCTGGCGGAGGACTGCGGTTTTTCCCCGGAGGGCGTAAAAGCGGCGATCCGGCGGGAAGATCTGCTGGAAATGAACCGGAAAGCCGCCGCATGGTGGACAAAACTCTGCACGGAAGGGATTGTGGATACGATTCCGCGCTGGAATGCCGCTGAGCTTGAGAAGGCAGTGGAAGCTGGCATGAACGGGGAAACCCGGACGGAAGATCCGGGAAAGATCGCGGCAGGGCTGGCAGAGAAAATTGAACGTGTCGTGTTTCCCCTGCGGGAATCCCTTCTCAGCCGGGGAATGAGCTTTGCGCGGAGCAAGGCGGATGTGGAAGGAATGATCCGGGATATCCGGAGATTGCCGGCACTGGGTGCGGCCCTGAGCCTGCTCGCTGCGGGGCTGATTGCCCTGCTGCTGGGCCGGGATTTATTCAGCAGCCTGAAGTATTACGGAACCGCCGCAGCGGGAACCGGACTGACGATCCTTGCTACGGGAATCATCTTTTTTGCGCTGCACCCGGGGGCAATGATTGAACAGGCTTCAGCAGCGCTGGGCAGGGAATTCGGAGCCCTGGCAGGCCAGATTACCCTGCTGGCGGGAGGCGTCACTTTATTCCTGCTGGCAGCGGGATATTTCTGCCTGATTCTTTACCGGAAAAAAGCAAATAACAATACCAAAGCTACGGAGCAGCCTGTATGAAGCGAATCATTACCGAACACACGATCCGATCCGGGAAAATTCCGGAAAAACTGCGTCTGGCTGTTGCTTCAGACCTGCACAGCGGGCCTTATGAGGATCTGCTGGATTTGTTTTACGGTTGCGATGCCCTGCTCCTGCCCGGGGACCTGGTGGACCGGCACCGGAGGGACAACCGGCTTGCGGAGCAGTTCCTGCGGGAAGTGCCGGAAAAGGTGCCGGTGTTTTTCTCTTTGGGAAACCACGAGATCAAATACAGGCATTCAGAGGATTTCCTGAAGAAAGCAATGCAAAGCAAAGTGACGCTGCTGCGGGACCGGGATACCCTTTTCCGGGGGATCCGCATCGGCGGACTGAGCAGCTGCCGGAAAGGACCGCCGGACCTGGATTTCCTGGACCGGTTTGAAAAGAAAAACGGTTTCCGGCTGCTGATGTGCCATCAGCCGGAAGTGTACCTGAAATATGTGAGCGGGCGGGACATCGATTTTACGGTCTGCGGCCATGCCCACGGCGGACAGATGGAGTTTTTCGGCCGGGGGCTGTATGCTCCCGGACAGGGATTGTTTCCCAAGGTGACCCACGGAGTGCATGACCACGGAAAAATGATGGTTTCGCGGGGAATGACCAACGGCGCAAAGCCGCGGTTTCCCCGGTTCAACAATCCGTGCGAAGTGATTGTGCTGAAACTTGAACCGACGAAGGAGGGGACAACCGGATGAACGAGGAAGACCTGAAGCTGCTGACGGACTGGTTTGCGAAAAACAAGGATCACAAACTGAATTTCCTGGAAAAGGAAGCTATCAAGCTTGCGGTGAAAAAAGCGGGAACGGTAGGCGATCTGCTGGAAACCGCGCTGGATTTGCTGCGGAAGCAGTGATGCATACGGAAAAATGTGAAAAAGCAGCCTGACAGGCTGCTTTTTCTCATGAAAAAACAGGCAGGCAAAAGCCTGCCTGAATGAAAAAACGAAATTACTTGATTTCGACGGTGGCGCCAACAGCCTTGAACTGCTCGGCGATCTTTTCGGCTTCTTCCTTGGAGACGCCTTCCTTGATGGTCTTGGGAGCGGACTCAACGATGTCCTTGGCTTCCTTCAGGCCCAGGCCGGAAACGACTTCGCGGACAACCTTGATGACCTTGATCTTTTCAGCGCCGGCATCCTTCAGCACGACGTCGAACTCGGTCTTTTCTTCGGCTTCAGCAGCAGCAGCGCCGCCGGCAGCGGGACCGCCGGCCACGGCGATCGCGCCGGTCACACCGAACTTTTCTTTCATAGCATCAACCAGTTCTTTAACCTGCAGCAGGGTCATGGACTCTACAGCGTCGAGAATCTCCTGAATCGTCATTATTTTTTCCTCCAATTAATTTTGTTTGGTTATGCAGCCGTCAGGCTGCAAAGTTTGTCAGGCGGCTTCTTTCTTCTCGGCGATCTGCTCGAGAACGGAAACCAGCGCAGAAACGGGGGATACCAGACAGCCGACCATGGTGGCCAGCAGTTCTTCCCGGCTGGGGGTGGCGGCCAGCTCTTTCACGGCGGCGACGTCCATTGCTTCGGTGCCCATCAGACCGCCCTTGATTTCCAGAGAGGTCAGCTTGTTCTTTTCGATGAACGAAGAGATGATCTTCGGCGCGGAAGTTACGTCCTTGTTACCGAAAACGAAAGCGTTCGGGCCTTCCAGCAGGTTGTCGATACCTTCGATGTTCAGCTCTTTCAGCGCACGGAGAACCAGGCGGTTCTTCAGAACGCAGTAGTGCACATCGCTTTCACGGCACTGCTTACGCAGGGCGGTGACCTGTTCCACGGTCAGACCGCTGTAGGAAACGACGACCATGGACTCAGCATTTTTCAGCTTTTCAACGATATCGGCTACGACCAGTTTTTTAGCTTCAAGATTGCTGCTCATTGCTTCAGTTGCACCTCCTGACCGGTTCAGAATAAAGAAACCCTTGCGTGCAGGCGCAAGGGAACAAATCAAATTCACTCACACCTCGGCAGGCGGGCAAAACCCTTTAAACCGCGATCGGCGGTACCGGCTGTCTACGGCACTGGTTTCTCAAAACCTTTGAAATCCTATCACAACCGGTTCAGCCTGTCAAGCATTTAATTCAGAGGAGCCCCGAATTCCTTCCGGATTCAGGGCTGAAAACGATGCAAGAAGCAAAAGTTCTTAATAAAGGGGAACAAATTATTAAAAATTATATTGACATTGTAACAAAATCGTAATAATATGTAGGCGATTATCGCAGGAAAGGGGATCGATGTGATGAAAAAAAAGCATATTTTCATCCTACTGATGATCCTTCTGTGCCTGATTCCGCTTTTCGCGTCACTTGCTGAAACCGGGACGGTGACAGCCTCTTCCCTGAACGTACGCGCGAAGGCTTCCTCCGACAGCAATGTGGTCGGGGTCCTGCGGGAGGGAGACAAGGTCACCATCAAGGAATCCAGCGGCAGCTGGTATAAGGTGACCGGAAACGGTAAAACCGGATATGTTTACAAAAAGTACATCCGTGTATCCTCCGGTTCTTCCTCCTCCGGCAAAAGCAGCTCTTCCCAGAGCAGCAGTTCCAACGGCACCTGCGCCCCCGGGGACAAGGGAGACGCTGTACGGAAAGTGCAGAAAAGACTGATTGCACTCGGATACCTGAGCGGCGGCGCTGACGGCGATTACGGAAACGCGACCAAAAAAGCCGTTATGGCTTTTCAGAAAAACAACGGCCTGAGCCAGACCGGCAAGGTGAATTCCAGCACGCTATCCAAGCTGAACAGTTCCGGAGCCAAAAAGGCTTCCGCGGGAAGCAGCTCCTCCTCTTCGGACGGAACCTGCGGACCGGGGGACAACGGAGAGGCTGTAAGGAAGGTTCAGAGAAGGCTGATTGCCCTCGGATACCTGAACGGAAGCGCTGACGGAGACTATGGAGGAATGACCAAAAAAGCCGTTGCCGCTTTTCAGAAGAATAACGGCCTGAGCCAGACCGGAAGAGTCAACTCCAGCACACTGACGAAACTGAACAGTTCCAGCGCCAAGAAGGCTTCCCAGAACGCGGCCGGAACCGAACGCCTGGACTGGTTTCACGGCGGAAGCAACACGATTCCGAAAGGGGCCACCTTTAAAGTCAAGGATATCCGGACCGGCAAGGTTTTCACCTGCAAACGCTGGAGCGGATACAATCACCTGGACGCGGAACCGCTGACGAAAAGCGATACCAACACCATGCTGAGCGTTTACGGCCACTGGTCCTGGAAGCGGAGGCCCGTGCTTGTCAAATATAACGGACATGTTTATGCGGCGTCCATGAACGGCATGCCCCACGGAACATCCACCATCAGCGGCAACGGTTTTGACGGACATTTCTGCATTCATTTTTACGGAAGCAAGACCCACGGATCCGGGAAAGTGGATGATGCCCACCAGAACTGTGTGTCCACGGCGATGAACTATTCCTGGTAACAAAGGTGATTCCTTTTTCCTGAAAACAACAATCCGGCTTTGCAGCCGGATTTTTTTTGTTTTACAAGAATATAAAATATGTTATAATCCTTGAGTTATGAATTACGGAACCGGAACAGGAGGATGGATATGCCGACACAGGCTCCCCGTGGAACAAAAGACGTCCTGCCGGCAGACAGCTACCGCTGGCAGTATCTGGAAGAGAAAATGCGCCGTGCGGCCGCCCTGGCAGGGTACCGCGAGGTAAGGACGCCGGTGTTTGAACATACGGAGCTGTTCCTGCGCGGAGTGGGTGACACCACGGATATTGTGCAGAAGGAAATGTATACATTCAGGGACAAGGGCGATCGCTCCGTGACGCTGAAGCCCGAGGGGACTGCCGGCGCGGTGCGCTGCTTTCTGGAGCACAATCTGTACGCCGATGCACTGCCCTGCAAAATGTATTATCTGAACGCTCCGATTTTCCGGTATGAAAATCCTCAGAACGGACGGCTGCGGGAACATCACCAGTTCGGCCTGGAGTGCTTCGGGGCCAGGGAAGCCACCGCGGATGCGGAATTGATTCTGCTGGCTTATCATCTCCTGCAGGATCTCGGAATCCGGAACCTGAGCGTTGAAATCAACAGCATCGGATGCCCGGCGTGCCGGCCGGTTTACCACACCCGGCTGAAAGAATTCCTGGGCGGACGCATTGACGGAATGTGCGAAAGCTGCCGGGAACGCTTCGGCCGGAACCCGCTGCGGGTTCTGGACTGCAAGGAGAAGAAATGCCAGGAGATTACCGCAGACGCGCCCAGCATGCTGGATCTCCTGTGTGATGACTGCAGGGTACACTTTGACCAGCTTCAGCAGTGCCTGACCCGGGCAGGGATTCCTTTCCGGGTGAACAGCCGAATTGTCCGTGGGTTGGATTACTACACCAAGACGGTTTTTGAACTGGTAACGGAAACGAAGGACGGAAAGCTGACTGTCTGCGGCGGCGGAAGATACGACAACCTGGTGGCAGAAATCGGGGAGCAGGACATTCCGGCCGTCGGATTCGGCATGGGCCTGGAACGCGTGCTGATGCTGATGGATACGGAAGGAATTGAAATCCCGAAGAATACGCAGTACGAAATTTTTGTGACCTATATGGGCGACAACAGGCTGCACGCTTTTGAGCTGGTTCAGCTGCTGCGGCGTTCCGGTATCCGGGCCGATCTGGATCACTGCGGGCGGAGCCTGAAGGCGCAGTTTAAATACGCCAACAAAACCGCGGCGCCGCTGACGGCTGTGATCGGGGACGAGGAAGCAGCTGCCGGGCAGGTTAAAATCAAGAATATGGCTTCCGGTGAGGAAGTGACCGTTGCTGTCAGCGAAGCCTGCGGTGCGGTTCGCTCCATGATCGGATAAAGGAGAGGATTGAGGTTTTATGCAGAACAGGACACATACCTGCAATGAACTGCGGCTGGAAAACGCAGGGGAAAAAGTGCGGCTGAGCGGATGGGTTGAGAACGTACGTGAAGTCGGCGGCAGCCTGGCCTTTGTGGTGCTGCGGGACTTTTACGGCTCCACCCAGCTGGTGGCGGAAGATGAAAAGATCCTGAAGGTGTTTCTGGGGCTGAACAAGGAAAGCGTTGTTTCCGTTACCGGCACCGTTCGGGAAAGGGCCAGCAAGAATCCGAAAATGGAAACCGGCGACATCGAAGTGGTGCCGGACAGCGTGGATGTGCTGGGCAAATGCCGTTACAACGCGCTGCCTTTCCAGATCAGCCGCAGCCGGGAAGCGGATGAAAGCATCCGCCTGAAATACCGCTATCTGGACCTGCGCAATCCTGAGGTTAAAAAGAATATTGTGCTACGGTGCAATGTGGTTTCTGCCCTGCGGCAGGCTATGACGGAACACGGCTTTCTGGAAATCACCACTCCGATTCTGACGGCGTCCTCCCCGGAAGGGGCCCGGGACTACCTGGTTCCTGCCAGAAAGCATCCCGGAATGTTCTATGCGCTGCCCCAGGCACCCCAGCAGTTCAAACAGCTGCTGATGACCAGCGGGTTTGACCGCTATTTCCAGATTGCCCCCTGCTTCCGGGACGAGGACGCGAGAGGAGACCGCAGCCCGGGTGAATTCTATCAGCTGGATATGGAAATGGCATTTGCGGGACAGGAAGATGTTTTTGCCGTGCTGGAAGATGTACTTCCGCCCATCTTCTCCCGTTTCGGCAAGTATCATGAAGCCTCTTCCGCGCCCTTCCGCAGAATTCCGTATCTGGAAGCGATGGAGACCTACGGAACGGACAAACCGGACCTGCGGATCGACCTGACGGTGAAGGATGTAACCTCCCTGCTGCAGAACTGCGGATTCGGGCCTTTTGAGGGGAACGTTGTCAAGGCGGTTCCGGTAACGGATTTCACAGCAACCAGGAAGCAGATTGACAAGCTGTGTGCTGACGCTGAAGTGGTCAGCGGAAACAAGAGCTACTGGTTCAGACTGGACGAAAGCGGAGAGATTACCGGGGGAATTGCCAAGTTTCTGCAGGACAAAAAAGAAGAGATTATCTCGGCACTTGGCCTTCAGCCGAACACCTTTGTGGCGCTGGCAGCCGGGAAGAAGGGCGCAGCACAGAAAACGGCCGGCGTGCTGATCCGGAAACTCGGCGAGCTGTGCCCGAATCATATGGATACGGAGAAATATGAATTCTGCTGGATTGTTGATTTCCCGATGTACGAAATCGGAGAAGAAAGCGGCGAGCTTGAATTCTGCCATAATCCATTCTCCATGCCGAACGGAGGACTGGATATTCTGAACAAGGCCGCTGCCGGAGAAGTGGATCCGCTGGAGATTACGGCCTTCCAGTACGACCTGGTCTGCAACGGCGTGGAGCTTTCCTCCGGCGCGGTTCGTAACCACGACCCGGAAATCATGATCAAAGCTTTTGAAATGGTTCGCCTGGGAGAGGATGACGTGAAGGCGAAATTCCCGGCGATGTACAATGCCTTCTGCTACGGCGCGCCGCCGCATGCGGGCATTGCTCCCGGTGTGGACCGGATGGTGATGCTTCTGGCAGGTGAGGAGTCAATCCGCGAGGTGATTCCGTTCCCGATGAACAAGAATGCCCAGGATGTCATGATGGGAGCTCCCGGTCCTGTGGAAGACCGTCAGCTGGAGGAACTGCATATCCGGATTGTTGAGGAAAAAACGGAGAACGGCAGCACGGAAGGCTGAAAAGCGGTCAGTTGTCAAGGCGGACAAAAACTGCTATAATATAATGAACATGTATGGCAAATGAATCTCCATCGCAAGGAGGAACAATCAATGGCAGCCAGGAAAGACCTGAACAGCACCCTGCCCCTGACGACAGACGCGGACAATACACCGTCTGCAAAGATTACCTATGCCAATGAGGTCGTGGCGATTATCGCAGGACTTGCGGCCAACGAAGTGGAAGGGATCGCCGGGATGTGCAGCATCAGCGGCAACATCCTGAACAAAAACAGAAACGTCACCAAGGGCGTTAAGGTTGAAATCGGCACGGAAGAAGCCGCAGTGGATCTGTATGTGATTGTTGAATACGGAACGCCGATTCAGCGGGCTGCCATGGACGCGCAGGAAAACGTCCGCAAGGCGATTGAATCCATGACCGGGCTGCACGTGGTCCGGGTGGACGTTCACGTTCAGGGCGTCAGTTTTGAAAAGGAGAACAAAGCGCTCCAGTCCGGTGCGGAAAGCGCCGCGCTTGAAGCCGGCGAAGCTGAACTGGAAAAACTGACAGAACCGGTTGCCGAAGAGGTTAAACCGGATACGCCGGAAAACGCTCCGGAAGAGGAAAAGAAACCGGCCAAAGCCCATCAGCGGAATTCAAAAGGCAGGAAACAGCAGGAACCGGAAAATCCGGAGGAAGAGAAGCCTGCAGAAGAAACCTGAGTCTGTTTTGACAGAGGAGATTCCTCTGTCTTTCTGACTTTTTTCGGATAGGAGGTACAGGCATGAAAATCAGGATTCTGGACAGGGTACTGGTCGCGTTTGCGGGCATTATTCTTATTGCAGCATGCGCCGGACTGGTCGGCCAGGTATTTTTCGGCAAGGATGTGGTCGGCGTTGTGACCGCCTGGCTGACGCCGAAGGGAACCACCGGGAAGGTGATCATCGGGGTCTGTGCCGGCCTGCTGCTGATTCTCGGTGTTTACTGCATCCTGCTGCTGTTCCGTCACCGCAGCCGCCGGGACAAGTTCATTATGCAGAAAATGGAGAGCGGCGAACTGGCAATTTCCCTGAATACCCTGCAGACCATGGTGCAAAAGTGCCTGGATCAGCACAAGGAAATTAAAACGGAAAATATCCGGCTGGAAAACCAGCGGGACGGACTTCTGATCCGGATCCAGGGCATTGTGGCGGGAGGCGTAAGCATTCCGCTTACTGTGGATACGCTTCAGAAACAGGTTAAACAGTATGTAACCGCATGCAGCGGCGTGGAGGGCAAGGGAATCCGCGTACAGATTGAAGCATCCGGGGAGGATGCAGTGGACGCGCCTTTCGCTATAGAACCGCCGACAAACGGGCTGCTTCCAATGGGCGGGGACAGCACCGCAGAAGAAAAAGAACCGGAAACGATGACGGAAAATCCCCCGGAGACGGAGGCACCGGCTGAAACCGGAGACACGCAGGAAGCAGAAAAACCGCAGAATGCCGGGGATGCCGCGGCGGCCGCCATGGCAGCGGCCGAAAGCCTGATGAGCGAATATGAGACCGATGATGACCGGCCGATTCATCAGCGGTTGTTCAGCATCCAGGAGGAGCCTTGCATTATGCCCCTGCCGCCTGAAGCCGCCGGAACGTCTCAGGAAACGGAAGAAAAAACAGGCAATCCGGAAGAAAACAAACCGGAGTCTGATTCAAAGAAAGCAGATGCCGGGACCGCAGAAGAAAATGAAACAGCTTCTGAGGAAAAGAAAGGAGAAGAAAACGCATGAAAAAACTGAAAATGGGTACTCCTGCCATGGGAGTTGCGATCGGAGCGATTCTGGTCGGAGCCGCGGCTCTCGTTATGATTATCGGATTCTGGAAGGCCCTGCTGCTGGTTGTCCTGTTTGCCGTCGGTTTCTTTATCGGCACGGTGGACAACAAACAGGAGTTTATCCGGGAAAAGGCCAACAAAATCATTCCGGCAAAAGATGCAAAAGTGATTGACATCAAGAGCGAAATCACCCGGGACCAGGACGAACGGAACCAGGGTTTTCAGGCTCACGTGATGACGGAGACCGGGACGAAGCCTGCAGGAACCGAAGAAAAAACTGAAGAAGACGGAGAATAAAACGAATGTCCAGAACAACCGCGAGATCCGCCGCCATGCAGATGATTTTCGAGAAGGTTTCCGGAGGCCAGGGCGGCGAAGAGACGCTGAAAATGGTTTATGATGAGCTTCGGGAGAACGGAATTCCCGGAAGCCGCACCATCAGCGACCGGGAGCCGGACGAGGAAGACCGGGCATACATTACGCAGGCTTTTGACGGTGTGCTAAGCCATCTGGAAGAACTGGATGCGCTGATTGAGAAAACCGCAAAGGGCTGGAGCACAGACCGGATGTCCCTGGTGGATCTTACGATCCTCCGGCTGGCGGTATGGGAAATACTGTACAATCCGGATGTACCGGACAATGTGGCCGTGGCAGAGGCGCTTGAACTGACGGAGCGGTATTCCGATCCGGAAGACAAGCCGTTTGTAAACGGTATTCTCGGAACGGTTGTCCGCGGACATATGGCATGAGAAAGACGGTGCTGGGGCTGGATACCAGCAACTACAGAACCAGTGCAGCCCTGATTGCGGAAGACGGGGAAATTCTGCTGAACTGGCGGAAGCTGCTGCCTGTTCCGCAGGGAGAACGGGGACTGCGCCAGAATGAAGCGGTTTTTGCTCATCTCAGACAGCTGGGAGACGCGGCAGAAGCGCTGCGGCAGGCTGCCGGGGGAACCCTTGCGGCGGTCGGCGCCAGCACGGCTCCCCGGGACGGAACCGAATCCTATATGCCGGTATTCTTGGCAGGCGCTTCCTTCGGCAGGCTGATGGCCGCCGTTACGGGAGTGCCTTTTATCGGGACAACTCATCAGAGGGGACATCTGGAAGCAGCAAAAGCCGGGACGGGGATGGCTGACGACGAAGAATACCTGGCGCTTCATTTATCGGGCGGCACAACGGACCTGCTGGAAGTGCGGAAGGAACGGATTCAAAGCGCGGGGGGCAGCCTGGATCTGCATGCCGGACAGCTGGTTGCCCGGGCAGGCGTCGCAATGGGCCTTTCCTTTCCTTCCGGGCCGGAGCTGGAAGAGCTTGCCCGGAAGGGGAAAAGTGAAGGCCTGCTGGGGTGCAGCATGGAGAACAATGACCTTTGCTGCCATTTCAGCGGAGCCGAAAGCCAGATTCAGCGATGGATCCGGGACGGAGCACACGCCCGGGAGGATATTGCCCGGGAGATTTATGACCTGCTGGCGCGGACGGTGTCACGGATGCTGGCAGCTGGAGCGGAAAAAACCGGCCTGCGTAAGGCCCTGGTGGCAGGCGGGGTGGCTTCATCGGCGCTTTTCCGGGAATTGCTGACGGCACGGGCTGAAAAAAACCGCCGTATGCCGGAAATCCATTTCGGAGATCCGGAAATGTGCGGCGATAATGCCGTAGGCGTGGCGAGAATTGCGCTGCGTGCCGTTCAGGGAACGGAACGGGTATAACCAGAACGATTTACCGGAGGAATGTATGGCAGCGAAAATACTGGACGGAAAGGTTTTATCAGCTGAGATCCGGGAGGAAGTCCGGAAACGGGTGGAAAAGATGAAGGCCTGCGGCGTTACGCCGGGGCTGGCAGTGATTCTGGTCGGGGACGATCCGGCAAGCGAAATTTATGTTCGCAACAAGGGAAAAGGCTGCGAAGAAACCGGCATGCTGAGCCGTACGATCCGGATGGAGAGCTCCACCACCCAGGAACAGCTGGAAGCGGCAATACAGCAGCTGAACGAGGACCCCGCCATTCACGGAATCCTGGTTCAGCTGCCGCTGCCCGGGCACCTGGATGAGAACGCAGCGCTGGCAAAAATCCTTCCGGAAAAAGATGTGGACGGATTTCATCTGGTGAACGCCGGACATCTTATGACCGGAACGGAGGGGGTTCTGCCCTGTACGCCCAAGGGAGCTCTTTACATGATCAAATCCACCGGAGAGACGCTGAGCGGGCGGGAAGCTGTGGTGATCGGCCGCAGCAACATTGTGGGGAAACCCATGGCCATGCTGCTGCTTCAGGAAAACTGCACTGTGACGGTATGCCACAGCAGGACAAAGGATCTGGCGGAGCATACCCGCAGGGCGGATATTCTTGTGGCGGCGGTAGGCAAAGCGGGCTTTGTGACAGCAGACATGGTAAAACCCGGCGCCATCGTGATCGATGTCGGGATCAACCGGGTGGACGGAAAGGTCTGCGGCGATGTGGATTTTGAAAAGGTCAGGGAGAAAGCGGGCTGGATTACACCTGTGCCGGGCGGCGTCGGGAAGATGACGATTGCCATGCTTCTGTCCAACACGGCGGATGCTGCTGAAAGGACGCTGAAACGGTGAGCGAAACAGTCGGACTGACCGTAAGCGAACTGAATCTGGTAATTCTTGAGGCTTTGCGAAAAGAACCACGGCTTCGAAGCGTTACTGTGCGGGGAGAAATCAGCGGATTCAGACACCACGCGGCTTCCGGTCACTGGTATTTTTCACTGAAAGACCCGGATGCGTCCGTAAGCTGCGTCATGTTTCGGCAGAATACGTTTCATTCCGCAATACGGCCCAGGGACGGGGATTCGGTACTTGTTTCAGGCTATGTGGATCTGTATCCGAAAACCGCGAGCCTTCAGCTGTATGTGCTGAATATGCGCCCCGCAGGGGACGGCGATCTGCACGCGCGGTTTGAGGAACTTAAGAGGCGGCTGAACGCGGAAGGCCTGTTTGATCCGGCCCGGAAGCGGATCCTGCCTCTGGTGCCGCGAAAGGTTGCGGTGGTTACATCCGGCAGCGGCGCTGCGTGGCATGACATTCTGAATGTTTCGGGACTTCGGAATCCTTCGGTTCCGATTGTTCTGATTCCTGCGGGCGTTCAGGGAGAACGGGCTGCCGCGGAAATTGCTGCCGGAATCCGGACGGCCAATGAGCAGACGGACGCGGATGTGCTGATTGTTGCCAGGGGCGGCGGATCCGCGGAGGATCTCTGGTGTTTCAACGAAGAGATCGTTGCGCGGGCGGTGGCCGGCAGCCGGATTCCTGTTGTATCCGGTGTCGGACATGAAATTGACACCACCATCTGCGACCTGGCGGCCGATTACCGGGCATCCACGCCCAGCAATGCAGCGGAAGTGGTTTTTCCGGACCGGAAGGAGCTTCGGGGACGAACGGACGGAATCCGGCTTGCATTGCGCAGAGCGGCGGAAAACCGTCTGAACGAAGCAGGGTACCGGGTCAAAAACACGTATATCCGGCTTGCTGCCGTAAATCCCGAAAAGCGTATTCTGCGGCTGGTTTCCGGCTGCGCGTTGCAGCGGACAAAGCTGGAGCACTCCATGAGAAAACGCCTGGAAGAAGCGGACGGACTGATCGGAATGGCTGAAATCCGGCTGAAAAACGGCGTAAACCGGCGGGCGGATGCCGCCGACGCCGCCCTGATCCGGATGAATGAGCGCCTGAAGGCCATGAACCCGCTTCGGGTTCTGGAAAGAGGATACACGCTGGTGACGGATCCGGAAGGCAGACTGCTGACGGCGGCGGAAAAGGCAAGGGAAGCCGGAGAGATCCGGATACGCTTCGCTGACGGAAATGTGGCAGCATCCGTAAGAAATGACGGGAGTATAACGTAATGAATACGGAAGAAACAAAGGATGCCCTGAGCTTTGAGGAAAAACTGCAGCAGGTTCAGGAACTGACAGAACGTATTGAGAGCGGCAGACTGCCGCTGGAAGATTCTGTGAAGGAATATGAACGCGGAATGAAGATTCTTTCCGGAATGAGCAGGGAGCTGGAGGATATGAAGCGAAGAATCACGATCCTGCAGGATGGAAAGGAGTCAGATATTCCGGATGAGAACCTTTGACGAATACAGGCAAAT
>JAEEGL012830476.1_pt1 | contig 15828 bp, 9 predicted proteins | sample 9134231 | NCBI WGS metagenome assembly JAEEGL01 (sample SAMN16246548, study PRJNA631951) | gut metagenome | biome: gut microbiome; feature: rumen; material: fiber-attached | host: Bos | place: Iran: Karaj | collected 2018-10
AAACTTATACAAAAAAAACAAAAAATAGATATACTGTTAATGTTTATGGAGATAAAATTTGTTATTATATTGAAAGTAATGATAAAGATAAAAAATACTTTTTATATAATGAATTTTTATTTATAGAGCTTTCATCAATATTTGTTTATTTAATGTTTATACATAATTTTTTATTTAAATTATTTATTAATCATATTTGAGAATGGAAATTCAAAAAAATAATAAACTTTATATGGAAAATCAAAATGAATATTCACCGCTTGATAATAATAATAAAAAAAATACAAATATAATAAATAAAAATGAAGAAAAAGAAATTGAACCAGAAACTCAAATATCATTAATAATTTCAATATTAATATTAATATGTAATTTATGTATTCCTGGTTTAGGAACATTTATAATTGGATTATTAATTAAAAATAAAAAATTAAGAAACGAATTATTTTGTAATGCATTAATTCAATTTATTACAACTCCTCTTTTATTATTTGGATGGATTTTAGCTTTAATTTATTCGATTATGCTTATATCCTTTTCTTTGAATAAACTTCCTTCTCAAGATGATTTTAGATTAATATAAAAATTAAATAAATTAATATTTAAATATATTATAATAGGAAATATGGGAATTTTAAATATATTATAAATTTCATTAACTTAATTGTAATTATAGAAAAAAAAATAATTTTCAAATATAGAATTATAATTTAATAATAAAATTTCCTATCATCTAATAGAAGAAAAAGATAAAAAAGAAAATAATAATAATAAAGATTATAAAGAATAAAATACAAAAATGAAAAAAAATAAATTTGAAGATTCAATTATATTCATTTATAAATAATAATAATATAAAAAATAAATGATAGAAAAATTTAAAAACAATTATAGATATATTTATCTTTTAGAAATTTATATTTATGATTTACCAAATATACATTCATTATTTTGAAGGAAATAACAATATGTTTGATTAGTATAAAAATAAGTGAAATTTGTTATTTGTGAATTTTCTTTTAAATTTATTTGATTTATTATTTTTGAAAGATTATAACATTCAACATATATTAATTCTTCATTTGTTCCAATTAAAACATTGTCTGTCAAAACATCTAAAAAATAATCAATAATTTTATTAGGTTCTTTAATTTCTAATTCATCAAATTTTAAACCATTTAAAGTATAAGACATTAAAAATGTATTACCTTGATAATTTTTAGATAAAATATATAAAACATCATAATTCGAAATTTTAATATTAAAAATATTTTTATTTTTTTCAAAGTCTATAATAGATAAAGTAACAAAACTACTTTTACAATGAATAGTGATAATATTATTAATATCAAATGAAAGAATTATATCTAATCTATCATTAAGAATAATACCTCTAATTGAAGAAAAATGAGCTTTTTGTCTATTAATAAGTAAAATATTTTCATTTACTTCATTAAAATTTAATAATGATAAAAAGCCTTTTTCATCTCCAATCACAAAATAATCTTTTAATTCTGAAGAAACTATTGATGTTACTATACAATTCCATTTAATTGTTTTAATAAAGTTTCCTTTTTTAAATATTTTTATATTTGAATCTGTAAATCTAACAAAAATAAAAAATTTTTTTGAAACTTCACTAAAGGAATTTTCTATTGGAATTAAATCTATTTGTTTTCCATGATGTATTGTAAAAATAGGTGATTTTCCACAATATTTATTTAATATTGTATAATTTTCATATTTAAAATAAATATACCTTTTATCTGAAAAAATCTTACAAGATTTATCTTCTTTTTTTTTAACAAATGAAACTAATTTATCATTTAATTTTGGAAATATAATATTTTTTATTTTCCCTTTTTCTTCAAAATTTTTTTTAAAAAGTTGAATCGGAGTCACTCCTAAAGAGAAAAAATGTATATTCATTTTTAGAAATTTAAGTAACTCTTTTCCTTTAAATCCTTTTTTTTCTAAATCACTTTTAACTAAATTAAAATTTGATTTTTCAGCATAAGAATAAGTAGGGAAAATATTTATTATATTTTCATTTCTTTGATTTATTCCAAAAATATTATCTATCCAAGGACCTAATTGAAAATTTTCAATATTTTTTCTTTGTTTAATAATAAATTCAAATTGATTTCTAAAATTTTCAGTTAAAACATTTGTAAAAGTTACTTCATATTTTTTTTTTTCATATTCACGATAATCATTTTTATTTAAATTGAGTAAAAAATAAAAATCATAGAAAAATTCAGGAAGAAATTCTCTATTATCTTCACTTAATTTATAACCATTTAAAAAAGAATTAATAGAAAAAAAAATTCTTTTATCAAAATTTCCAGATTGAAATTTTATTGAATTATAAGTGATAGGATTTTGTCTAATTAAAAAAAAATAAATAAATCCAGAAGTAGAATAATGAATATTAAAATGATAACCTTCATTTTTAAAATTTTCTATATATTTTTTAAAGTTATAATTAGAATCATATTTTTGTAAGCACATTGCTTTTGAAGAATCTCTTATTTTTTCTGGATCATATGATAAATGAGTTATTGGAAATATTATATATTGATTTAAATCATTATATGTTCTTGTTGAATATTTATTTATTAAAAGAATATATTTAAATTTTGATATTTCATTATGTATATACTTTTTAGTATATTCATTTTTTGAAAATATTTTTTTTGGATCAAATTCTATTAAATCTTCTCTTTTTTCCTTTAATTTTAATTCAAAATTTTTTAAAAAATCAGAAAAATTGTTTTTGTTGAAAAAATTAAAAAAATATGTTTTATGATTATTAAGATAAAATTCTAATACAATTTCTTCAAATGCAAATCTTTTAATTACTATTTCTTTAATTTGAGAATAAAAAATTAAAATATCTTTTTCTTTTCCTTTAATAAAATCACCTGGAATTGAAGAAATACTATAATAAAATTCTTCTTCATAACTTAAATTTTTTTTAAGTCTTTTATCTTCTAAAGATTTATCTTTAAAAAAGATATAATTATTATAAATATGTAATTCACCATAAATAGAACCTTTATTATATATTAATTCACAATCAGAAAATAAATTTGATTTTTTAAAAGGAAAAAATTTTTTGAAATGAAAATTAATATTTTTTTCTTTATTATTATCAAAATAAGGATGAGAATAAATTATCATTGAATTATGAAAAAAATTTAAATCTGGTTTAATAAAAGGTTTATAATAATCATCAATAATATAATTTTTTATTTTATATGGAAATGGCAATTCAAAAGTGTATAAATTTTGTTTATCTTCTTTTATGATTTCTCTATTTATTGAATTATAATTCTGTTTTAAATGCTTAAATTTTTTATTTTTAAATAAATAATTTTTTGATGCTCTACTAAAAGTTTTCCATAATAATTTTTCTTTAATATTCAATAAATATTCCATTTCTTTTTCATTGTTTTTTGGAAATAATTTATAAAAAAAAATTGTTATAATTTCATTTATTGTAGAATTTAAATTCAATTTATATTCATTATTATATTTTTCAAAAGATTTAAGTTTTTTTAAAAAAGGACAAGAATTAACTTTCCTAATATAAATTATATTATTAAATTCCTTATAATCTTTATTATTCTTAATATTTATATTATTATTTTTTTTTAAAATACTATTATTTCTTTCACAAATAATTTCATTCTCTTTTTTTTTATGATTTATAAATTTTTTATATTCCTTATTCTGTTCAAATAAAATTTTAATTTGTTTTTTTGATGAAAGTAAATTTTCATATGATGATAAAAATAATGAAATATCATTATAAATTTTAGAATATATTTCTTGTAAAAGTGATGATAATTGAATATCTGATTTATATTTTTGTTTTAAAAATAACAATTTTTCTAAATAAAAAACTAAATAATTATTTTCAAAAGATTTATTTTTATATTTTATTTTATCAAGAAAATTAGAAAAAAGTGGATTTTCTATAATTTCAATTTCATTCTGAATTGAAAAATTATTATTTATAAATAAAGTGTTTATTATTTTTTTATTTTTTTCACTATAATTATCTATTTTATAAAAATAAATCAATATCTCAAGAATTATTTCAAATATTGTTATGTTATTATCATTGAATTGAAATTCATATTTTATATCTGTAAATTTTTTTTCTTTTAAAAAAAGAATGAATGTTATTATTAAATTTGTAATATTTCCCTTAATTGGAGTATTTCTTTTTAAAACAAAAAAGTAACATATTTGAATAAAAAATATTATTTCATTAAATTGAATTTCATCTTTTACATTTTTCATGTTTACAATAATTTCCAATGATTGAGAAATAATTAAATCATTTATTTCCTCATTGATATATTTTTCATTTAAAATAATTTCTAAATAAAAAGGTTGATAAAGTTTTAAAAGTGAATGCTTAATAAATTTAGATAAAAATTTTGATGAATCATTATTTTTTTTTTTATAAAAAAATATAAAATATTTTTGAAAAATCTTTTGTTGAAAAAACTTATTTATACTGAAAAACACTTCTTTTTTTTCCTCTAAAATTGGATGAAAAACTAATAATATGAATTCATTAATTAATTTAAAAATAAATTCTTGAATTTGACTATTTATATTATCATAAATCTTAATATAAAATTTAATTATATCATTTAATTCATTGAATAAATATTTATTTTCAAAAATTATTGACATCAAAAAATTAGAAGGTAAAATATTATTAGATTCAATATAAGTTAATTTTATAGTATTATTTAAATTATGAAAAATTTGAATAAACATTGCTTTTATAAATGATATATTTATATATCTTTCATAATTTAGAATAGTAAAAATTTCATTATTAGTTAAAGTTTCTTTTAATAGTAAATAACATAAATAATTTATTTTAGGATAAAATTCACAATTAAGTTCTTTTTCTTTTTTAATTTCACTAATTAAAAAAGTATTTAAATGATATAAATTAGAGATAAAGTTTAAATTAGTGTAAATAAACATAAGATAAAATAATTTTTTTTTTTTAAATTTATCATAATTATTATTTGAAATATATTGAGAAAGAACCATAAAATTTTTTAATTTACCTTCCTTAGTAGAACATAAAAATGACCATTGAATAAATTTGATTACTAATTTATCTGTATTTGGGTAATCTAATATAGAGTCAAAATTTAAAATTATTTCAATTGGTATTATAATATTAGGATTAAAACAAAAAGAAATTTCATATAATTCTTTTTTGAATTCTTCATCATTTTCATAAAATTGTTTATTTAAAGCTATTAAAATTAGTATATTACAAAATATAAAAGTTTCTTCTTTTTGATAAAGAAATAGTATTAATTTATTTAATATTTCAATGATTGATGAATTAAATTTTATTTTTATTTTAGTTTTATTAATTGAAATTATAATTGATAAAATTAATAATTTGAAAGAATTTTCTTGTATTATTTTATCATTTTCATTAAATAAAAAATATATAAATTCAAGTATTTTTTGAAATGAAATTTGAAAAATTTTTATTTCTATTTGAGATGTTATATTATGTAATTGAAAAATTAAAAAATCTATTCCAAAATTTACATAAATAAATTGTTCAAAAGCAATATAATAATGTATTGTCTGAAAATGTTTTTCTTCATTTTTCAACGTTAAATAATTATTCTCAGAAATTTCGATTTTATTACAAGGATTAATTTCATTAATATTTTTATATGAAAAAATCAATAAAATTTTCTGAACTTTATTATTAAATTCTTTTTGATTAATTATTTCATAGTATTTTTCATTTAAACTAAATAAATTATTAATTTTCTCTTTTAATAATTGATAATTTAAATATATAAAAGGACCAATTAATCCTTTCATATTTAAACCTATTTTTAATTTTCCATCTTTTATTTTTGGAACTTTTAAAAAAAGATTATATGCTTTTCCATTTATATATATTATAAATGATGAAGCTTTTATTAGTTTTTCTATTTGATAAAAATAAATTAAATATTCTTTATTTTTTTCAATTTTAATTATTTCTTTTTTATTAATTCTATTTCCATCTTCATAATATAAAATTAAAAAATTTTTTGGATTAATATATAATGCAAAATTTATTTTTTTTTTTTTTGATGAAGAAACTTTAAATATAATAGTTTCTTTTTTATCAAAAAATTCTAATATTTTAAAAGAAAAACATATAGAATTATCAGATATATTAAAATTAAAATTTTTATATTCTATAGGACTAGAAATTAATATTCCATGCTTTATATATGATTCTTCATTTATATTTTTCTTTTCTTCATTAAATAATTTTATTAATAAATCTATATATTTATGAAAATGAGAAATATCTCTTATGTTTTTTGAGAATATATAATCAAAACTTTCTGTGGTAAATCTATATTTATATATTTCAATTAAAAAATCTATTAATGAATTTAATCCTTCTTTTTTTTGTGGTTCATTTTTTATTTTTAATAAATCAAATAAACATTTAATTTTACTCAATTGAATATTAATATACCAATTTGAAATTAATTCATTTTTTAAAATTTGAATAAATTGTATCATTAATTCATCTTTTATAAATTTTCCATAAGAGATAAAACATTTTATTAATAATTTAAAATTTTCAAATGAATTTTCTTTAATATTATCAAGCGATTTTATTTTCAAATAAAAAATTTTTATAATAAATTCAATGATTATTGTAAAATAATTTATATCTAAAATATTTGAATCATATAAGAATATTAAACCTTGAAATAATAATATAAAAAAATATTTATGTTCATTATTTATAATATCTCTAAATAAATATAAACTATTTTGAACTATAATTTTACCTATATAATCTATATTATATTTTGATTTTGAATTATTATTTCCATTATAATATAGAATATAATTTAAATTATTAAATAAAGATGGATAGATTATATTTTTAATTCGTATAAACAATAATTCATCCTTAAACAATTTAAATTCTCCATTATTAATTTTTTTTGAATTTAAATAATTTTGAATATATTCTAAACTTATTTTATTGAATATAGTTTCATTATTTTTAACAATATCCATTTTTAATAAATTAATAAAATTTTTTATTTCAAAAATGGGAAAAAAAAAACAATAATTTCATGATTTTTTAGATAATAATTTAATAATTTTTTTTTCTTGAAAAATAAAGAAATTATTAAATTTATCTATCATTTTAAAAAAAAAAGTTTTAATATTTAATATTTAAAAATAAAATTTTTAACAATTTAATAGATAATTTTCCATTAAATATGGTTTAGTATTAAAAATTTTTAATGATAATTCTCTGTTAACACATTTATTATGAATATTTAAAAATTCTAATTTTTTATGAAAAATAATATTACCAAGTAATAACTCTTTTATATCTCTATTAATACTTTTAAATTCAAAAGAAGTTCCACATAAAGTTTTATTATATTTTTCAATAGAAAATATCATTCCTGCATTAAGTAACAATTTAATAATTTTTTTTTTTCCTCTCCAAACAGCAATTTCTAAAGCATTTGCATTAAATTTTTTTGAAATTACATTAATATCAAAATATTTTTTATACAACAGTAATTTTTCCAAAGATTTTGAATAACCTCTATAAGCACAATAAATTATAGGTGGATCTCCATTTTTTAAATAAAAATTTAAATCATATCCATTTTCCAATAAATAATCTATAATATTATCTGATTCCTTTTCAATTGCATATATTATTAATGTTATATTTCCATAATATGTTATTTTATTTAATTCACTTATTGATAAATTATTATTTTTAATATAATTAATAAATTCATTTAATTTTTTTCCTGCAATGAAATCAAATAATTTTGAATGTTTAATTTTATTTTTTTGCTTTGATAAAAAATATATGATTAAAGTTAGTGATAGAATGAATGAAATATAAAAAAATAATCCATTAATTATTTCGATATAATAAGCATAAGATATGATAATTGCAGGGGAACAAATAAGAAAATTTGAAAAAAAATTTTTCAAAACACTCATTTTATATATTTAATAAAATATATAATTGCTTTATATAACAATTTTATAAGTAAAACTTTTTAAATCATATATGTATAGTTTTACTTTTTGTTTTCAGATTAAAATTTATATTAAATATGTTAAATCAATAAAAAGAAATTATAAGAAATGTATTTTATAAATATTTTTAACACCTATTATTTTATACATATAAATAAATATTTTCATTTAATTCATTTTTACTTATTTGCAATTTCAAGGAAATTTAATCTTCTATTAGTATAAATTGGTTTGGGAAGAGTAATTTTTTTTTTAATTGGATTTTTAAAAATGACTTTTGCTCCTAATAAATAAATTTGTTTTGAACCTATTTTATCCTTGGATATATTATCTTTAAATAAAGTATTCATATATTGAAATTGTAAATTAGATATATTAGATATATCTTTTCTCTTACTTCTTGATATATTTCTTAATATTTCATAATTATATGATTTATTCTCTTTTTTTAAATATCCTTTTCTTTTTATATTTCTTTTACGATATAATTGTTGTAAATATAAATCTTTTCCTAAAATAGGTAAATTAATGTTATTTGATTTAATATTTTTATGAACAATATTGTCTTTAGGAATTTTTTCTAAATTATTTTTATGTAAAATATATTTGTTTTTTAAATTAGGGTAGTATTTTGTTTCTGAAATAAAAAAATTATGAGAAGTTTCTAAACTTTGTGTTGAATTTAGTAATGAAAGTGGAATACTATATTTCCATGAATTATTTTCTGTTGAAACATACATTATTAATTATATTTATATATTAAAAAATATTAGAATAAAAAAAATTTAATGATTTAAAAGAAAATCATTTAATTAATAAAATATGCATATATTCAATTAACCTTAATTTTTCCTTTTTTATAATATTGATGAATATAAATAACTATATCATAAGCCTAAATGTTAGGGATTAAATAATTCTCAATTTTAAAATTGATTGAAAAATTTTAAATATTTATATTATTCTTATTTGATAGAAGTGTATATATAAATATTTAATTTATAAAATTAATATTTAAATTAAAAAATTAGATTATTGAATAAATTTTTTTGTTATAGATGGATTTTACATTTTTATATGAACAACTTATACCTAAAATACATTTATTTCATTATAATTTTTTTTCTTTCTATGAAGGATTTGATACTATATCTTTTTTATCCAAAATAATAAATAATATAAAAAATTCAAATTCAATTGGTTCAACTTATTTAATCAATTATTCAAATTTAATTTCAGATAGTTTATCACAATATAATATTAATATACAAACAAAAATTGATGAAAAAAAAAAACAATATTCAAAGGAAATTTATTCTATAAGTAAAAATGTAATGTTATCAAATTTAATATCTTATAAAATTTCAAAAGATAGTGTGGCGGCAATTATTTTTTCAGAAAATACTTTATTAATTAACGATTCAAAAGCTCTTTTTATTATTAAATTAATTTCTTCATATTCAAAAATAATTGTTGTTTTTATATGTAATAACCAATATTTTTTTTCTGAAAATGTAAAATATTTTATGAATATAATTAATCCTAATGATAAAGAAATTAATTTTGAATTTATTCCAAGATTTAATAAAGTTATAAAAAGAATTATTAGTTATAATTTCCAAAGTAAAAGTTTAATTGAAAATGAAGAATTTGTTATTAAAGAATATTATTTAGAATTTGAAGATAATAACCCTTTATTTCAAATTCAAGAAAATCTTAAAAAATTATTATCTATTATTATAAAGGAAATTTGTAATTATATTCAATGCGAAAAATATAATGATGAATTATATAAATATTTTGAAAAATATTTAATACTTGATTTTTATAATAAAGATATATATAAAATTTTTTTTGAATTTAATCCTAAAATTGAAGCTTTATTTTTAGATTTAGAAAATGTAAAATCTATATTAAAAGGAATTGATTCTTTTGATTTAAATATTATTTTTTATAATTTTAAAAAATTACAAAAAAGTGATGATAGATTTTCAATTTTTTCATATCTTGATTCTGAAACTGAACAAATTATAAATAATATAAATAATTTATTAAAGAACTCTATATATAAAATTGAATCAAGAAATAATATTTCAGAAGATGATAAAATTTTAATTAAAAAATTTTTAGATGATAAAATAATAAAAGATTTAAATGTAAATGAAAATTTTGTGGAAGAAAAATTATTTTCATATCAAATTATACTTAATGAAAATATATTTGATTTTATTTATAAAAAATATAATCAATTAATTGATATATTATTAAAATTAGATAAAGAAAAAAAAGAAAATATTTTAATTATTGTAAAAAATGATATAACAAAAAATAATATAAAACAAATATTAATATCAAAATTTATTTTAAATGATAATTTCCATTCTTTCTTTATTTCAAAAATGGGAAGAATTCTATTTTCAAAAGAGGAATTTTTAAAAAGAATTAAAACAATATCAAACAATCAATCTATAAGTAATATATATATTGAGCAATTAATGCTTCATTTTTTAAGTTATAAAATTTTAATTTCAAGAGATGAAAAAAATGAAAATAATTTTGAAAAAATTTTACAAAATTCAGATTCAATGAAAAAAGATCTTCTTCCAAGTGAAATTGCAGAGCTTTTAACAGAAGAAGATTATGCTAAATTTGATGAAACTTTCTATAATGAAGATAATATTATTAAAAATAAACATATTGAAATATTAACTTTAAATCATAAAAATTTTTCAGGAAATTCAATTGAATTAAAAAATACTTTAAATGGAAGAAATTATCACAAAATTATATTATTTAACACCATGATAGATATATTAAGATTTTTAGAATGTTTTATAACTGAAAATGAATCATCAATTAATTCAATTATAAATTTAAATGTTACAAACTCATATTCTTTCAATTCTCAAATTTCTTTAATAAAATATGAATTTGATACATTTGTTCAAAATATAACATTTCAAAAAGAATATATAAAAATTTCAAATAAAAAAGAAAATGAAAATGGTAATAATATTGAAAAAAAAAAAAAAGAACATATATCAAATATCTTAATAGATGATAGAGAAATTCATTCATCAACTCCTTTTTATTTATATCAAAAAGGATTTAATATTAATATTGCTCGATTAGAAGTTGGAGATTATATTTTGACTAATTCTGTTTGTATTGAAAGAAAAAGTATCTCAACTGGAGATATTTTCCAATCTTTAATTACTTCTCATTTAACTGATCAAATGATTAAAATGATTAATTATTATGAAATTATTGTTTTATTATTAGAATTCGAAAATTTTGATGATATTGCAACAATTATTCATAATGGACATTTATTTAATCAAAATGAATTATATCGTAAATTTTTAGGGTTGAAAAATATTAAAAATGATTCAGAAAATAATAAAATTATTTTCATTTGGTCTTTGAGCCCAAAAATGACTGCTGAAATTTTTGTGGGTTTGAAAAGAAAATATAATGATCAATTTTTAGATATTCAAAAATGTATTAATATGAATAAAATTAAAAAAAAACAAAAAAAGCAAAATTTAAACGATAATAATGAAATTGAAAAAAAAAAAGAAAGAATAATGATTTCTTTGTTAAAGTTCCTTATAAGAATTGATGGAATTGATGATTCAAATATAAAATCAATAGTTAAATCATTTAAAAATCTAAATGAATTCATTCAATTACCTAAAGAACAATTAGAAGAAAAATTCGGTAAAACAAATGGGAATAAAATTAACTTATATATAAAAAAAAATTTTAATGAATAAATAATTAAAAACATTTTTAATTTTTAATTTAATTTAAATTTATGAGTTTAATGGGAAGAAAAACATTTAAATTCTATTTTAAATTTGAATCCAATAAAAATATAAAAAAAAAAATATATATATTTAAATAAATAAATGGATATAAAACCAGAATATTTAAATCTTCCAATTATAGTAGATATAGGAAGTGGATTAATAAAAGCAGGAATAAGTGGACAAGAAATTCCAAAAGCAAAAATTCCAAATTATATAGGAGAACCAAAATATTTAAAAATTCTTCGTTCTTTTAGTAAAGATACTCAAGAAATTAAAGATGAATATATAGGAGAAGATTGTTTAAAATATTTAGGAATATTAAAATTAAAATATCCGATAAAAAATGGTATTTTCCAAAATGAAAATGATATATTAACAATATTTAAACATATATATAAAAAATTAGAAATAAGTAATGAACAAATAAGAGAACATCCAATTTTAATAACAGAACCTTTATTAAATCCATATTCAAACAGGGAAAAAATAGCAAATATATTATTTGAAAATTTAAGTGCTCCAGCTTTATTTTTTGCATCTCAACCAATATTATCTTTATTTAGTACTTCAAATACAAGTGGAATTATTTTAGAAAGTGGAGATGGTGTTACTCAATCTTCTGTTGTTTATGAAGGTTATTCTATTCCTAATTCTTTTATAAGATGTAATTATGGAGGAAAAAATGTCAGTGAATATTTTCAAAATTTATTAAAGAAACAAGGATATAATTTTAGCACTACTTCAGAATTTGAAATTGTTAAAAAAATGAAAGAAGATGTTTGTTTCATTAAATATTTAAAAGATAGTAATAATAATAATATTGATAACAATAATATTAATTATAAAATTAATAATAATGTAAATGATGAAAGTATTTATAATTTACCTGATGGAAGTTCTATTAAAGTTAATAATGAAAAATATTTAGCTCCTGAAATTTTATTTAAACCTTCTTTAATTGGTTTGGAATATTCTAGTTTTCAAGAAATAATTGTAACTTCTATAAATAAAGTTGATATCGATTTACGGAAGAAATTATATGATAATATTTTAATAAGTGGAGGAAATACTTTATTTAAAGGAATTCAAGAAAGATTACATACTGAAATTAAAAGATTATCTCCTAAAAATATGAAAGTTAGATTACTTACTCCTGGTAATAGAGCTTTATGTTGTTGGAATGGAGGAAATATTATTTCTACTTTAGAAATTTTTAAAAAAATGTGGATTACAAAAGGAGATTGGATGGAAAAAGGAAAAAGTATTTTACATATAAAAACTATTTAATTTTATATAATTATTAATTGTTTTCATTATTAATTATTTCATAAACAATTTATTATTTATTTGAATGTAATTAAATTAATAAAAATTTTCATCATTTATAAAAGGACCATTAATATGAGTTGCATTAATATATTAATTTCTTTTATATTTTTCAAAATTTTTTGACTTTTGAAAAGGAACATCCTTAAATTCATAAGGAAGAATCTGAATATCTATTATCATTTCTTTTTAATGATTTTTCTATATCTATTTGTTGTAATTTATAATTTGAAATTTCTGTTAAAATTTCTGTTAATAATTTAATTAATTTAAATTCATTTTCAAAATTACAGTTATCAAATAGTTTTTCAAGTTTTACTTTTTCATTTGATATAAATATATTTTTTGATATTAAATTTATATCTATTTTCTATTATATATTTATATGAAATGACATATGAAAATATTCATTCTCCTTCCATATAAAAAAAAAATCATTTAAATATAAATTATTCGTAAAAATAAATTATTTCTTTTATTTTTATCTTCTATTATTCTTTATTTCCATTGGAATTATTTTGAATTTTTCATTTCATTAAATATAAATATTTCTTCTTTAAATTCTTCATTCTCTTCTTCTTCATCTATTCATCTATTGATATTCTTAATCCTTTTTTTAATTTTAAATATATCAAATTATTGTAGTTTATTATATTTAATTATTTTAATATAATAAATTTTTAATTTAGAAATATAAGACTTTAATTAGCATATTTAAATAAATTTATATAAAATAATTGTTTTGAATTTATAAATATTCAATGGAATGAATAAAAAATTATAATACTTTTATGAGAATGTTGTTAAGCAATTATTTAATCATTAATTTGAAATAAAACAATATTAAATTAAATTTAATTTAATAAGTTATTTGAAAATTTATAAGATTTTATTTTTAAATAAATAATAATTTGTCTGTGAAATCATTCACTCATTTTTAAATTAAAAAAATAATTTATAAAAATATTGATTAAAATGTATAAATCCAGATTTAATAATGAGAAAATAGTAGTAATATTAGGAGATAATGAAGTAGGTAAAACATGTATTTTAAAGCAATTTGCAAAAAATAAATTTATAACAAAATATATACCAACAATGGGAGTAGATTTTTATACTAAAGAATACAAAATAAATGAAAAAATAATAAATTTTTGTTTATGGGACACAAACGGAGAAGAAAAAAATACTCAAATTCTTCCATATAATATTTATTTATCAACTAATGCATTTATAATAGTTTGTAGTTATGATTCAATTTCAAGTTCTAGAAATATTCCAGATTGGATTAATTTGATTAAAAAATATTTAAATAAAAATAATCGTTTATTAAATAATATTCCAGAAAATATTCCTATATTTATATTAATAAATAAAGTAGATATTAAAGAAAAATATTTTTCTAAAGAAAATATTCAAAGTTTTGTTAAAGATAGTGTTCTTGATGTTAAAATTATGGAAACTTCAGCAAAACAACCAGAAAATATTGATAATTTATTTATAACTATTTCAAGGAAATTATTAGGTTTAAATGATAAAATTGATGGTGAACTTATTGATGAAAGTTTTGCTACACAAAATTCTTTTAATAATATAAATGAAGTTAGAAAAAAATGCCCTAAATGTTGCTGATATATAAATATTTTTTTATTTGATTATAAAGATAATTTTATAAATTTTATTTTATTGATTGGTATAGATATATACATTTTTAATATATTCTTTTGATTAATTTTAATTTTTTTTTAAAAAATAATATTTTTTTTTAGTTTTTAAATTTTTTTTAAGTAATAGATGTTTAAATATTATATAATTCGAACATTACATTATCATATTTAATTTTTTTTATTTTATTAATTATAATTAATATTTTTATCTTTAAAAAATTTTCTTCCTTCATCTAATTGATCCATTAATTCTTGATATTCATTTTCACAATCAGAAATAAATAAAATACTATAACAAACATTACAAACTGCATAATAACCAATAGTAATCAATAAATGACCTGGAAAAGCATATAATATTTCTAATAAATTATCTTTACCTGTTAAAGGAGCATAAAAAATTGCAACAATCCATATATTTAAAATTGTCAAAATAATTAAAAAATCTCTAAAAATTATTTTCATTTTTATTATTTAATTTAATTTTTTATTAATAAAAAAAAATTAAAATGAGAGTAAATAAATTAAAATAATTTCATTAAAAATCTCTTTAAAATAATAGATTAATATATTCTAAATAAGATAAATATATTCTAAATTTATAAAACTTTAATTTTAAATATGAAACGTTTACAATTTTTATAATTTTTTGTTTTCTTTTTTTTCCGATTTTTTGATTATAAAGTATATTTTTGTTTATTGTTTTTTTATGCATTTTTGTAAAGTTTTTATGAATTTTTGATGTTTTAATACTATGAATAATTATATAATCTAATTTAATCAAATTTATTTCTTTAAAAAAAAATTTATAAAATGAAATTAAATATGAATGATGCTTCAGATATATTTGGAAATGCAGTGAGTATTCAACCTCAAATAATAACAATAAATGGTAAAAAAGTGAATAATTCAAGAGATGAAAA
>JAEEGL012878459.1_pt1 | contig 15828 bp, 7 predicted proteins | sample 9134231 | NCBI WGS metagenome assembly JAEEGL01 (sample SAMN16246548, study PRJNA631951) | gut metagenome | biome: gut microbiome; feature: rumen; material: fiber-attached | host: Bos | place: Iran: Karaj | collected 2018-10
CCCAGATATGAATAACGCCTCAGAAGCGCCTACTGCAAAAGTCAAGACTCTTCTTCCCCCGCTCTGGACCAAGGGGTTTGTCGCTCTATTGATAACCCAATTTCTCGTAGCGTTAAACGATAATATCATCCGTTGGCTCATTATTCCAATCGGCAAGTGTGCGATCGGTTGGAGCGATAAGCAAGACTTAATCCGAACAATCGGTTCCCTCGCGTTCCTTCTCCCGTTCCTACTCCTAGCTACATACGCCGGTTATGTCTGTGATCGCTTTAACCGTCGAGGCGTTTTAATCTGGTGCAAGGTTGCGGAACTTGTCGTCATGATACTGGGAACAATGGCGATTGTCTCACAATCCGTTCCATTTATGCTCGTTACGCTTTTCCTGATGGCGTCGCAGAGTACGTTCTTCAGCCCAGCCAAATATGGCAGCCTTCCTAATCTTGTGCCCGAGGAACGCATTTCCGAAGCAAACGGCTATGTTTCCATGACGACGATGATTGCGTGTCTTGGAGGACAAGTCCTCGGCGGAACGCTCTTCGTGCTAACGACGCTTAACGCACACGCGCCGGCGGAAGGTACTGGCGGCATGCATAACTGGATTCTGTGGTCGGCTGTTATTGTCGGAGTCTCGATTCTAGGTCTCATATCCAGCCTTTTCATCCCTTCGATTCCTGCAGCCGATCCGTCGGCTAAATTCCCCTCAAACCCTTTCGCTCAAACAATCGGCGACCTCGGCGCGCTCGTTAAGCACAGGTTTTTGTTCTGGATCGCCATGGCGAGTTCTTTCTTCTGGGGACTGGGAGCTCTTGCGCAAATCAATATTGATAAATTCGCGACGGAATTCCTCAACGCGCGTCAAGACTGGGCCATGGCTTTGCTGGTCGCTCTTTCCGCCGGTCTCGCGTTCGGCGCGCTCCTTGCAGGCAAACTTTCACGCGGCAGGATCGAACTCGGTCTCGTGCCAATCGGCGCGTTCTTTATTCTTCTTTTCTGTTTTGTGCTTTCCTTCACGCCCTATGAAACTATCCCTGTTGGAAAAGAAATCGCCCCTCCTACGTCGTTCGGCTTCCTATTTGGCGGCGCAGCGCTTTTCCTCATGGGACTTTCTGCCGGAATGTTCGATATTCCCCTAGTCGCAACGCTTCAGATGGACAGTCCTAAGGAAAGTCGTGGACGTATCCTTGCAGCGTACAACTTTTTCTCGTTTGCTGCGATGGCGCTAGCAGCTGTAATTCAAATGACCCTGGCAGCAGCTCCCTTCGGCGAGACTAGAATTGCTTCACTTGATGAAAATAACGCCGTCGTAGAAACTGTAAGAACAGGGCTTAACGGCGCCAATATTTGGTTTGTTTGCGGATTACTAACAATCCCAGTTTTCGTCTTGACGTTGCGCGCGTTTGCAATTCCGTTCTTAAGAGTTTGCGTTTCGTGGTGGTTGCAAATCGCCTATCGCCTCAACGTCTGTGACGCAGACAACATCCCTAAAGAAGGCGCCGTGCTCATGCTCGGAAATCACGTGTCATATCTTGACGCTCTCGTCGTCTACTGCACGTCAAAACGGCCTGTGCGTTTCATTGCCGACATTAAAACGCTTCCTCAAAAGAATCGACTTGCTAAATTCGTCCTCGACAAATTAAACACTATAAAATTTCACCCAGAAGATCGCAAATCTGTGGTACATATGGTATTGGAAGCACAGGCAGCGCTGAAAAACGGCGACGTCGTCTGCATTTTCCCAGAGGGCGGACTAACGCGTAATGGACAAGTTCGCGCCTTTAAATCAGGTTACTTGACTCTCTTACGTCGTTCGCCCGAAGTCCCGATTCTTCCCTTCGCAATCACAGGTTTTTACGGATCAAAATTTGCCTACGCCAAGTTTAAAGGATATAATCGCAAAGCCCCGTATCGTCCTGGAATTATTTACGGAAAACCGTTCTACGTTGAAGAAGAACGAACTCAGGGACATTCGGACGCTCATATCTCGCAGAAATTGTTACACATTGTTCAGGAACTCCATGTCGATATGATCGACTATCATAAGCATCCTGAGAACGTGTGGCTCTACACGCCCGCTCGCGGCGCCATACGGGGTTTGAGAATTGCTCAAAACAAACTACGTCAGAAACGTCATTTCGGAGACGCTACAGGAAAAGAATTGAGTCCTCGAATGGTTCTCATTTCGATCCTTGCGCTCCGTCGCGCGCTTCATCGTATTCTAGGAAAAGAGAAATTTATTGGCGTTCTTCTACCGACGTCTATCGCTGGAGTCGTTGTTAACGCCGCGATCGCCTTTGATCGCAGAATCCCGATAAATTTAAATTACACGTTTACAAACGAGGTTAACAACCACTGTATCGATAAAGTTGGGATTAAGAAAATTCTTGCGTCAAGTCAACTTCTTAAAAAGTTGCCAAAAATCAAGCTCAACGCAGAGATTGTCTCAATGGAAGATCTGGCCAAGACGGAGGTCAAATCAATAGACAAGTTTATCGCCGTTTTCCAATCCTTCCTTCCGACCTTCATCCTAGAACGCGTTCTCAGTTTAACCAAAGAGAAACTCTCAGATATTAACACTATCATCTTCACAAGCGGTTCAACAGGCATGCCGAAGGGCGCCGTCCTTTCAAATCTGAATGTTTCGGCAAATGCCCAAAGCTTTGCTCAGAGCGCAATGCCTAAACCTCATTTGAGTCTCTATGGCGTTCTCCCCTTCTTCCACTCGTTTGGATACACTGTCACGGTTTGGTTCCCGTTATATCATCCCTATCAGTGCTATTACCACTACAATCCCCTGGATTTTAAGGGTGTTGGCGAAATAGCGTTTAAGTTCAAACCTACGCTTATGGTTGCCACGCCAACCTTCATGAAAACCTATGCAAAACGCTGCCCCAAGGAACATTTCGATTCTGTTTATTTTCCAATTGTTGGCGCAGAAAAATGTCCAAAAGATCTCTATAAAAACTGGAAAGAAAAGTTTGGGCATGGGTTCAACGAGGGTTTCGGTGCGACCGAACTGTCGCCAGTCTTAAGTCACAACATTCCCGAGAGCGACGCCCCTGACTCTATCACCCCATATCACAAGGATTATTCTGTTGGAACGCCAGGTCCAGGATTCGTCGTTAAAATTGTCGATATGGAAACAGGCGAGGAACTCCCGCCCAATACGCCAGGCATGATGCTTGTTAAAGGCAATTCTGCAATCGACGGGTATTACGAAGATCCAGAACGTTCAAGAGCTATTTTTAAAGACGGCTGGTATGTAACGGGCGACGTCGCCTACATGGACGAAGACAACTTCATCTTCATCACGGGTAGAGAAGCGCGTATTTCCAAGATTGGCGGCGAGATGGCTCCTCATGTTCTGATCGAAGAAAAATTGATCGAAGCAATTCAAGAACTTACAAAGACACAGATTAAGGAGAACAATAATACCCCCTCAGACGACGAAACGACTTCGCTAGTTGTGACTGCTGTTCCAGACGAAAGAAAAGGTGAAAAACTCGTTGTTCTCTACGATAAGCTTCCTTTTTCACCTGAAGAAATATGTAAACAAGCGGCTGAGGACGGAATTCTTCCGCAACTATGGATACCGTCTCCCAATAATTTCAAACAAGTATCTGCCATTCCCGTTCTTGGAACCGGAAAACTCGATATTAAGGGCGTCAAAAAATTGGCCTTAGATATCTATGGCGCAACTTCTGAAATTTGACGTAGTCCTTTTACAGTCGCTTGATTGCCTTCGAATAAGTCGGAACGTCCTTTTGCTGGGGCGTTCCGACTTTTTTAACGATGATCAGCAACAAAAAGGTCTTCCCAATCTTTTTGTTTTTAGCTAGACTTGCGAGCAGGAGGTTCTGAAGGATCAGAACGCTGGGCAAATCAAAAAGGAGTTCGGAGAATGACGCTTTCGAGAAAAACCTTATCAGACGATTCGGCGAATGTCGAAAAGCGCCGTCGAAGGTTGCACAGAGCGTTCTTGGCGCCGAAAAATTTCAACCTGTTGACCTTTATGTTATCGCTTGGATTAATCACAGGTTGCGGCACAACCAAATTCTCTGATACTTCGCGCACCGCTACGGAACAGCTCCTTATCTCTAGCGCTATGGAAGATTTAGTCGACCAATATGACTATTCTAGGCTTGCGGGCTTGAAAGTCTTCGTTAAAAGCGCGAATACGACAACTGACGGAGACTATTTAAAAAGTCTTGTACGGCAGCAACTTGCAGCAAACGGCGCATTCGTAAAAGACGACGAAACGCTGGCGGATTATATTGTTGAGGTCGCGCCGGGAGCAGTCGGCACAAACCGCTACGAATTGATGTACGGCGTTCCAGAAACAACGATTCCCGCCCTCGGTACGATGACGACCGCAATGTCAATACCGGAATTTGCGCTCATCAAACGGACCGACCAAAAGGCTCAAGTCAAGTTGCGCATGTGGGCATACAATAAAACAACCGGCGCAATTATCTGGCAATCCGGGATTATGACCAAATCCTCTCAGATACGTGATCGTTGGATCTTTGGAGCCGGTCCATTTACGACGGCGACTTACGACAACGCAGGCCTGCGCCTAGGCGGCGATCAAGCGATTCCTCCGTCCTTTAACGGAGAAGAACAGGAGGACGAAAAAACATCGGTTGCGACAGAAGCCGCATATCACGAACTCGACGAAAAGGCCATTGAAAGACTTCAAAAACTTCGAGAGGAAGGACTTGCTAAAGCTGTTGAAGAAGACGAAGCAGAAGAACCACTCGAAATAGAGGAAGACGATTCGTCAGAAAAAAAGGACGACAACGAATAATAATCTCAAAAAACGACTAACGATTTGACAAAAAAGAAACGGACGATAGAGAAACTGCCTCTATCGTCCGTTTTCTGTATAACCCACCCGATGAAGAACAGCGCCGCCAGTTCACGATAACAACGCTACGACGACGCAAGAACTCTTTCGAAGACTCAGACGACAATACGCAAAACCAAGCCGCATTTATCGACAAATAAAGAAATAACTTTTATTGGGGAAAACGGGCTAAATACTCGTTTTGAACTCGCTTAACCCCTTCCCAATCATTGTCTTTTGCCAAACGATCAATCCAGTCGTGAAAAAAGATCGGCATATTCATTTTGAACTCGCGAAAATCGGGATCGATACGTTGTCCGAGCTCAGTCAGATGAATCGCTTTCTCATAATCTTTTTCTTTCATTGCAACGTCAATCGCCCAGTTATTGAGCGTCGCCTTTAGATTACCGAGAATCGTCTTGTTTCCGGGGGCAAGTTGAACAGCCTTGATATATGAAGCAATCGAACGTTCATAGTCGCCTACCTGCGAATAGTCGACTCCGACGTTGTAATAGATTGTAGCCACGAGTTCGACGTCGGTAATTTCACGCATAGGACGTCGTGAACGAGTGAAAGAATACCCCAGAGGCGCGTCTGAATCAATTCGAAATGTCGTCGACCCTTCTTCTTTAGTCGTGTCGTTCGACGATGATCGTAACGACACGTAATTAAACGCCGCCCCCTCGCCGTCCGCACTAGATTCGTGGCTAGACGAAGAAAAGTCTCTTGCCACGCGCGCAGTAGACGTCTCATTCGGAGTCATGTCGTTCGAATGAGCACGAGAAACCTGATAAGGACGCATTCTATCAGGCAATTTATTCCAATTCGAACAGGTCGTTTCGATATCGAGAAAGGAATCTTCAAATTTGACGCGACTCTTAGCATGACCCGTCGTTTCTAGAGCGGCAACGTTGAGTCCTGCACGCGAAGCAAGGCAGTTAAAGAGAATCGTCGCGCTGACGCAGTTGAAGACGCCGGTATCCAACGAGGCGGCGACGCTCGAACAGGTAAGATCGTATTTAGAAAAAAGCGCCCGAGAATGGAGGAAATTGTAGACTCGTTCGGTTTTCTGCAGCTGATCCTGCATATTCTTCGTTTGCTGAAGAAGAGACGCTACGAGGCTCTCAAAACGAGAGCGGTAGTGCATACGGCTCTCCGACGTCGTCAGACCTTCGGCGATGAGCGACGCGTTCAAAAGATCAAAATCGTTCCATCTGCCGTCGACAGAATCTCGAAGGAGTTGAGCCTCCTGAGGCGCGAGATTTGTAAGCGTAAAAACGATGAAATCTTCATAAAACGACGAATCGACGGGAGACGCCCCCGGTAAAGACTGCTCGTCAATATCTTCGTCGGATATTGAAGGCGTCACATGCTCTTGCAACACATCCTCGGCGACAGCGGAAGATAACTTTTGTTCCCTGCCTTCTTCTTCCGTTCCCTGAGACGAAATAATAAAATTTTTGTGAGGGATGACAACGCAAAGACCTTGGACGTTTTCAACGTAGGAATTAATATCCTCCGCCTTGACTGCAGTAATGAATTCGTACTTGCCAGAACTTTGCAAAAGCAAAGAAGGAGCAGACGTCGAAGTCGCATCTCGCGTCGGTGCGGAAGAGGTCGGTCCAGAGACCATCCCGCGATCATTCCCCGAACCTTCGGCGACGGCGTCGATCGCCGCGCCAATTCCGATGTTTCTAGCTTGTGAACCTACATTCGAACCGATCTTAGAATCGTCTTCAAAACCGCGTTGAGACGAACCAAAGGAAACAGATCTAGGCGGAACAGACTTTTCCTTGACTACGCCAAGACTGTTTTGCGGGTAGTCGTTCTGAAAATGCTGGCGTTCAGTTGAAGACGAGGCGTCCTGAGTCGTCTGTGGAACTCGGTGCGAAACAGTGGGTTGCCCGCCACGTGCAACTGGTCGCATACGTCCAAAAACTTGAGCGTTCGCCTCGCTTCCGACAAGCAAAAGCGAAATCGTAAACGTTATGCTGAACAATCTGCGAACACTGCGTAACATGAGCGTATGAACCAGATTTAGGAAAAGTGACATACAACAACGCCTAGCTGGCGACGCCAAAAACGCCTTGAAACGGACACACAATGGGAAACGCCAAAAAACACACGACTAGACGCTCGGTATTTTACCCCAGTTGTATACGGATGAAAACTCGTCAAAGCAACATTTTAATCAAAAAAAAATTAAATTATTTTAGCATTTCTAAACAAATTCCTTCGTTTTTAAGCAAAACTAGAGACGGAAAACTACTATTGTTCACTGTCCTTTGCAAAATCTAACCAATGATATACAAAGAAGATAACATTATAGTTTACATATAAGTTTTTAATAAAATAGCAAGATAACCGTAATTGTATCTATTTTTCTTTTTTTAATGATTTGACAATTTTTACCAAGGAAAACTATTTTTGGGGTCGATAACGAAATAAGGAATATTCTCAAAAGAGAACATGTTCCAATGAAACCCTCGTACGAACGTGGAGACTCTGAGTGAACTTGAGCGTCAGCCCTTCGTTTTTGCTTTGCCAAGCCGGCTACTCGAAAACGTCTGTGCGGTTCCAGGAAAAACAAAGGAGTAATTCCCGACGAACGTAGGAGCAAGTAATATGAATGAGAATATAGTGAATAAGCTCCTTATAACCGCTATTACGACAGTTCTACTTTTGACTGGCGTTTCGCCGCTCTTCGCACAATCGAGCGAATGGGCAGTTAAAATGTTCAGCGAACTTGGGACGGAACGACTTCATAATTTCGGTAGCGTAGCGCTCCACGCCGACGTCGAAAAGCGTTTTCCGTTTAAGAACATCTATAACGAAGACGTAGTTATTTCTTCGACGTCTTCAAATTGTGGTTGTACAAAAGCGTCTGTTTCCAAGCAAGTTATCCACCCAGGTGAAATTGGCGAGGTAATAGCAAGAGTCGACACGTCAGGTCGAGAACACACCAAACAGCGTAAAGCGACGATTCGCGTCGTCTTCAGCAAGCCGCTCCAAGCAGAAGTGCAACTGCAGGTTAAAACATACATTAGACCAGACGTTGGTTTCGACCCTGGAGTTATTGAATTTGGGACAGTTCAACATGGAACTCAAGTTTTAAAAAAAGCATATCTTCAATATGCGGGACGTTCAGATTGGGCGCTTATCGGGGTTCAGAAGAACGCGCCAGGCGTCAGAGCAGAAGCGCGAGAAGTGCGTCGTCAAAGCGGAAGCGTCGTTTATGAAATACTCGTCGAGTTGAAGCCTGACGCGCCTCCGGGATATATCCATGATCTTCTGAGATTCCAAACCAACGAATCAGATCCTACGACGTCGTCGATTTTCCTTCCCCTTGAGGGCTTAGTTGTGGAGCCATTGAGCGCTAAACCTTCTTTTTTGCAACTTGGAGTCGTCGAACCGGGTAAAAAGGTCACAAGAAACGTCGTCGTTAGCGGTTCAGAACCTTTTAAGATTCTCGAAATCGATTCTAGCGACCCACGAGTCACGGGGCAGAAAACGAATCTCACGAGAGCGGTTCACGTATTGCCGATTACCTTTACCGCTGACGATGAGACCGGAGTCATTGACGGTCAAGTTGAAATTGTCACAAGCAAAACGTCAGACGACGGCGAACCACAGAAACTAACTATATCGATGACAGGAGTCGTAACCAATCGAGACCTCGCTACACGAAACGCCAAGCCCGAGATTGGCGGTATTCCTGCCGCCGTTGACGTAGAACCAACGCCCTTGGGAAGTGGAAAAACGCCTCGCGACAACAAAAAGGGCACAAACACGAAATCGAAGAAACGCGAAATCGAGATGAAGAAGCTTGGCTCAAACGAGAACGACAAATCCCTTGACGATAGTGATGAAGCGCCGCCAGTTGACGACGCCTCCCTAGAATCAACTTGGAAACCGGTTAGAAAAGAAGAACTCGAAGAGAGGACAAAAAGACATGCGATAAAAGCTAAGCAATCGTCTCCAGATGAAGAAGGAGAGTGGACAAGCGATTGGAAACAGGTTCGAAACGACGAACCAGAACTTGTCTCTCATGTCCCTTCTACGAAAACCTTTAAATAAGGCGTACGTCAAAAAGACGCTGAAATCGACGCGGGGGTTACGTCCCCGCGTTTTTCTTTTTGGATATTCATACGGAATTCACAAGATTCAGGGTAATTATAAATTGCCCTTCCCTCGTTGCTGAAAAAATGCTAAAAAACCTCAGAATATCAGTCGCTTCAGGTGGGGATGCGACGTAGTTCGCTATTTTCCGCTGATCGAATGATCGCTTTCATTCGCGCAATTCGATCGTGAAGGATAGTTTTTTTAGGATCATACTCCAAGTCGAGAACGTCCGTTGCGTTCAGAACGCGACAGACGTAGCAAATGCAACGCGTAGGATAGTCAATGAAACGTTCAGCGCTTCAATGCGTCGCGGGTTTTGTAGGGGCGACGCTTATTGTAGTCGGAGTTGTTTGGACTTGCCGTCAATTAAGCTCGCCGACTCAACTCAACGCGGCACAAACGACGCATGAAGGAGAGGTCGCGCGATTGTCTCAACCACAACCTCTCGCCAAGGCTGTGAAACCGACTGGCGCCACGCAGAAAAAGATAGCGTCGAAGAACGATTCCGCTCAAACGAAGAAGAAGGCGCGCCCGGTTCCCGAAACGTCGCAGCTTACGTTGTCCATCGTCGAACCTGAATCTCTAAAGGAAGAAAAGCGCTCTCCTCAAGTCGCCAGTTCTGAGCCTGTTCAGGAATCCTTCGATTCAGCGCCGTCGTTTCCGGCAGACGATTTCCCGGTTCCTCCCGTTGATTCGTTTCCTGAAAGCGATTCTCCTATTTCGCTTTCAAATAACGTAGGTTTTGACGACGCTGACGAACCGACAAACGCGTCCTTTTCTATCAATCAAAACGTTCCTTCGCCCCTTCCAGTTGAAGAAGAACATGAATCGTTTCCGTCGTCTGCGGCGAACGCGCCTAAACCAAGCCTATCCCTACAGGAAGTAAACGACGAATTGACGCAAACTTTTCCGACGCCCGCAAATTCTGCGCTCCCTTCTGAAGAAACGACGGAAAAATTCGAAGAATCGGTTTCTGAAGTCCGTCCAACTCAAGATATTGCGAGTGAAACACGACAAATCCCTACGATTGGAACGGCGCCGCTTGAAACAGTCGTCCCATTTTCACAAGATGACCGAAAAGCCGTTTCAAACTATATAAACGCCGTCGTGGCAGGTTTGCCGACGCCTGGAGATTCCGAATTAGAGGGTCCTCAGACTACTCAAATTATCGTTGAAAAAATTGCCCCTGAGGAGGTTCAAACAAACAAGCCTGCGTCCATCACGATAAAGGTCAAGAACAACGGACCTAAAGCAATACATAATCTCCTTCTTCACGACGTCATTCCGTCTGGAGCTCAATTTGTTTCCTCAGACGCAAACGTTTCGCCAACTCCGCAAGGCGATCTTTTCTGGCCCGTATTTGACTTAGATTCGCAGCGCGAAAAAAAGTTTGAATACGCGATAGTCCCTTCTAAGGAGGGTGATTTTGGAAGCGTCGCAACAGTTTTACTTCCAATCGAGGCCTCATGTAAAATCAAAAGTTCCAAACCGCTTTTAAAGGTTGAAGCGTCTGCTCCTGAATCAGTTGAACTCGGTGAAAACGTCAATTTCGAAATCGTCGTATCCAACATTGGTACTGGATCTGCGTATAACGTCGCGTTGTTGGAAACAATTCCTGAGGGTCTTTATCATCCGAACGGATCGGCGCTCGACAATAAACTAGGCACGCTTAAAGCCGGCGAGTCGAAACGTTTACCTTTAACACTAAAAACAGTGGCGGCAGGTAAATGCGTCAACAAACTGTCAGTTTCTGCGGACGACTGCGAACCACAGGAAGTTGAAACGCTCCTTAACGTGACTTCGCCCAAACTTGAACTCGGAATCAAAGGCGTCGCCAACGCTTACCTCGAGCAATCGACAGTCTATCGAATGACAATTAAAAACACGGGAGACGCTAGCGCTCGCGACATAAAACTCGTCGCTCAACTTCCAGAAAGTTTGCGATTTGTAAAGGCAAACAACTTAGGAGCCTACAAGGAAGACGAACATAGCGTCTACTGGGATCTTGCCGAACTACCTGCCCAAACTGACGGAGAGGTTGAACTCACTGTAAAATCAACTAAGGCTGACAAGGTCGAAATTCTTTTCAGCGCGTCAGGACCTAACAATCTCAACGTCACGACGAGCAAATCGATCGCTATTGACGGACTTGCGGCGCTCTCCTTCAGCGTGACGTCGAGCGACGTTCTCATCGAAGCTGGAAGGAACCTTGAATACACGATTGAGATCGTCAACAACGGCACAAAAGCGTCTTCTAATGTGATTCTTCAAGTCCTAGCGCCAGAGGCGATAGAGATCCTTGCGACAGACGGTCCAACCCAAGCGTCTAATCGAAATGGCGTCGTAGTTTTCGATAGTATTCCAGAAATAGGACCAAAGTCGACCGCGACTTATAAGATCAAGGCTTCTGCCAAACAAGCGGGCGACTGTCGCGTGGGATTCCAGCTCAGTTCTGACGACCTTGAACCACTTGTTAAGGAGATTAACACGCGCGTTTACGAATAATCGTCCTCTTTCACGATCATTTGAAAACCCGAAACGAGCCGAATTCTGGAAGAAATACCTTCTGGGATTCGGCCCAATTTATACATGCTTGTAAAGTCTACCTCAAAAGGTAGAATAGAGGTTCGTTCCACTCCACGCGCTATTTGATATCCCGTCATGTCAATCGAAATTATTGTCAAAAACGAACAGGAAACTGACGTTCTTGGTCGAGTCTTGGCGCACGCTTTCCCATGTGGGACAGTCGTGGCTTTAATCGGAACATTAGGCGTCGGTAAAACAAGATTAGTTCAAGCTGTTTCGCAAGCTTTGGGCGTTCCTCGCGACGAGGTTGGCAGCCCGACTTTTGTTTTAATTCGTGAATATAAAGGCGAAACGCGAAACATCTATCATTTTGACGCATACCGTTTAAAGGATTCGGATGAGTTTCTGGAGCTCGGAGTGGACGAATATTTCGATAGCGAGGGGATTTCCTTCGTAGAATGGGCAGATAGAGTCGCAGACGTCATTCCAGAAGATCACGTTGAAATTTCAATCTTTCCCATTGAGGAAACTTCGCGGCGTTTCGTCGTCTCCGCCAGGGGCAATTTCGACTCTTCGTTTGAAAAACTCGTTCTCGAGAGATGGTCACGTGCGTCGAAACCGCGTCTAAAATGAAAGAACGTCACACGCCGAATCCAACAACTAACGATTCTCTCATCGAACCTGCGCTCGAGCCACGTCGATCGTTTTTGCAACTATTTGCGACGGCGATTATTCCTTTACTCTTGCTGGGATTCTTCTTTCTCCCTTCGGCAAATTCGAATTTCAGATACGCTTACCGTGACGTTGCAAGTTATTACTACCCTCTCTTTGAACAAATTCAAAAAAGTTGGGACGCAGGAATTCCGCCACTGTGGAACCCCTATGTTAATCTGGGACAACCGCTCGCCGGCGATCCAACAGCCTCAGTCTTTTATCCAGGCAAACTTCTTTTCTTCCTTTCGAGCTCCGGACTTTTATCCTTTGCATTATGTTTTAAGTTGTACTTATGGCTCCACGTCGCGTTAGCGTTCTACACAGCGTCGCGGCTCGCCCGAATCCTTGGAGTTTCCAAGATTGGGGCGACAATTTCAGGAATGTCTTACGCATTCTCTGGACAAATCTTCTTTCAGTACACAAACGTCGTCTACCTTGTTGGCGCCGCCTGGGCGCCCCTTCACTATGTCTATGCGCTTGCCTTTTTTCGAGAGAAAACGTTTCATAAAAGACTCTCGGCAGTCTGTAAATTAAGCGCCGTTCTCGCCATTACAATCCTAGGGGGAGAGCCACAAATCGTTTATCTAACTTTGATTACGTCAACGATCATGTCTTTCTCACTCAAGCAAGTCCCCCCTCTCTCTGAATCAGAAAAAAAACGTCGTCTTCCGCTAAAAATCACGCTTGCCGCGAAGTTCTTAATTAGCACGACGCTGTTGACCTTTCTTCTTGGCGCCGTACAAATTTTGCCAAGTATGGAACTCGTCAAACGCTCGACCCGTGCAAACGAGGGAGACGTTCGTTCACTCTGGGATATTCCCAGATCACTCGCAAATATGAACACGGACAAGTCGACTCGCGTCCCAAGTCAGAAGAAACTGTATAGGGAAATTCTTTGCCAGGATTTTTCAGCGGGCGGACGTAGCGAATCAATTTATCGTTTTAGCGTCGGTCCTTGGAGATGGTTGGAATTCATTTTTCCCAACATTGGGGGTCGACAATACCCGCAAAATTCGCGATGGTTTGAAATCTTTCCTGAAGAAATATCCCTTTGGTCGCCGTCTCTTTACTTCGGAATCGCGCCCTTTACTCTCGCGTTGGCGGCGGCGCGCGTAAGACGACGTTCGCCCACTGATTCCGTCAACGTTAAGGCTACATGGCTAGCGCTTTTTGGATTATTGGGCGCGCTTGGCGGGTATGGATTCGGTTGGTTGTTTCATCTTATCGGCGATATTGCGAACGGTCAGCCTATTTCACGTGTATTTCGAGACGGCGATCCTTTAGGCGGGGTATACTGGTTCCTTACTCTCCTAGTTCCAAAGTTTGCAGCGTTTCGCTATCCTGCAAAACTTGCAACATTAACAGCTGTTGGCTTTTCTATCCTTGCGGGAATCGGTTGGGACGCTGAAAAATATTCCCGTCGCTTTAAACGCGTCGTTGTTGTAGTACTTTGCGCTGCAATTATTGGCGAAGTTGTTACACTTTTTTTCGGTTCAAATCTCTTCGATAAAATACAAACCCTTCCTAATCCACTTTTCGGCCCATTCCAAGCAAAGCTCGCATTCAAAACGACGTTAAACGCTTTCTTGCAAACGACGGTAGCCCTTCTCGTTTTCTCGGCGTTGTTAAGCTTTTTAAAAAGCACGGAACAGAATAATTTAAACGAAACTCGAAGACATTTAATTACGGCAGGTATTCTTATCGCTATCGCAAGCGATCTTTATGCTGCAAATAGTTGGCTTGTCGTCGTTGCGCCGACTAAACTCTTTGAAACTAAATCAAGCGTCGTTGGCAAACTGACGACCAAAGTTACCCCCCCTAGATTATACAGAAGTCCTGTTTGGTTCCCTCCCATTTTCCAAACAAATTCTTCCTCTCGACGCATTGAAGAACGCGTCCTTTGGGACGTGGAAACCCTGTATCCGACGTATCCATGCGCCAAAGGGATCGCGATGCTTGACGTTCGAGGAGCTTTTATGGAAAAAGAGTTTGCTCAATTCGTCGACGCGGCTGCTTCTGGCGCTAATCTTGACGAAGAACTGGCATTTTTAGGCGTCGTAGGAATTATCGGACCGCAATTCTGGACGCAGAGGATTTCGCCTTCTAGTAAAGAACAAGCGTTTTCTCTTCCTCTTGACTGGCGCGTCGAATATAAACAATTAAACGTTTCCGCGTCTCGGGCGGCTCTTTTTCGTCACAACGAACTTATCCCGACTTCAGAAAAAGATCACGTTGACTATCTGAAATACTCGTCAAATGAACTTGCACTCCTTGTAACGACATCAGAAACTTCCGATTTGATTATCCCCGAGCAATATTGGCCTGATTGGAAGGTAGCCATAATTCCCTTAGGAGAAAAGGCGATAAGCGAGCTCCAAAGTAATCGACAAAATCTGAAGGAACTCGAAAAAATAATAGCGTCTTTAAAATCTTCCCAGAAAGTAACTTTAGCGACAAGTAATCCGGCTTTTGGATTCCTACGAAAAACACTTGTGCCCAAGGGAAAGTCATGCGTTGTTATGAGCTATTCTCCTAAGGCGCTTTATGTCGGCGGCTACGTTTCATTATTGACTTGGTTTACATTGGCGCTTACAAAAACGAGACGCCTCGCCCTAAATCGCCTCAGGAACTTCAGACAGAACCCAAGCCGAAAAGAAAATGGAGTCAACTCCAAACGACTCTTTCAATTAAAAGATGAACTGGGGAAGAAATAACACTCGCAACATTTCTAGTTTAATAAAGAGAAACGCCGTTAACCTCCTATTTTTCTAGGAATTGTCACGCCAACGCCACCTTCATGAGGAAGAGTAATAACGCCGCGGTCGACAATGACGCCAGTTCCTACTACGCTGTCAATGAGAAGAGGTCCATCCAAATAAATATAGTCGACCTTATGGGCAAACTGAGCGGTTGCGCTCGCGCCGATTGTTGACTCAATCGTGTTGCCAATCATTGTCTTAAGGTTTAACTTTTGGGCAATCGCAATCGCCCTGCGCGTAGGATTGAGACCGCCAAACTTAATTGGCTTAAGGTTGACGCCGTCAAAGAACTCTGCACATCTTTCAATATCTTCAAAACTTCGACAACTCTCGTCGGCAATAAGCGGAATCGGACAAACCTTTTTTAGTTGCTTCATCCCCTCGACGTCGTCAGGGTGAAGGGGTTGTTCGATCAACTCGACATTAAGGGTCGTAAGCTCGTCGAGATACTCCAGCGCCTTCTGACAAGACCAGCAACCGTTGACGTCCAAACGAAAGGGAGCGTCCGTGCGTTTTCGAAGCTCGCGAAGAATCTCCATATCGTCGTGCGAGCCAAGTTTAACACGATAAACCGGCCAGTCGGGTTGCTCGCTAAACTTCTCAAGAATTCGATAGAGAGAATCCAGCCCTAACGTGTAACTAGAAAGCGGCAACGGACGACGAGGATCATGACGCCAGATACGCCAAAGCGGAAGATTATGAAGTTTTCCCCAAAGGTCGCAGGCTGCCATTTCGATCGCGGTCATAGCGGAAACGTTATCTTTAACGACTTCTGAAACCATTCGCGCAAACGCGACGGGATCAGCTAGAGCGTAATCGGCGACAAGCGGCTTGCACTTTTCAAGCACAAGACTCATATCCTCG
>JAEEGL013308803.1_pt1 | contig 15828 bp, 13 predicted proteins | sample 9134231 | NCBI WGS metagenome assembly JAEEGL01 (sample SAMN16246548, study PRJNA631951) | gut metagenome | biome: gut microbiome; feature: rumen; material: fiber-attached | host: Bos | place: Iran: Karaj | collected 2018-10
GCCTCGTATTCGCGCTGGGCACGTTCCACCGAAACGGAACGCTTGAGCACGAACCCGCTGCCCAGATATTTGGTCCGTACGTCGTCGTCGGCCGCCAGCGCGGCGGGCGTGCCCTGCTGGAGGATGGTGCCTTCGTAGAGCAGGTAGGCCCGGTCGGTGATGGCCAGGGTTTCACCCACGTTGTGGTCGGTGATGATGACGCCGATGTTCTTGTATTTGAGTTTGGCGATGATATACTGGATATCCTCAACGGCAATGGGGTCCACCCCGGCGAAAGGCTCGTCGAGCAGGATGAACTTGGGGTCGATGGCCAGCGCCCGCGCAATCTCGCAGCGGCGCCGCTCTCCGCCCGAAAGCTGGATCCCCAGGCTCTTGCGCACTTTGGAGAGGTTGAACTCGTCGATGAGCGAATTCAGCCGCTCCTCGCGCTCAGCCTTCGGCATGCCCGACATCTCCATCACCGAGACGATGTTGTCCTCGACCGACATCTTGCGGAACACCGAGGCGTCCTGCGGCAGATAGCCGATGCCTTTCTGCGCCCGTTTGTACATGGGCAGTTTGGTAATCTCCTCGTCGTCGAGGAACACACGTCCCTCGTTGGGGACGATCTGCCCGGTAATCATGTAGAAGCTGGTGGTCTTTCCGGCGCCGTTCGGCCCCAGGAAACCCACGATCTCTCCCTGGTTCACCTCCATCGACACCCCTTTCACCACGGTGCGGATGCCGTATTTCTTCACAAGGTTTTCACAGTGCAGTTTCATAGGCGCGGCTATTTGGTGTCGAGTCCGAGGTCTTTCACAAAGGTGCGCAGTTCCGGATTGCGTTCCATCAGGTCGCGTGCCTTCTCTTCGGGCAGGTAGACCCGGTTGCTGTCTTCAGGGGTTTCGGGACGCACCGACACGGCCAGGTGCAGGCGCGAACTCGAGAAGAAACGGTTGTAGTGGCGCTCCATCTCGCGCAGGTTGCTTTCTATCCAACGACGCTGGGCCTCGTTGACCACCTCGAAGCTGACGCAAAGGCGGTCGTCTTCGCCTTTTGAGAAACTGAGCGGAGCCGGCGCCAGGGCGTTCACAAGCCGCGACGATTGGCCGGGGTTGCCCGACAGACGCTCCGAGGCATAATCGGACACGAAGGCGCCCCAACGCTCACGCAGCAGCTCTTCCGACGGGAGGTCGGCGCCACTATCCGCAGCAGCGGTTTCGGGAGCGTCGGCGGCAGGAGTATCGGCCGCCATCAGTTCCGAAAGCGACAGGGCCGATGCGCTCGTGCGTTTACGTACACGGGCCGGGGCTTCCGCCTTGGGGGCGGGCTCCTCGGCTTTCGGCGCCGGCTTCGGCGCGGGCTCGGCGGCTTTCGGTGCCGGCTCTTCGGCCGGTTCAATCAGCAAATCGGGTTCAGGCTCCGGAATTTCAGCTTTCGCTGCGGGTGCCTCGGGCTCCGGTTTCGGTGCGGGTTTCGGAGCAGGTTCAGCAGCCTTCGGCTCCGGTTTCGATGCAGCTTCAACGGCCTTCGGGGCCGGCTTCGGCGCGGGTTCGGCGGCTTTTGGCTCGGGCTTCGGCGCGGGAGCGGCCGGCGCGGCGGCGGTGGCAGGAGCCGCCTGCAGGAAGCAGAGCCGCATGAGCGCATATTCAATGTGCAGACGCTGGTTCGAACTCATCTTATAACCGGCTTCGCAGGCGGTCGTGATGCCCAACGCGTCGTAGAGGAACTTCACGCTGCAACGCTCCGCCTGGGCGCGGTAACGCTCGCGCAGCGATTCTGGCGTCTCCAACAGGGCCTCCAGCCCGCCCGTACGGCTCACCAGCAGGTCGCGCAGGTGACCGGAGAGCGAAGCGATGAAATGGAGGGCGTTGAAGCCCGCCGCAAGGATCTCGTCGAAAGTCAGCAGGGCCGAAGCGTAATCGCCCGCGAGGAACGCGTCTACCAGGCGGAAGCCATACTCGGAATCCAGCACGCCCAGGTTGCGGATCACCGCGTCGCGGTGGATGTCCCCGCCGCAGAAAGCCACGGTCTGGTCGAAAATGGTGAGCGCGTCGCGCATGGCGCCATCGGCCTTACGGGCAATGATATGCAGCGATTCGTCGTCGATCTTCACCCCTTCCTTGGCCGCGATGGCACGAAGGTTGCGCACGATATCCGAGACCCCGATGCGATTGAAATCGTAGGTCTGGCAACGCGACAGGATGGTGGGGAGCACCTTGTGCTTCTCCGTGGTGCAGAGAATGAAGATGGCGTGTGCCGGCGGTTCCTCAAGGGTTTTGAGGAAGGCGTTGAAGGCCGACTGGGTGAGCATGTGCACCTCGTCGATGATGTAGACGCTGTAGCGCCCCACCTGGGGTGGGATCTGCACCTGCTCCATGAGCAACTTGATGTCGTCCACACCGTTGTTGGAAGCGGCGTCGAGTTCATGGATACAGTAGGAACGGCCCTCCTGGAAGGACTGGCACGATTCGCACGCGCCGCAGGGCTCCATCTGCTCCGACGGGTTGGCGCAGTTGATGGTCTTGGCGAAAATGCGGGCGGTACTGGTCTTGCCCACGCCCCGGGGTCCGCAGAACAGGTAGGCATGCGCCAGCTGCCCGCGAAGAATCGAGTTCTTGAGGGTCTGCGCAATGTTGTCCTGACCGATGAGCGACTCGAAAGAGTCGGGACGGTACTTACGGGCCGATACGATATACTGTGACATAACTCACAAAAATAATCATTAATTTCCTAACTTTGCGAGCAAGTTCATGCAAATGAAAAAATATTTCCTCGTTTTGCTGATGCTCCTGTTCTCCGCCACGGGCTGGGGACAGGCCAAAATCTATACCAAAAAAGCGCGCATCGCCGATTTCCAGACCAAGACCACGAAGGTGGTGCTGAGCGGCAATCCCCTGCTCGACGCCACGCTCCGGGAAGAGGTGGCGAGCCGATGGCGCATATCCCCCTACGAATTCTGCAGCGTAGCCGACTACGAGGCCCTCAAGGACAAGACCCTCTACTATTTCCTGCGCCTGGCCACCGACAGCGACTTCGCCTATCTCATCCTCACCAAGGGCGGGCCCAAGGAAGACCTCGACCCGCTCAAGGAGCGCTTCGACGTGGTCTCGCTGCCCGTATCGTCAGCCGGTCTCGCTTCGGGACGGGGACTGGTCTACATGTCCGCTTTCGTGGACATCATCCAGAACTATATGGAGCGGGCCATCCTCTCGGACAAGGCCGCCTACGTAGGCATCACGGCCGAACGTATTCCCTCCGGCCGCAAGGTGCTGCTCGATTCCGACGAGGCCGACCGGGCCTTCGCCGCTTCCACGCCCGGCGTCCTGGCCGGGCTCATCATCAGCCCCGCCGCCGGCGGCCGCGGGACCCATTGCTACAAGATGCTCATCGCCACGGACGACCACCGTCTGCACTATTTCAAAAAGGAGCGCATCCGTTCCGGCGAGGAGCCCGATTTCAACCAGCGCGACCGCGCCCGGCTGAAAATCAAATAATAATTTTTATCTTTGCATCAGCCGGACTATCCGGCAGACATACAACGAAAGTGTTTTTCGTTGACCTCACAGAGAATCTGGACAATTTTCTAAACAAGCAAAGGTCAATCGCGAAGCACTCCGAGACGACCGGGATCTTTCCCGGCCGGGTGTGGAGTACGATTGTTCCTTCTTGCTTGCGTTTGTCCAGAACGTTCTGTGAGAGTAGCGTGATGGCTCCACACTTTTTTGTTTTCATTCCCGGGTTGGGAGCCGCCGGACAAAGGAACGGACTATGCAACGGTGTTATTGGTGCGGACAAGTAATCAAGGAAGGAGAGAAAGCTTATTCCTTGGGCATATTCAGCAGAAAGAAACGCATTTTCTGTTCCCGGAAATGCAGACATTCGTACCGGGTCCGGAAACGTCGGGAACGGCGCACGGCAAGCGGGGAACAGAAGCGCCAGAGGCTTATGCTCCTGGCCATGATTCTCTTCTACGTAATCCTCGCCGTCATTATCCTGCACTTCATCGGCGCGCGATAATGGTTTGAGGGGGGCGCTGCTTCCTTACCCCCTGATCAATACCGGAACACCAGCTGACCGCCGGCGGTGAGCTGTTGGTGCGTGATTTTGAAGTCCTTGATCTCTTCGCCGTTCCAGCTGATCTTCCTGATCACGTCGGCGGGCGTTTTCCGGCCGCGGGTGACGATCCTTAGCTTCTTTCCGTTTTCGAGCCGGATGACCACCTCGTCGAAAAGGGGTGAGGTGAGTTCATACTCGTCACTTCCTACGATCATGGGATAGAGGCCCATGGAAGCGAAGACGTACCAGGCGCTCATGGTGCCGTCGTCATCGTCCATCTCGGGGATGAAGCCTTCCGGTTCATTCTTGAAGGTCTTGCCGAAGTACGGCTTCGGGAATTCCCCGTGGGTTCCGTAGCGGTGGGTCATATCCTCGCTGAGGATCTTGCGGACGGTTTCCTGGGCAAGCTCGGGAGCTCCGAGGGCATTGAACAGGAACGGTACGTGGATATCGGGTTCGTTGCCCTGATTGTAGAGGCCGTGCCGGAAGAAGTATTTCAGTTCGTCCAGCAGCGTCTCCCTTCCGTGCATTTCCTCCATGACGGGGAGGTACTGCGGCAGGGCCCAGCGGTACTGCCAGCGGGTGCCTTCGTAAAGACCCTTGTCCTCCACAATGAGATAATTGGGGGCGATGTCCTTGAATTCCCTTCCCCAAGTGTCCCTGAACAGCGAATCCGCCTGCCGGTCGAACCACTTGGCATCATCGGGGTTTCCCACAATACCCGCAATCTTCGACACGGCCCAGAGATCGAAGATGGTCTCCATCGTATAGTCTGCCGAAATCCGCCTCGGAAGCCTCCAGAGGGCCTCTTTCTTGATGTCCTCGTAGTATTCGGCAAGGCCGGTATCGGTGATTCCCTTCACCCAGGCATCGAGCAGGGCCACCGTCATGTGCTCGGTACGCACGGTCGGCGTGCACTCGAATTCGGTGGCGCCATTCACCTTTCCCGTGCGGTAGACCCTGAGCATCGACGCGCAGAAATCGCGCATCCGGGAGGGATAGAGCAGCGAGAGCAGCGGGAATTTGGTCCGGAAGGTGTCCCAGACGGACCAGGAACTGTAGTAGGTGAAACCATCTGCCTTATAAGTTTTTCCGTCGGTCCCAAGGTATGCGCCCTTCATGGAAGTGACGTTATGGGGCGTCAGGCAGGATCGGTAGAGCAACGTATGGAAGAGGGCGCGCTGGTCGGCGGTGCCGCCTTTCACGGTGACGACGCCCAATTGCTCATCCCACAAGCGCTCCGCATGCCTGCGGATTGCGCTGAAACTCATCCTGGCAGCCGCGTCGACAAGCTGTTTTGCGTCCTCGCAGCAGAGCGAAGCCAGGCCGACACGCAGTTCCACCGGGCCTTTGGCCGCATCGAATCCCAGGGCAACGTTTTCGGGCGTCTGCCCCATGACAGTGAACGGACGGCTGAAGTCCATATGGTAATATAGCTTGTACCGGCCTTTGCCGCAGACGTTCCGGGCACTCACCCAGCCCTCTATGGAACGGTCGCCCGTAATCTCATAGCCGAACCCGACCGGCTCCGGACCTTTCGCGAACGAGGCCGTGAAATCGATATGCAGCAGTGGCGCCTTCCCTTCCGGGAAAGAAAAGCGTTCCGCGCCCACGTTTCCGGTCGTGGTCAGTTCCAGCTTCACCCCGTTGCTGAGCTCCGCGGCATAATAGCCCGGGACCGCAACTTCGGTGCCCTTTACGATGCTCAATTCCTCGTCCGACAGGGCCGGGCGCACGCTGAGATTGCCTCCCGCCCCGGTGCAACCCACACCGTCGATGCGGTTCACGCTGATGCCGCTGATCCTGCTGACAGCATAGTCGTATCCGGCGTGACCGGGCGGATCGCTGTCCGGGCACAGATAGACCATCCCGAACGGCACGGCCGCTCCGGGCGACACCTGACCGTTGTCTCCGGAGGTGCCCATAAACAGGTTGATTTCCCGCTGATGCTCCTGCCGGCATCCGAAAGGCAGGATCAAAGCCAGGGTGATCAAAAGCGAAACCGACTGTTTCATAACAATTTAGAATGGAAGGGTGACACGGATGCTGAGGCGCTTCAGGTCGGGCTGGTTCCGCAACCAGGAGTTGGGCGTGCCTGCATAGATGAGGCCCAGGCGGTAGTGCGAAAAATCGACCTCCAGGCCGCCTTGATAACCAATATAAAAATATACGAAGGTGGTCAGATCGGGTTCCACGAGACCGGCGTGCACGAAACCGCCGGCCTGGGGCAGCAGCTCCACCCGTCCGCAGGGAATCCTGAGCCCCACGGTAAACGGGACGGTGACGCCGGCCCGGGTAAAGTCTGCGATTCCGCCATCCAGGGAACGGAACGTCTTTTCGGCATGGAGCAGCAGACTCACCCCGGCGAAGGTCTCCTCTCCGCCAATCGGACTCTCCCAGCCCAGGCCGCCTTCAAGGCCTATGCCCAGTTCCGCGTCCCCGTAGAGCACCGGAACCAGGCCCATGGTGGCCGTGCTCTGCCCTGCACACAGGGCGGAGGCCAGCAGGAAGGCTGCAAACAAAGTCGTCAGTTTTTTCATAAACAGACCTCTAAAACAAAAGCCGGACTTCATCGGTCCGGCCTTAATCTTGTGGAGCATAGGAGAATCGAACTCCTGACCTTTTGAATGCCATTCAAACGCTCTACCAACTGAGCTAATACCCCATTTCCCGCTGCGCTTGCGGCGCGTTTGGGACTGCAAAGATAATAAAAATTTGATTAATCAAACATTTTTGCCGCAAAATACGCCACGCCCTCAGGAGCGTTCCATCTCGCGCCGCAGGTCCTTTTCCCGGATGCTGGCGCGCTTGTCGAACTCCTTCTTACCCCGTGCCAGCGCGATGCGCAGTTTGGCATAACCGTTATCGGCAATGTAGGCCCGGACAGCCACGATGGTGAGTCCCTTCTGCTTCACGGCCTGGGCAAGTTGCCGGAGTTCACGGCGCGTGAGGAGGAGTTTGCGGTCACGCGCGGGTTCGTGTCCGCCCCAGGAACCCCAGAAATAGGTGGCGATGTTCATCCCCTTCACAAACAATTCCCCGCCCACGAAGTAGCAATAGGCGTCCTGCAGCGAAGCCTTGCCCTGGCGCAGCGACTTGATTTCGGTCCCCACCAGCACGATCCCGGCATCGTAGGTCTCCAGGAACTCGTAGTCGAAGGAGGCCCGCTTGTTGTTGATCTGGATTCTGCTCTTGGCCTTGGGCATAACGGAATGGTTTTTCCCGCCTCGGCGGGGTTGCAAATTTAGCAAAAAATTGTTTTCCAAGTCTGAAATGGGTATCTTTGGCCGGAAAACCCGCATCCGATGCCCAAATTCCGCCAGAACCTGCCCGCAGAACTCCCGCCCGCCGAGTCCCTCGACGTGCCGGCCCTGCTGGAGTCGTACAAAAAGGGCGATACCGACCTCATCTGCGTGCTGGGTCCCACCGCCTCGGGCAAGACCCGTTTCGCCGTGCGGCTCTGCCATGCGCTCGGCCGCTGCGAGATCATCTCGGCCGATTCGCGTCAGGTCTACCGCGGCATGGATATCGGCACCGGCAAGGACCTTGCCGACTACGGCGACACCCCCTACCATCTCATCGACATCGCGCCGGCGGGCGACCACTACAATGTCTACCGCTTCCAGACCGACTTTACGCGCGTCTACGCCGACATCCGCGCCCGCGGGGCCATCCCCGTGCTCTGTGGCGGAACCGGCCTGTACATCCAGGCGGTGACGGCGGGCTACGACTTCGAGAACACCCGTCCGCTGAGCCAGGGGAACGCCCCCGCCGTCCGGCCCCAGGGCCTTCCGCAGCGTCCGTTCTTCATCGGGACCCTAGTCTCGCGCGAGGAACGCAACCGCCGCATCGACGCGCGGCTCCATGCCCGTCTGGAGGAAGGGATGGTCGATGAGATCGCGCGGCTCCTCGCGGAAGGCGTTCCGGCGGAACGGCTCATCTCCTATGGTCTGGAGTACCGCTATGTTACGCTCTACCTTCAGGGAGCGCTCAGTTTCGAAGAGATGGAGCAGCGCCTGCGGATTGCCATCCACCAGTTCGCCAAACGGCAGATGACCTGGTTCCGCGGCATGGAACGGAGCGGCACGGTCATTCACTGGATCGACCCCGACCGGGAGCCTTGACAATATCAAAAATATTCGTACCTTTGCATCCCGCAAGCGGGGTATTAGCTCAGCTGGTAGAGCGATAGGTTCGCAATCTATAGGTCAGGGGTTCGAGTCCCCTATGCTCCACGGAAAGCACAAAAAAACCGACGGAAATGATTCCGTCGGCTTTTTCTCTGTGCGCGAGATGAGACTCGAACTCACACGTCGCAATTGACACTAGCTCCTGAAACTAGCGCGTCTACCATTCCGCCACCCGCGCATTGAGGACTGCAAATATACAAATTTTTCAGAAAATAAAACTAATCGAGACATTTATCTCTCCGGGCAGGAAAAACAGCTCGTTGCCCGTTCCCGTGCGGCGTCCGCAGCGCGGGCAGGCATAGGTCACATAGCGGTCCCGGCCCGCCCAGAGACCCGCACCCAGGTCGAGATTGAAACGCGTCGAGAGCATCCGGGCATAACCGCCCGAAAAGCCCGCGCCCAGCCGGTCTCCCTCCCGGCTCTCCCCGGAAGGAGGGGCGTTCCGGTACTCCTGCGCCAGCACGCGCCCGGCCAGCCACCAGCCTGAATAGATGTGCCAGGGCCACCAACGCGCCGAAGCCGAAACCTGCCGCTGTTTGCGTTCGAAAGGATTGTACTTGACCCCTGCGCCCAGGGTCCAATGCCGGGCGGGTCCCCAGGAGCCCTCCAGGTTGAAGGTGCCGCCCGCCGCGTAATCGGCCAGGTTGGTGGCCACGGCGTACTGCTGCGCCCGGGCCGGCAGCAAGAGGCAAAGCAGCAAGGCACAGCAGACGGGCAGCCGGCGCAGGACCGTGGAACGCCGCGGCTCAATAGCGGCTGAAAGCTTGATTGATGACATTCTTGTACTCCGGATAAAGGTTGAGCAGACGCTGCTGCAGGGTTTCGCGGTCGTGCACGTCGGAAGTGAGCGCCGCAAAGATGCGGAAGCGGTTGAGACCGCGTTCGTCGAGGTAGTAGAAGATCTGCGGCGAGAACCAGAACGTAGTCCCGAAAGAAGCGGCGGTGTCGGGATAGCGGTCGCGGAAAAATCGGGTCTGCATGTAGTAAGCCCACATCTCCCCCACCTCGCAGTAACCGTGGTTCTTCTCGGTGCCCGCCCCGTAGGTAACGCCGCCCGAAGTGATGAACGAAGTGAGTACGAACGCCATCAGTTTGTCCCAGTATTCGTTGCCCACCTGCATGTAGTGGCTCGCATGCGCGAATTCGTGCACGGCGGAAGCGTAGATGGTGGCGTAGTCTTCCTTGTTCTTGAGGCCCAGCGTGATGTCGGGAAGGAAGCGCTTCACGACCGTCGCGTACTCGCCCAGGAATTTGCCTACCAGGGTGTTGTCGATGCCCGCTCCCTGCTGAAGCATGAGACAGCTGCTTCCCGTCATGTTGCGGAACAGCCAGACGCGCAGGTTGGAGGGCGGCCGCTTGATGCGCATGTCGCCCCCGTCGCAGGACTCGAAGTAATCGTAGCCCGCATTGTTCACCACGCAGCGGGTAAAGAGCTTGCGGTCGGACGACGCGCGCACCACTACGCTCACCCCCTCGTTGGAGTGGCGTCCAAGCGTGGAGGTAGACGCCGGCACCAGGATGAGGTTCACCCCCAGGCAGAAGCCCTTCCGGTTCTTGAACACCAGACGGTACCGGGGCTGGGCCGAGAACGACCGGCTCAGATGGTAATAGCCTTCCTCGTCGGTGTAGGCGCTCGATATCTTCACGAACACGTTGGCCGTCACACGCACGCCCGCCACGCCGATGGGTTCGCTGTCGAGCCGCTCATCCACGATGGAGATGCGGCCCGACGGACTGTCCGACGCCCGGGTGGCCGGTTCGAGCATGGCCCCGTTACCCGTGAGCCGGAACGACTCCCGTTCCACCTCGGCCCAGTCTATCCCGTCGGCACGGGTCACCACCTTGTGTTCGGCGATGTGCACCCGGTCCAGCACCTCGTAACGGATGTCCTGCGGATACTCGAAATGGGCCGGCACCACGGCGTACTGCCAGGTAATCCGGTCTTCGGGCAGGGCGGGGTCGTGGTAGTAGTCTCCGTCGCATACGATCTCGTAATCGACCGGATGGTCGCTCAGTTCCAGGCCCAGGGCCACGAGACGCTCGAATTGGGCGTCGTTCTCGGGCAGGAAACGCACGTAATAGTCGGTCGTCTCCACCGGGGTGTCAGCCGCCCGCGTGGGATAGAGGGCCTGCAGGGCCCGGGTGATGTTGTCGACCGAATAGGGGTCTTCCAGCTGGTCGCCCAGCACGATCATTCCGTGCGAGAGCACTTCCTCCTGAGTGTCAATATTTTCACTGTACTTTTCAAAATAATGCCCCGGGTTGCAGGCAAGCGCCGCCACCGCGGCGAGCAGAAGGGCTGAGCGGTTTTTCATGGTTTTTCGTCTTTGGTCGGGACAAAGGTCGGACGAATAAAAACGTGTTCGCGGCAAAAAAACGGATAAGTGCACGGATGGGCCCCGCTTGCACTTGCGCGCAATTCTTTTTACCTTTGAGGAAATCAATTTTCCCGGAAATGAAGAGCCTTCTCTCCTGCTTTTCCCTGCTCCTGCTCCTGCTTTCAGCCGCAGGCGCCCAGGACCTGCGCGAGGCGCTCAAGGCTGATCCCTACCTCGCCTCGGCCAACCACCATCCCTACATCGTTCCCGAATTCCGCGACACGCCCGCGCCCAAAGGGTACAAGCCTTTTTACGTGAGCCACTACGGCCGGCACGGCAGCCGATACCACACCCGGGACGCCTATTTTGCCGGCGTCGCCCGCATCGACAGCCTGCGTGACGCGGGTCTGCTCTCCGCGGAAGGGATAGCTCTCTGCGCTGACCTGCACCACCTGCGCGACGCTTCCGACGGGCTTTACGGCATCCTCACCCAGCTGGGAAGCAAAGAGCATCAGGGCATTGCCGAGCGGCTCTATCGGCGCGTTCCCAGCGTTTTTCGCCAGCGCGACCGCAGTCAGGTAGGAGTGGTTTCCTCGCCGGTACACCGCTGCCTGCAGAGTGCCGCCAACTTCAATTTCGTTCTCAAATCCAAGGTGCCCGGCCTGGAAACCGAGCTCCGTACAGGCGACCGCTACATGGCCTACATCGCGCATTCCGGAAACACCACCGCCATCCGGAGCCTTGCGAAACACATCTCCGACTCCCTTATCCATGCCGACATCCGCACCAAAGCCGCGGGCGCACGCCTTTTCACGGACGTAGCGAAAGCCCGGCAGATGCTGGGCGGAGAGGAGAAACTGCAGGAGTTCCTCTTCGACTGCTATTCCATGGGCAACATCGCCCGCTGCCTCGATGAGCCCCGGGTCGATCCCTTCTCCCATTTCACGCCCGACGAACTGGCCGTGTTCGCCAAAATCAAGAACGCCCAGATCGCACCGCTCTACTGTCACAGCCGCGAAACAGGACGCATCTGCGACCGGGTCACCGGCGCACCGCTCCTGCGCGACTTCGTGGAGAAGGCCGACGAGGCCCTGGCCGGGAACGGACGCTGCGCCGACTTCCGCTTCGGACACGACAGCGGAATCGGTCCCCTGCTGAGCCTCCTGGCCGTAGAAGGCTATGACGCCGACGGCCCGCTGGCCGAATCCATCGACTGGTGGCCGGGCTGGAAATACATCCCCATGGGGTCCAACCTGCAAATGATCTTCTACCGCAACAAGGCGGGCGACGTGCTCGTGAAACTCCTCAGAAACGAAGAGGAGACGCGCATCGCTGCCGTCCCCTCCTTCAGCGGGCCCTATTATAAATGGTCCGATCTGCGCTCCTATTTCCTCAGGCGCATCGCAGACTAGAAGTACGATACCGTCTTCTCTTCCACCGCACTGATGAGGCTGTTTCCGAGGCGGCTCACGCCGAAACGGAAACAGTCTTTGTTGAGCCAGTCGGGCCCGAGCACCTGCGCGCCGATATAGTAGTAGCAGAGTGCGTCCTTGGCGGTAGAGATGCCGCCCGCCGCTTTGAAGCCCACCTTCCGGCCCGTTTTCTCGTGGAAGGCGCGGATGCATTCGCACATCACGTAGGCCGCCGTGGGCGTGGCGTTCACCGAAACCTTTCCCGTAGAGGTCTTGATGAAGTCGGCCCCCGCCTCCATGGCCAGGAACGAAGCCTCGGCGATCAGCTCGGGCGTCACGAGCAGGCCCGTTTCCAGGATCACCTTGAACACGACCGTGCGGCCCTTGCGCGCGGCGGCAGCGTCGATCGCCTGCTTCATGGCACGGATCTCGGCCGCGGCTGCCTCTTCGTCGCCGGCAAGGAACGAATTGAGCGCCAACACGATGTCAATCTCGTCGGCACCGTTCTCCACCGCCAGCTCGCACTCGCGCACCTTCACCTCCAGGAAACTCTGCGCCGAGGGGAAACAGCTGGCCACGGTGGTCACGTGCACCTGCTCCGAAACGAGACGGCTGCGCACCAGCGCCGCAAAATTGGGATAGACACAGATGGAGGCAGGCTTGGGATAGCCGGGGAAGGCCTCGTCGAGTCCGTTCACCTTGTCTACCAGGCGCGACACCGACTCCGGCGTGTCCTGGGTCTGCAGGGTGGTCAGGTCCATCATGGAGAAACACTGCTTGAGCACGGCCGGTGAAGAGAGTTTGTCCACATTGGCGACAATGCTCTGGATGCTGGCCGCAATCGACTCCGCGTCGGGATTGTACCCGTACTTTCTAAGGTAATTCATAGGGTTATTATGCTTTGATTTGTATCGAGAATCCATCATCGAGCAGAGGCTGCACGAGGGCACGCATCTGCTCTTCACTATACTTTTCCAGTCCAGCCTGAGGGGCGGGCCGGTCGAGGGTGTAGACCATCACTTCACGCGGCCGCAGACGTCGCACGATCTCCATCCAGGGTTCCAGAACGGCCGGGTCGGCCCAGTCGAAACCGGCACCCTTCAGGAACATGGTCTGCAGCACGAACCCACCCTTGAAACGCTCCATCCCCGCTATCACCCGCTCCACATCGTAGTCGCCGGCGGGCTGGTTCACCAGACGTGCCAAGGCCGTGGTGGGGGCGTCCAGTTTGAGAATGGGATTGTCTACCAGACGCAGGGCCTGTACAATCTCATCACGGTCGAGCCGTGTGGCGTTGCTGAGCACCGACACACGGGCCTGCGGGCAGAAGCGGTCGCGCAGCCGCAGGGTATCGCGCACGATACGGGGGAAATCGGGATTGAGCGTGGGCTCCCCGTCGCCCGAAAAGGTAATGGAATCGATGGGCGTACCCGTCTCAGCGCAGGCCTGCAGCTTTTCTTCCAGCGCCCGGCGCACGGTTTCGGCCGACGGAAGAGGCTCGGCGCTGCGGCCGTCGCGGTTCCATCCGCATTCGCAATAGATGCAGTCGAAGTTGCACAGTTTCCCGTTCTCCGGCAGGAGATTCACCCCCAGAGACTGTCCCAGCCGGCGGCTGAAAATGGGTCCGAATACGACTTTTTCGCGCAGCATCTTACTTTCGGTCCGAAGCCGGACGGCGTCTGGGGTGGTTCAATTCCCGAGGTGTGGGCAGCGTATGCAATTCGCCCGGCTGAATGACGGGACGGTCGGGAACGGCGAGCGAATCGGGAGCCGGAAGCGAGTCCCGGACGGCGAGCGAGTCGGGCTTCGGCCAGAGGGCAAGGCTGTCCCGCAAGATTCCCTCGAGGCGGAAATCGCGCCGCACATAACCCTCCAGCGTCTTTTCAAAGGCACGGATGGCCTCCTCCAAATCATCTTCTTTCTCCAGGGCCTTCGCACGCTTCTTAAGCTTTTCGGAGGCGGCGGTCAGGATCTTGGAGAAGCGGGCCGGGTCGCGCAGGTAATAGGTAACGCTCGCGTCATAGTCGGCGAAACGATAACCGTGTTTCCTGAATATGGGTTCATAGAAAAAGGTCGTATCGGCGATGCGCCGCGCTTCGGGATGGTCTTTGATCCATTCGTCGGCCAGGAACATATCCACATAGATGTCGGCGAGGCGGTCGCGCGGGATGATCCGCGCCCGACGGCCGCAGCCCGCCACAGCGAGCAGCAGCACAAGACACTCCAGATATGGAAGCAGACGACGCATCCCCTAACGCAATACAGCTCCAAATTCTTTTCCGAACACCTCGAGCAGGCGGGCCATCACCCGTTCCACATCCTGGTCGGTGAGGGTCTTTTCCAGATCCTGCAGGACGAAACTCAAGGCGTACTGCTTCTTTCCGGCGGGAATCTTGTCGCCCCGATACACGTCGAAGAGCGACATCCCACGCAGCAGATGGCGGGCATTCTTGAACGCGGCGGCACGCAGGGCGGCATAGGAGACCTGCTCGTCGAGCAGCAGGGCCAGGTCGCGACGCACCTCGGGGAAACGGGGCATCTCGGTAAACGCCACCTTGTCGCGACGGACCAGTTCGAAGAGCGCGCGCCAGTCAATCTCGGTCGCCACCACCGGCTGTTTCACACCGAAGCGGCGGGCCAGGTCGGGGCGCACCACACCCAGGACGGCCAGCTGCTTCCTGCCGCCGGGCAGGCTGTAGACGCAGCCCTCCGAGAAGATATCCGCAGGCGCGGCGCCCGACTCCATCTGGTACAGATTGGCCCCGTAGCGGCGCAGCAAGAGTTCCAGATAGCCTTTCAGGCGGAAGAAATCGCCCTTGCGCGGCTCTCCGCGCCAGAATTTCTCGGAACTCCCGGTCATGGCCAGGCAGAAGCAGGGATGCTCCTCGTAGCCCTCGAGCGTCTCGCCGGAGGTATCGGGCAGACGGCGGTAGACCGAGCCGTATTCGAAGATGCGCAGGGTCCCGATCTGGCGGTTGAGGTTGTAGGCCACCACCTCCAGCGCGTTCAGGATGAGCGTCTGGCGCATCACGTTGAGGTCGGAACTCAGCGGATTCACAATGTGCACGCAGGCCTCGGGCGGGAAAGTGACCAGACGGCCGTAATACTCGGCCTTAGTGAGCGAATTGTTCATGGTCTCCGTGAAGCCGTTGGCCGCCAGGAAATTGGAAATCTGGTTGCGGATGGCCTCCGGCTGGGGCGAGGGGCTCGCGCCCACCGACATCTTCATGTGCTGCGGCAGGGCGATGTTGTTGTAGCCGTAGATGCGCAAGATCTCCTCCACCACGTCGGCCTCGCGGTACACGTCCACCATGTAGGAGGACGCTTCCACCACGGCGCCGCGTTCGTCACGGCTGACAAAACGGTAGTTCAGCGCCTCCAGGATGCCTTCCATCACTTCGCGTCCCAGGGGCTGGCCCACGAACGATTCGATGCGGGCCCAGTCCAGCTCGATGCGCTTGCGCGGCCGCTCTTCGGGATAGAACTCCTGCACCTTGCCCACGATTTCACCGCCTGCGATCTCGCAAATGAGCAGGGCGGCACGCTTGAGGGCGTAGGGCAGGATTTCCATGTCGGCCCCCCGTTCGAAACGGAACGAAGCGTCGGTCTGCAGGCCCTGGCTGCGGGCCGTCTTGCGGATGGACGCGGGATCGAACCAGGCGCTCTCGATGAAGACGTTTCGCGTCTTTTCTGACACGCCGCTCTCCTCGCCGCCGAACACGCCGGCGATGCACATAGGACCTTCAGAATTGGCGATCACCAGGTCGGTAGCGCTGAGTTTGCGCTCCACCCCGTCGAGGGTGCGGATGGGTTCACCCGCACGGGCCCGGCGCACGATGACCGTACCGCCCCGGACCTGGTCGGCGTCGA
>JAEEGL013591955.1_pt1 | contig 15828 bp, 15 predicted proteins | sample 9134231 | NCBI WGS metagenome assembly JAEEGL01 (sample SAMN16246548, study PRJNA631951) | gut metagenome | biome: gut microbiome; feature: rumen; material: fiber-attached | host: Bos | place: Iran: Karaj | collected 2018-10
CAGGTCACCAACATTTAAATGGTGAACAAGCCCTAGCATTTGCAAGAAACAGACATAAACCTAATGATGGTAGTAAAGTTGGTAAAACAATGGCTAAATACTGTGCATCTTGGAATAAAGGTTCTAGAAATGACTACACAAGAGGAAAAAATCAAATGAAGGTTATTCTTGGTATTATAAAAGCTGCTACTAAAATAGATAATCCTAATGATGTAGTTGCTATATTAGATAAAGTTAAATCTAATTTTCAAACTAATGTTAAATCTAAAGAATTATTACAATTATATGGTGTAGCTAAATCAATAATAGTATCTGATGATACTAATTTAGTAAATGTACAAAGAATGCAATTAAGTGGATTTGGTAAGAAAATATATGAACCACAATCAAAGAGTTATCCATCAGTTACATTCCCATATCAAGGAAGTATTAATGATATTAAAAAAGCTATAAAAGCTAATTTAAAAAATACTGGAGTAAGTGGATCTAAATCAATATCATTTGATTTAAATAAACCATATAAAGATACAATTATTGGCCAAGGTAAATATTCTGCTCACTCTATACCTACTCTTAAAAATATGTCAGGTCAATCAGTTGCTAGTATTAAAAGTTATGCTTCTTCTAATGGATTAAGACTTAGATTTATAGATAGTTCTAATGGACAAGAAGTATTTATAAATGATTATTCAGATTATCAATTTCATTATCAAAAAGAACATAAAGATACTATACTAAGTATGATAAGTACATTGACAATATATGTTAAAAAGAAAGTTGTTAATGTAGAACCACAACAGGAAGAAATAACTCAATAAAAAAATTCAAGAAATCCTTGAATTTTTTATTTTTCTCCTTTTACTATATACAATATTCCATTATCTTTAATTAAAGTAAGATTTATATTCTTTTCATATCCTAAATCTTCTATATAATTCCAAGATAATGAAACTTTATAACTATCAAATTCTTCATTATTATAAGTATATTTAGTTTCTTCTATACTAGTAATATTTACTTCACTAACTTCAGGTAATTTTTGAGTTCTAGTACCATCTAAATTACTTTCTACATTTTTATATAAAGATGCTCCTAAATTTTCTTTAAAATTCTCTCTTAAATTTTTATGTAAATAATCAAGACCACCTATATCTGTACTAGTTAATTTATTATTAAGAGTAAATACATCTATTACAAATAATTTAGATAATAATTCTGCATATTTACTATAATCAATATTATCTTCATTTAATACTTTTTCTAATTCTTTAAAATTAGTACTAAATAATTCACTATCTCTATCTTTTAGATTATATCCATATAATTTTAAAGATCTTATTTCTTTTTTAATATTAGGTTGTATAGTTAAACTATTATATGCTACATAACCTGTGTATCCAAACAAACCTAATCCTATTAAAATAAATATAACTATAATTATAATATCTACTTTATTATTAGTTTTTGTATTTAAATTTTCCTTCTCTATATTATTTTTTTTCATAAACTCCCCTATTCTATTGTAATTTTTACATTTACAGAAATTCCGTCTCTAAAAAATTTTATATCAGATGTTCCTGATTTACTAGCATATAAATTACCATCATTATCAATTTTAAATAAATTCATATCACTTATTATTACATTATTATCATATTTTAAACTTACTGATTCTATACTATTATCTCTATTTTTTAAAATAAATGTAATATTATCAATTTTATCATTAATATGGTAATTATACTCTGATTGAGAAGATGTTATTTCTACTACATATGTATTATTAGCATAATAATTCCACCAATTGTTATAGTAGCCATCTTTTGTATAACTATTATGATGTGGAAGTAAGCTAAACCACCAGATATGATGATATCTACCCTCACTATATGTTCCACTAATTTCTTTATTCATATATACACTAGGACTAAAAGTGTCTAATGATGGTTTATTTGTAATGTTTGGATAATTTGACCATTCATTTGATTTACTATAAATAATATTATTTTGATTATTCCAATCATAATCTTTAGTACTATTTGGTGCATAGTGCATGTTACCTACTCCAGCATATCCAGTATTTTTATTAGTATTCTGATTTTCGGTTAGCATAAATTTTTGAAATAGATTTAATTTTTCATATTCATTATTTGAAATTGTTGTTGAATTGTTTTTCCAATTTAATGGATCATACCCATTCCAATTTGTATTTTTAAAAACATTTGATAATAATTGCTCGGTAGCATGACCAAAGCATTCAAAATTTGCATCTGGTCTTGAAATTGATACATTTATCATTTTAAATGGTGCACATTTTTTTTCAATAGGGGTTCCATTAATCCAAAATGCATTATTGCCAACCATTATTGATTCATAAGTTCCAGCTGGATCCACATTTACAATCCATACTTCATCAAACTCGTTATTATTTCTTCTTTCAACTAAATTTAATTTATTAATAATGTATTCATAGTCAAAACTTCCAAACCAATCACCAATTTCTGCTACTCTTGAATCACTAATTCCTTTATACCAGCCATCTTTCATTATATCTAGCCAAGTATCTTCATCAAATTTGTAGTCTGTTCCACCATTTTGTAACGTTACTTTGTTTTTATATGTAGGAAATTCATTAACTTGTTCCGTTTTTACAATTTTTACTGATAAATTATTATTTGAACTATTATTTAAATCGCTAATTAATTCATTTACTGCTTTATTTTTATTTTGGGATAGACACTCACTAGCATATTTCCCTTTACAACTTACACCAGCAATTGTACCTTTGGTAAGAAGTGGATCTAATTCAATAATCAATACTTTAAACTCTTTTTTCATACTTTCTTCTTTAATATCAGGTAATTTGTAATCAGTTAAGCTTATAATTTGATTATTTTCTTTTTCAGTGTTTTTTTCTATTTTAGGAGTGGTATTATCTTCTTTATTGATTAAATAATATACTATACCAGCAATTAAACAAAGTAAGATAAATATAAATAATATTTTTAATAATTTTCCATTTTTATTTTCCATTTATTATTCCTTTCTTATGACACTCAATAATTCTGTATCAATTATTTCTTTTTAAATAAAGCTACCATTTCTATATGTTTTGTTCTTGGAAACATAGAATAAGCACTTATATATTCTAACTTATATTTATATAGTAAATCTATACTATTTTTTAATTCCTTTGGGTTACATGATATATATACTATTCTTTTAGCATTAGATTTATTTAAGAATTCAATTACTGGAATGGATATTCCATTTCTTGGAGGATCTACTACTATTGTATCATATTCACCTTTAGCTATTTTAGCATCTCCTTTAATAAATTCTATTTTCTTTAAATTATTTAGTTCTTTATTAATATTTGCATTTTTAATACTATTTTCATTTATTTCAATACCTGTAATCTTTTTAAAACTTTTATTACACCATATTCCAATAGTACCAGTACCACAATATAAATCTAATAAATGATTAGAATTATCTACCATATAAGAATGAGCAGTATTATATATTTCTTCCATACCTTCTCTATTTACTTGGTAAAAACTTTCTGGAAATATACTAAATTTAAATCCATTTATTTCATCTATTAAATATTCTTTTCCTTTAACATAATGATTATTTTGATATAAAGAATCACATTCAATATTAAGTATATTTTTATCTTTAATTTCTCCAATTAGATTTATCATAATTTCATTATTAATACATCTAATCATTATTTCTTTTAATCCATTTAAATTATATTTTTTAATATCACTTATTTTAGAGTTAATTTTAGGGTTTAAAAGCATACAACTATCTAATTCACATAAATCATGTGTTTTATCGTTAAAATAGCCTAATTTGCCCTCTAGAATATGTAATGTAACTTTATTTCTATAATTATATTCATTTTTAGTTTGAAAATATCTAATTTCTCTATTAAATAATTTATTTAAATACTCTTTTTTAATATTTATTTCATTATCTAATGAAGTATGTAAAAAATTACATCCCCCACATTTATAATATATAGGACATTTAACATCTATTCTATCTTTAGATTTAGTAATTATTTCCAAAAGTTCTCCTATTGCAAAATGTTTTGATATAGAAATAATTTTAATTCTAACTTTTTCATCTTTTAAAGCACCAAAAACAAATGTAACTATATTATTAATTCTAGTTACACCGTTTCCTATATAATCTACACTATCTATAATTATTTCATATTCATCATTAATTTTCATTTTTTCTTAACTCATCAAATATACTATGACCAATACCCAAATCATTTTTAATATTAAAATTATCAAGTATAGTTGCTCCTACATCTGCAAAAGTATCTCTATCACTTATAAATTTACTTTTCTTAAATATAGGACTATATATCAAAATTGGTACATCTTCTCTTGTATGATCACTACCTTTATATGTAGGATCATTACCATGATCAGCTGTTATTATTAATAAATCATCTTTTTTAAGATTTTTTAATAAAATTGGTAAATAATAATTAAATTCTTCTAAAGCTTTTAAAAAACCTTCTCTATCTCTTCTATGACCATATAAAGTATCAAAATCATTTAAATTAGCAAATAATAATCCTTCAAAATTACCTTTTGAAAAATCAACTATCTTCATCATAGTATCTATATTATCCTTGGTCTTAATTTTTACATTAAATCCTTTATTATTAAATAAATCAGGTACTTTTCCTAAACCAATAGTATTAATATTATTATTTTGTAATAAATCAAGTACATTAATAGGAGGATCTAAAGTATAATCTCTTCTTTTAGAATCATCTCTAGTAAAGTCCCCTACTTTACCATAGAATGGTCTTGCTATTACTCTTGCTATATTAAACTCATTACATAATGATAATACACTAATTTTTTCACATATTTTATATAGTGTTTCAAGAGGTATTACATCTTCATGAGCTGCTACTTGTAAAACACTATCTTGACTTGTATATATAATAATAGATCCAGTTTTTATTTGCATTTCACCTAATTCATCTATTACTTCATAACCATCTCCACTTATATTACCAATTACATCATATCCTGTGGATTCTTGTATTCTTAAAATTAGTTCTTCAGGGAACCCCTCAGGATAAGTTTGATATGGATTTTTAAGTATAGCTCCCATTAGTTCATAATGACCATTTAAAGAATCTTTGGCAAGTGAAGCTGGATGTGCTTTCATATATAATCCTCTTTTTTCAGGTACTTCAGCACCTAGTAATGTTGTAAGACCAAGTCTTTCTAAAACATCTAAGTTATATGAATTACCCAAGGCATGTAATAATGTATTAGCACCTTCATCTTTAAATTTATCTGCATCAGGAGCAGCTCCAATTCCACATCCATCTAATACTAATAAAAATACTCTTTTAAACATAATTATTCACTTCCTTTACTACTTCTATTAAAGTACTCATTATAACTATCTTTAATAAAACTATTAGCTAAATGAGTATATATTTCAGTAGTAACTACATTTTCATGTCCAAGTAATTCTTGAACACTTCTTATATCAGCACCACATTCAATCATATGTGTTGCAAAACTATGTCTTAATACATGTGGTGTTATTTCTTTTTTAATACCTTGTTTAATAGCAATTTCCCCTATTATTTTATATAATCCTTGTCTAGTCATTCTTTTACCATGATTATTTAAAAATAATGCATTAGTAGGTTTTTGTTTTTTAACAAATAACATACTTCTATAAGTATTAATATATAAATCTAAATAATTAACTGCTATTTTAGATAAAGGAACTATTCTTTCTTTACTTCCTTTTCCAAATACTCTAACTACCATGTTTACTAAATCTATATTATCTAAATCTAAACTAACTAATTCTGTTGCTCTTAGTCCACTAGCATACAACAATTCTAAAATAGCTTTATTTCTATAATCAAATGGATTTAATAATTCAATATCTAATAATTTATCTACTTCACTAATACTTAAATAGCTAGGTAAATTTTTTCTTCTTTTTAAACTTTCTACATCTTCACTTATATTTACTATTCCTTTGTAAATAGCTAAGTATTTATAAAAACTTTTTATACTAGCAATAATTCTATTTATAGAACTTTCATTATATGTTTTAAAAATATGTAATATATAATTATCTATATCTTTTTTAGTAATAACATCTACTTCTTTATTTACATACTCCAAAAAGAATCTTAGATCTCTCATATAAGATTCAATAGTATTTTTAGAATAATTTTTATCAATAGCTAGATAATTTTTAAAATCATCTAAGTATTCTTTATTATTAATTTCAATCATATTATTACCCATATTAATTATATAATATATTTATTTAAATAAAAAGAACATTGACAAAACTTTACTATGTCAATGTTTAATCAATCATTATAGTTCCACACTCAATATAACTATTTTTAATAATATCATCATACTTAGTAATATTCTCATCATATTTAATAAATGATAATTCACTATCAGTTATTTCACTTGTTATAAGAGTAGAATTTTTATGTTTGAATACAAATTTATCACTTTTGTTATTAAAACATTTTTTCTCCATATTATATTCTCTACTTATATTAAGAGTATATTTATTTAAACTTCTAGTTAATTGTCCTGTATATGCTATTTTAGATACAGATTCAATATATAAAATAAATGTTTCATCATTTTTAAGAATCAATTCATAATTAATTTTACCATTTGTACTAATACTATACTTTTTTAATGTTTCTAAACTACTATTATCTATAGATGCACTAGATATATATCTACCAACATAACCACTAACATGATTTCTAGATGTAGATATAACAAAAAAAGCTATTATAAATAATAATACAAATGATATAAATAATATTAGAGATGTTTTATTAATTGAAATATCTTCTTCCATAATTTCACCTTTATTTTATATTATTATATTATCATATTTTTATAGAAAATTATACTTATTATGATAAAATAATTACTGAGGTGTTATATATGGATCTACTTCAAAATAAATTAAGACCAAACAAATTAAAAGATGTTTTGGGACAAGAACATATTATTGGTAAAGGTAAAATATTAAATAACTTAGTTAAAGAAAAGAAACTATTTAATATTATTTTCTATGGTAATAGTGGATGTGGCAAGACAACTATAGCATTAGCACTTATGAATGAATTAAATCTCAGATATAGAGTTTTAAATGCAACAGTTAATTCTAAAAAAGACTTTGAAGTTGTTATTGAAGAAGCTAAAATGTATAAAGGAATTATACTTATAGTAGATGAAATTCATAGAATGAATAAAGATAAACAAGATATATTACTTTCTTATATTGAAAGTGGCCTAATAACACTAATTGGGCTTACAAATTCAAATCCATACCACACTATAAATCAAGCAATAAGAAGTAGATGCCAAATTATTGAATTAAAAGCACTTACAGAAGATGATATCATTAAAGGTTTAAAAAGAGTTAAAGAAGTATTCAGTGATATTATTTTAGATAATAAAACTATTAAATATATAGCAGAACAATCTAATGGAGAAATTAGAAATGCATATAACTTAGTTGAATTTTTATACTATGGATACAATAAAGAAGTTACTATTGAAAATATAATAAAAACTAATAATAAACCATCATATTTTTCAGATAAAAATGAAGATGGACATTATGATATGCTATCTGCATTTCAAAAAAGTATTAGAGGTTCTGATGTAGATGCAGCATTACACTATTTAGGAAGACTTATAGTTTCAGGAGACTATGATTCTATATATAGAAGAATGATAGTTATTGCTTATGAAGATATAGGACTTGCTAATCCAAGTATTGGTCCTAAAGTAATAGCTGCTATTGAAGCAAGTGAAAGAGTTGGATATCCAGAACTAGTTAAACCACTTTCTGTTGTTATTATAGAAATGGCTCTAAGTCCTAAATCAAATTCAGCAGACTGTGCTATAAAAGCAGCTATAGACGATATAGAAAATGGTAATATTGGAAGAATACCAGAACATATTAGAACAACTAGTCCAAATTATAAATATCCTCATGATTATGAAAACTATTGGGTAGATCAACAATATTTACCTGATAGATTAAAAAATAAAAAATATTATTCTCCAAGAAAGAATAAATTTGAAACAGAAATGTATAAATTTAATCAAAGTATAAAAAAAGAATCTAAATAATAGATTCTTTTATTTTAGAAACAAAATGATCCATCTTCATCTTCAGGAGCATATATTTCATCTTTATTTATCTTATATGCTTTATTATCTTCTATTACATAAATATAATTTTCTGAACATAGTGAGTTAATTACTAAATGTTCTCCACTATATTTACTTCCTGTATATTTATATCTATAATTACTGTCAGATTTATCAAATGGTTCATTCATATTTTGTATTCTCATTGAAGTACCAACTGTCCAGAAATAACTATCTGCTGTTGCTAAGAATAAATATTCTATTTCTCCTTTAGATTTTTCATAAGCAGTTTTATATAAATCTTTTAATGATGTATTAGAAAGATCTTGTTTTTCTAATTTAGTATTATAATATTCAATATCATTACCTTTTATACCAATATATCCTAAATATTCACTATATCCTAAATAATCATATGTAACATCTAATACTTTATTACCTTTTTTATCGTAAATACCACTCTTATTATTTTTACTTACTAAGAAATAATTACCAATTTCATACATAGATGAATATTCAGCCTTAAGTATTATTGAAAAATCTTTTAAAGAAATTAGTCCAAAAGTAGATTCATTTTCAGTATAGTTACTAACCATCGTAGTTTCATTGTTATCACATAAATATGATGATACATCTGAATGGAATTGACAACTATAGTCATTATATCCAGATATTAGTTGTTTATTTTTTATATTAAACATACCTTTTGTATTATCTTTTACATTTTCATCATCTTCATATGGCAAAAATAAATAATAATTATTGCTATAACCTTCATCTTCAGAATCAATTTTAAATGGAAGTGTATCAAATATATCTTTAGTTTTAGTATTAACTACATAATATTTATTATAGAGTATTCCGCCATCTTCAGTATCAACAAACTCTTCAGTTACTTTTGGATTTTCATATACAGTATAATCACCTTTACTAAATAATTTTTTAAAGTATTTAGTGCAATAATCAAATGTCATTTGTTCTGGTTCTGGTTCATTCATTTCATTTTGAGAAGTTTTGTTCTCATCAATAGTTATATTATTATCTTCAGTTATATTAGTATTTTCATCTACATCAGGAATATTTTCTTTAGTAGTATTATTTTCAATAGTAGTATTATCTTCATTAGTTTTTAATATTTTATCTTTAAATACAAAGAAACATCCTACTAGTAAAAGTAAAACAATTACAGCAATTATAATAATATTTCTAGTTTTATTATTACTATTATTTTCTTCAATAAAATTATCATTTTCCATATTATCACCTATATTTTAGAAACAATATCCTTCTTCATCATTAGGAGTATTTATTTCTTTAGTTGCTATTTTAGCAGCTTTATTCTTTTGAATTACATAAATAAACTCATCATTGCAAAGAGAATTAATTACAAGTTGTTCTCCTTTAAATTTCTTACCTGTATATTTATATCTATATTCAGTTGAATTATCTTCTTTAGCATCAAATGGTTCACTTATATTATGTAATTGCATAGCACTTCCAACTGACCAATAATAACTACTAGCATTAGCAAAGAATAAATATTTATCAGGATTTTCATTTTCTTCAGCAGTGTATTTAGTATATGCTGTTTCATATAATTCATTTAATGAAGTAGTATTTAAATCAACTTTATCTAGTTTTGTATCATATACTTCAAGATTAGTACCTGATATTGCTATGTATCCAAGATATTTATTATATCCAAGATAATCATATTTAATATCTAATTTCTTTTCACCTGTACTACTAATAAGTCCACTCTTATTATTTTGGCTAACTAAGAAATTATTATCTATTTCATTTATATAATCAAATTCTGCTCTTAATACTGGGGAATATGACTTAAGAGATAATAATCCAAAATAAGTTTTATCATTATCTTCTTTTGAAATTATAGTAGTTTCAGTATTATTACATTTTTTAGTAGTAGTATCAGAATGAAAAGCACAACTATAATCATCATATCCATCAATTATTTTTTCTGTACTTAAATTAAACATACCTATATTTGTTTCTGGATCTTCATAATCTCTAAATAAATAATTATTTATTTCACTACTATTATCATTGTCAAATTTAAATGTAGAATATAATATCTTTTTCTTAGTATTTAATACATAATATTTAGTCCATTTTTCTGCATGTTCTTCTTTGTCTTCATTAGAAGTTTTATCATAATTATGATTTAAGAACACACTGTAATCACCTTGTGAAAAAACTTTTTTATATGTATACAAACAATCACTATAAGTTACATCAAAATTGATTTCAGTTTCATTAGTTACATTACTATCTACAGGTCTAAATTTATATTTCTCATTCTTTTTATCTAATATAAAATTAAATAAAAATGTTGCTCCTATAAAACCAACTATTAAAACAACTATAAATATTACTAATATTTTAGTAGTATTTATACCATTTTCAGGAACTGACCCTGTACTAACTTCTGAACTAACCTCAGTACTAGTTGTAGTTTCTACCATAGAATTTGGTGTTTGATTTTGAACTGCACTTACTTCAGTAGTAGGCTCTGTATTTTGTTCTATCATATTATCACCTATGTTAATTGTAAAAAAAATAAGTATACATTTCAATATACCTATTTACTATTTACTATATCATTTACAATATAATTTGTTATATAAAGTCCTGCTACTGCTGGAACAAATGCTGTTGAACCTAGTTCTATTGTATCCATTGCTTTCTCAGTAGATGTTACTACAGTAACTTCACTCATCAAATCTTTTTCATTTTTAAGTTCACTTCTAATTTTTTTAGCAAGTGGATCAGTATTAGTTTTATCTAAAGTAGTTATTATTAGTTTAGTAGCATCCATCTTCCTAGCAGTACCCATAGAACTAATTAGTTTAATATTTCTTTTAGCACATTCTCTAATAAGTTTTACTTTTACTTTAGATGTATCACAAGCATCGATAATAAAATCATAATTATCTGAAAATAACACTTCCATATTATCTTCATTTATCATAGTATTTATTATATTTACAATAACATCTTTATTTATTGATTTGATTCTTTTTTTCCATTCTTTAGTTTTATATTTATTAATATTCTTAGAAGTTACTATAATTTGTCTATTAATATTACTTGGTTTAATAGTATCTCCATCTACTAGAGTAATATTTTCTACACCACATCTAACAAGAGATTCTACAACGTAACCTCCTACTCCACCTAGTCCTAGTATAAGAACTTTTAATTTTTTAATTTTGGCTATATTTTCATTACCTATTAAGCTTTCTAATCTAGATAAATTCATATATATTTGCCTCCTTTAGGCGGAAATATTATAGCATAAAAAAAACCTAGTGTAAATAAGTGTAATAAATCTCGCTTCACACGAGGTGGTAGAAAACATAATATATTCGTGATCCTGAAACAAGTCAGTATTCAATCCCCTATACTAATTATTTCCCCTATATCATTACATAGTCGGTTTATTGTTTGCTTATTTTATCTAGGTTATTTTAATTATATCACATTATTAATAATATTCAATATTCTATAAAAAACTTTACACATTACTTGTGTATAATGTCAATAACTCCAAATTCAGATTTAGTTCCTGTCTTAAAATCCATTGCCCAATCTGATATACCAGAGTTAATAATGAAGTTAGTATTTCCTCTCTTTTCTAGTCCATAAAAGGCATCATTTGCTTTAAATAATACTCCAATATATCCTAGTGGGAATAATTGACCTCCATGAGTATGACCAGATAATACTAAATCTACCCCTGCTTTACTTTCATTATCATAATCATTAGGTTGATGATTCAAATCAATAATATATCTATTTTTATCTAGATCTTTTACTAAATCTGATATTTCTTTTCTATCATTAGATTTATCATTTCTTCCAATTATATAAATATAATCATTTACTTCATATACATTATCTACTAATATTTTTACATTACTTTTTAATAATTCTTCTTTAAATTGTCCTAAAGTAAATGATTTAGTGTTATAGTACATCTCATCATGATTTCCAAATACAAAGAATATACCATACTTAGGTTTTAATAAACTAAGAGCTTCACATGCAATTATCATATCTTCCTTTGATGTATCATCATCTATAAAATCTCCTGTTATTACTACTAAATCACTATCAATCTTACTAATTCTTTCTATATGTTTTCTAAATCCATTACCATCAAAAGTTGTTCCTATATGAGAATCACTTATTTGAATAATTCTAAGTTTATCTTGTCCCAAATCTTTATTAGTATATATTTCATAATTAGTTTGCCATACATGGTATGCTAAAAAAGCTCCAATACTCATGTAAATAACTGTTATACAAAAAGATAACCAAAATTTCTTTTCATAATCAAATATCTTTTTGCTTTTAGATCTATTTTTATTTAATAAATAAAATACTAAATCTACTAGCAATATAAATATGAAAAAATGTATTAGAATAATAATTGAATTAATAGCATTAAAAAACCAAAATACTATAGATAATAAAAATATTGATACTACTATTCTAAGTATTTTATTATTAATTATATTTAAATATTTTAAATTATATATTTTTTTAACTAAATAATAAATAGCTGTAAAGAATATATATAATATAATAAAGATTACTAATCTAAACATATTATTCTCCTATATAAAAAAATTGTTTAATAATAAACAATTATCTTTTAATTTCATCAGGGCTAAATATTCCAACTCCGCTTATTGCTAGAGTCATAATCCATAATATTGTATCTTGTCCTCCATAATAAGCTGAATAACAAAGTCCTATAGCTGATACTACAAAGTTTAAACAACATAGTGTTTTGATAAAGCTTATGTTACTTTTCTTAACCCCTTTTGTTTTCTTTTGAGCCATATTAATATACCATCCTTATAATAAAATAATATATATATTTATAATAAAAATCAATTAAGATAAACTTATTTTACTTAATGTTTTACATAAAAAAAGAACCAAATGGTTCTATACAAAATAATGTAATAAAAAATCTCTTGCTGCTCTTTCTTCAGATAGTTGTTCTCTTTCCATTTGTTGTTCTCTTTCATATAATATTTTACTATTCTTTTTAATTCTCTCAATAGCATTAGTATATCTATTTAGATCTTCATCTGACATTTCTTTATATATTTTAGTAATTCTAATAATATCTGCTCTACTAGCAGGAGTAGCTCTATTAAATGATAATTCAGGTGTTTTACCATCAGTAGAAGGTATTATCATTTCTTTAGTAATTACATCTTTATACTGAGAAAACTTTGTCTTTTCTGCTAATACTTCAATACTATCATATACTTCTTCTAATTCATCACCTTCTACTTCAAATGGATAGTGATAATTCATTCCTTTATATATGATATTATCTAATTTACATGGATTTTTAGAATTACTATGATTTAGATTCAAAATATAATATTCTTTTTCCATAATATCCCCCTAAAAAATTGAGCATATAATAGCATAAAATGCCCAAAAAGTCAAATAAAAAGAGGATTTGAATCCTCTTAACATTACATTTTTCTACTAGATTGCATTTGTTTTATTTCATCAAGATTGCATTGCATAGCAAGACCGTAGATATAAGTAAATTCTTCAATAAGTGGTTTCTTAGTTGATACTGGAACATCTCCTAAATTAATTATTTCATCTGCTTCAATACCAAGTTTTTGAAAACTTCCATAAGATATTTCAACTTTCTTTTCAACTGCATAAGCATATGTTTCCATATCATAGTAATGCATACATCTTTTTACTTTTTGTGAATTTGGATCATAGAATATTGTTTGGATATATATACCAGGTTTTTCAATTCCTTCAGTTGGTTCCTTTATTATAGTTTTAATATATCCAGTTCCTTTTTTATTAACTTCATAAGCTGATGGACCAACAGTTGCTCGCATTTCTTCAAAATTTTTATTCTTGTCAAAACGTACATCTGCCATACCATTTTCAGGTTTAGTACCAGTATAAGATATAATAAATCCTATTTGACCATCAGTAAATCTAAGACAGTTAGGTGCTTTTACCATTGGTTTTAAACAATTTAATGCAATTGGAACCATAACAGCATTTTTACCTTCTAGATTTGATGCTAATTCTAATTCAACATTATATTTCATATTTCCTCCTATAACTATTATATAACAATTTATCTATTCATTAAATCTTTTCTATTAGATTTTACAATTAATCGTCTAGTCATTTTTTCTCCAAGCCCATATGAAGAATTAATATAGTTTTCTGTTTTTAGATTCTCGTCTATCTTATCAATTTCTTGTCTAAATAAATCCCTTTCATCAATATTTAAAGAAATTATAAAATCTTCACTAGTTTTTTCTTCATTTGCTTCTAGTAATCTAGCATTAATATAAGAAATTCCATCGCAAAGTCCATTTGCTAAATTCTCTTTTATTATTCTTCCTGTTATTATTTCATGCATATTATTATCAGATAAGAACACTCCAAGTATCGGAACACATTTATCTTCTATTTGAATTGAATCTTGTCCATTTTTTAAGGTCAATCTATAATATTCTATTTTATTTCTCACCATATACCTACTCTTTCATTTTCATTTTTATACATTTTATCTTTCTTTTTAATATTATATACTTCATAGAATTTATTAGTTGAAGATAATGTTGCATTTACTCTTACATCATTAGGTGAATGTGAATCAGAAGTAACTAATAATTTTCTAATTTCATCTTTATAATTCCATGCAGTCCATTTAGCAAAACTAGAATACATTTTTTTATAATCTTCATTTGTAGCATTATTCTTTTCTGCTAATGATGTTATACACTTTATAGAGCCTAAATCAGCTATATTTTCACCCAAAGTCTTTTTACCATCAACTGGTATTCCAAGTACAGAATATTCGCTATAATAGTCTACAATCTTGTCTGATAGCTTATTAAAACTATCACTATCTTTTTTAGTCCACCAATCAATATATTCACCTTTTTCATTAAATAATCTACCATTATTATCAAAAGCATGAGTTATTTCATGTGCTATTACCATTCCAATAGAACCTAAATTCTCAAAATAATCATCACTTGTTTTAAATTTAATAGCAGCACAAGGAAAATTAATTGAATTATCTTGCGGATTATAAAAAGCATTAACTGTATAAGTACTCATTACAGAAACACTCTTATCAGGATTATTTAAATACTCAATAGACTTCTTATATAAATAATTATTAATTATTTTATAATTATCAAATAATGAATTTTTTTCACTTAAATTATATTCATCACTAATTATTTCATGATCTACTAAGCCAATATTAACTTTAATATTATTTAATTTTAATAAAGCTTTTTCTTTAGTTTCTTTAGTCATCCAATCTAAGTTACTAATATCTTTTTTATAATATTCTAATATTTCACTAATATATTTTAATATAAAATCTTTATCTTTTTCACTAAAGTTATTTTTAGCATATTCTTCTTCAATTACATCATTAAATTCACTAATTATAAAATCTCTTGTTTCATTTACTAAATTATATTCATCATTAGTACCTTGTAATTCTTGAGATAAACTATAAGCTAACTTAGCATAATCTTCAGATAACATACTACTA
>JAEEGL015258669.1_pt1 | contig 15828 bp, 33 predicted proteins | sample 9134231 | NCBI WGS metagenome assembly JAEEGL01 (sample SAMN16246548, study PRJNA631951) | gut metagenome | biome: gut microbiome; feature: rumen; material: fiber-attached | host: Bos | place: Iran: Karaj | collected 2018-10
AATCTTCTTATTAGCTTCGGCTTCAGCATCCGCCTGAACTTTTACAGCATAAGCTTTTGCATCGGCATCAATCTTCTGAACATCAGCAGCCGCCTGTGCCTGAATCCTGTCACGTTCGGCTTTCTGCTTCATTTCCATTGTCTGCCGTTCCTGCTCAGTCTGAGCCTTCTGCTTTTCCTGAGTAGCGACCTGCTTGGCTTCAACTGCGCTTTCAAACGCATCTGTGAAATCAATATTCTCGATTGCAAAGGATATCACATTGATTCCCTTTTCAGACAATTCCATCTTAAGCAAATCATAGATCTCATCAGATGCACGCTGCCGATTTTCTACAAGATTCTCAGCCGTGTATTTGGCAATCACAATCTTTACGTCTTCCTGTACACGAGGCGTGACCAGAATATCAGCGTATCCTGTGCCGACATCCTTGTAAAGATTCATTGCGGTCGTCTTGTCAATATTCAGGTTAATGCTTCCCTGAATATCAACCTGCTGAATGTCTTTCGAAAATGCCTGAAGCGAAAATCTAGTACGCTGTTCACGGTTATCCATGTTCACAACATTCTGCCATGGTAGTTTGAAATTGATACCAGCATCCAATGTGTTAGCATCAACTTTACCAAACGTTGTCTTAATTCCAGTATATCCGGTCGGAATGACAGTTGTAATGCTAATGATCACAAATATCACGGCCAGAATTATTGAAATCAGGATTGACAATGGACGATACTTTCGTAGCAGGTTAATGTTTGAGTCACAAGTTGAAATTGCATCCTCAAGACGCTTGCGGCCGCTATAGTCGCTGATTGATGTATGCTTTGTTAGTTCTACATCGGCCTTCTTACTTGCTTCTTGATAGTAAGAAATCTTTTTGCCAACCATGGCATGCACTACAAAACCAGCTATAACGATTAAAATAGCTAATATAAATGCAAACATTTGGTAAGTACTCCTTTCATCTTCAAAGATCCCTCTCACAGGCGGATAGTGAATCGCAGTTCAGCCTTAATCACGCCTGCTTTATGAGGAGAGGTACTCTGGATGTCAGTTATTGATCAAATGGGCTGGAGGGAAGTCAATCATCCAGGGCTTGTCCGGACTGTTGATGTGAACAATCTGAACATTCTGAAGTTCTTCCTTTGTCCATCCCCAAACATCCCAAGTCCAGCTGATGCTCTGACCTCGCATTGAGTACAGATCCATAACACTGAACGTCGGAAACTCGCGTGTCTTAATTGCCGCCAGGAACTGTTCTGCTCCGATGTTATTTGGATCCGGATTGCTCCTCATGCGGAATGTCGGATTGCTGAAACCATTATCTTTGGTTTCGGTTTCTGTCTTTGGAGCAGACGTAGACGGAGCATTCAATTTCTGCTGTTGCTGCTTCTGATACATGCTATTGTAATTCACATGATTACTCGAAGAACTCTGGCTGATTGTTTTTGCTCCCTGATAGATAAACATATCTACGCTTGAGACTAGACTGTTTCTGAAATTATCTTTAATTCCCGGAACAATCTGATTCTCGACTACATCCTTCATGATCTCCTTCGGACTCTTGTCGCTCAGGAACATCTTTCGCATCCACTTCCAAAACTTTGCCGGCTCTTTCCTTTTGGCTCCACCAACGCCTCCGAACTGGGGGATTGGCGGTTTTTCCGGAGCTGTTGCCTGTTGTTCTTTGCTTTTCTGGCTGTTGCTTGGAATCTCGTCCGGCATGGGAATCATTGCCATGCTTATTGTCTCCTTCCTCTTTGGATTCTTTTTGAATATCTTTTATTACGTCCGCCCAGTCGTCGACTTTCTCTTTAAAGTGCTCTTCGGCAATATCTCCGGCTTTATCTGCCAACACAAGAACCCCAGCAAGCATTAAGATTTTAAGAATACCTTTGCTTGCCTTAAGAGGATCCTTTAATGCCATCACGATTGCCGCTGCCGCGCCTAAAGAAATCAAAGTTCCAAATATCACTTTAGTTGCATTTCTGAGCGTAAGTTTACTTTTTAGTTCGGCCAATGCTTCGGGATTCACTTCAACATTCATTCCTTCAGCTCATCCCCTTTATTAATATAATTATTAATAACAATTGTGCTTGGCAGCTCTGGCTTTGTTTTTCGTTCGTCATCGGAGCTGCTCATTTTGAGAACTCCGAAAAATAAAAGAATCATCGTCCCAAACTTAAGAAGCCCGCTGCCAATGTTTACCTGCATATCTACGTTCTTTTTCATAGCTTCTTTCATCGGAATAATGGTGTCTTTGGCACTTCGATGAATCGAATCCATGATTTTTTGAGTAAGTTTGTCTAACATGAGAGCTCCTTTCCAAAATATAATGGAAAGACTGAGAGACCAGGTTCCATCGACCTGATCTCTCGTTGGAACCACTGACGTGATGTCTTAACCTTATTCGGGAGTATCCTCGGCAGGAGATTCATCTTCGTCGTCTCCGCCGACATGACCGCCAATAAGCAGTCCGGCTACAACACCGCCAACTGCGCTCAGCACATAACCGCCAATACGCAGAGCAGTCTTCCACCACGGCGTCTTCACCGTAGTCAGTTCAGTTTCCTTGATTTCTTCCGGGGTCTCGATCTTCTTGTCTTCCATTGTTGTCAGTCTCCTTTCAAAATATAAAACAGCTGTTCATATGAACAGTGGTTCCCATTAGTTGTCATGTTTTGTGCGCGCAGCAAGTACTTCTTTTCGCGCTTCTTTAATAAAGCCAGCTTTGACTTCTTTTAACTCTTCTTTGGTATATTTAGGATGATCGTGCATCCACATAACACACTTATCGATAGCGATATCTTCCGCTCGATTTTCTTCAACAAATGTTAGCTCTGGTTCTTTAACTTCTTCTGTTTTAACGTCCGTAACCGGTACAGAAACACTTGTCTTAAAAATATCATTCGGTTTCCGTCGTTTCATGAGTGACGTCCTCCTTTAAATCCTCAAGCGCTTTCTCTTCGGAGTCTTCAGAAATATCTTCTTCACTCTCTTCTTCATCAATGAGGTTCATTCTATCGTTCAGATAATCCTGAAGATCCGTCTCTTTAAGAAGGCCACTTGTTTCTTTGTATTTCTCAAATTCTCGGCAGATACTGCGCCATTTCTTGTTTGCATTATCGACAATGTTTTCAAGCTTTTTACGATCTTCTTCCGTGCCTTCCCATTCGTCGCTAAAAATCTGAGGTCCAACTGAGCTCATTGCCAGATTAAATATCTCTCTTCGGAACTCATCCAGCATGTCTCTGCGTACCTGCCAACGATCGGCACCTTTTCCGATTCCATCGACAGCATACTTTTTCATATAACCATTAACACTGAGAATCGGGATCATATGTTCGCTCATAATTTACCTCCCGAGAATATCACGCATGTCTTTCAGCGTGGATTTTACGCAGCTCTCGCTAACACCAAGGTGCAGAGCGATATCGCGAATCGTCTTATTGAGTTCATAATATGTTTTGATAGCTGAAACATAAGAAGGAACCATTTTCTCAGGTATATCCTGATTTGTGAATCTGGTCGTTACCTTGCGAATCAAGTTGTTCCAATTTTCCTCACTATGGGCCAGATTAACGCGGATCTCTCTTTTTACCGGTTTTTTTTCTTCAACCTTTTTAGCAGTACTTTTCTGAGCTCGTTTTTCGGTTTCATCCAATCCGGAATTTACAATCTTGTTGACCTGGCTGTTGTTTCCATACATCTTCTTTGCGAGTGCCGCGCAGAATGCAGTGTATTTATTAAACGTTTCTTTTTCTCCGCGTTTAACAACGGTCTTGGTTCCATCATTCCAGAAGACGATTGTCGCCGGATCATTATAAATAATGCGCTTTACACGATATGCGTGCGGAATATACACCGTTTTCTTCTCCTCTTTTTTCTCGTTCTTTTTTGTATCTACACTGGGGAGTTCATCGCAAGTAAAAACTTTGGCACTTATTCCAGAATAGTTTGGCATAAGTAAATTGGAAGGATTAGCAGTTATAGACCCAGTGCAACTAAAGGCAGATGAAACAGAAGTCAACAGATCACTAGCTGTAGGCATATTATTCTCCTTTTTATTTGTAAATTCATTTTTAAGAAAATTATAACTAAGTTCCTTGTCTCGATTAATCCAAGCATCTTTGATACGTGAGTGTTGCCATTCTTTCCACGCTGTCATCCACGATGCTAAGCTCAAATGCGAGAGGTTTGTTTCCACAACTCCTCTATAGAAATGACCGTTGATGGTCCAAATATCATACATTGGCAACGAATTTGGAAGAGTAGTGTCTATTTCTCTTTTAATAATCGTCCCAAATTTTAAAAATTTGTCATTTCCAATTGGACGCACAACACATACACGATCACCTATGTTAAAATATGGATCTTGTACAGATCTTACAGTACTTGCTAAAACATCGGTAATCGTCTCGTGGACAAATCTAATATCCAGACGAACTTCTGCATGCGGTGCTACAAATTTAGAAGAAACCACTCGTCCAACATAAATTCGTTGTTTATTTATATCGGAATCGCTTCTTTCATTTTCCCATTTATAGAGTTTTACAATATCACCGACCATAGGTCGTAAAATATCACTCATTGCGGCTTCTCCTTTTTTACTTTAGCTGCTCCAAATTTTTCAATCAGTTCACTCATCGCGGCTTGATCATCAGCATTATCTTCCGATGGTTTAATCAGCCATTTCTTATCAAAGTCGGCAATCAAAGTTCCATCCCGATACAGGTTCAATTCAAATATCCGGCTCCTTCGGATGCCGAAATCGCTGGGTTCCTTACTGCGAAGCATCTCATACTGATACTTGTGTCCATTAATATCCAGTGAACCTTTTTCAGGCTTAAAATGCCTAAGCATAATGCTGTCTCCTTTTTATTCTTTTCTTTTTAGAATTGCATAATTCAGTTCGGGTGTTTCGTCATATCTCATTCAGAGATACGTCGGTTCGGGTTCAAACCAAATTGTTCCGACTATTTCTTTTTCGCCATTTACTTCCATCCATTCGCTGGAAATCCGGAATTCGGGCCCTTTCATATTGCCGACGAAATCATGAGCTTTCCATCCCATATATTCGCCGAGCGTGCATGTCTTCGCGCCAAGATGCTCAAGTGCAACATTCGCCTGGATCACGCCATCACCGAACTCATCCCAATCCTGAGATGACCGAAGATCGTCCCAGGTTTTCATTTTGGCCAATTCGACGCCGTCATAACTGCTCCGAATCCATTGACCGAAGTCTTTAAGGAAGAACAGATTCTTTCCGTTTCCGGTTTCAATAATATCTTTCGGATTGTCCGGAAGAGCATTCTTTGCCTGCTCGCTATTGGCAGCATCAATGACTTTCTGGGCCTTCTTTGGACCGATCTCTTCAGCCATTTTGGCTTCCAATGCTTTCAGACTCTCTCGGCTTCCGGCCAGAGCACTTGTAAGAACAGCAATCTTCTTTGCGTTGATGTGCCCATTACCGATAATGGCAGTCGTTGTCAGAAGAACCATACCAATTGTCGGAATATAACATTTCCAAACAGTTTTTATGACTTCTTTTGCACCGACTGGTTTCTTGATCTCGCATAGTTTCACAGCTTTGATCGTTCCGTGAACTGCGCAGGCTACAGTTGCCACAACACCGGTTGCACTTACAATTGTCAGAATTAGATTACTATTTTTGCTAAGAAACCTAAGACCTTTTCTTGTAAATATCACAACCGGTTTTGCAAACTTAACCAGGCTGAGTTTGCTCATTGCTGATCATTGTCTCCCTTCTTTTCATTTTTCATTCGATCGAGCATTAAAGTCCAAAATTCTTCCTTATTATCATGATTTTGAACGGGTGTTGTATTTTCCGTTTTAGTGATTGAAGCCGTAAGACTTGTCATTGCTCTGTTAATGCTTTTCATCAATTCTTCTTTTTCTATCTTTTTTCCGGCATTAATTCCCCAGGTAAATGCCAGAATGACCAAAAGAATTACAGTCAAAAGGTCTAATGAAATTCCAGTCATTGTGGTTCTCCCATTGCTTCATTAATATATTTTGAGATCGTCCGTTCAATATTTCCACCAAATATCCCTTTTACAACGGCATTCCCTCCGATCCCAATTACACTGTCCAGTTTTACAGGAATCTTAATCGGATACTCTGCTGTTTTAATCCAATCGGCAACCTTCCTAAGATCAAACCTTCTCAAATATCCATTTCGAACACAACCTTTGACAAAACGAAACAATGCTTCCGGGTTTTCGATTGTCAGATAAACTCCATCATTCAATCGTGAAATGCTCCTTTCAAGTTGTTTTGATTACCCAGATGATAAAAAGGACAACCGCTATGATGATTGCAACCGTACTATACCATGCCATTTTTTATCGTCCTTTCTGCAAAATATAAGAGGACATGTTGATTCCGGGCTTCGAACCCGGTCCTCCCTTTCGGGCGCTCTTAGGAATCACTTCCTCTCCATTAAGCTATTCTGACGGCTAGTTTTAAAAACTGCATTTTGCAGAGCTCAGCAGCCCTCCGTCGGGTTTATACTCCCATCAACTCTGTCCTCAATTTATGTCCATGTTTTCAATGCGTGCAAGTCACATTCCGAAAAACACATTCCATAGTCCGCCAAAAAGGCTATAGAAAATTGCATAGATTAGCATAGTGCCGATAATAAAACCGGCCATTACTAAAATGCCTATAAAAATATCTTTTAAAATCTCTTTCATTTTCCCGTACTCTTTCGTGCCTTCTCCATAAGAATCACATTTGAAAGATGTGTATAAAAAGTATTGCCATCAATTTCGATCTGAACGGAATCGCTGTTTTCAAAATCCCGCCAGGATTTCACAGCGACGTCTTGCCATTCGCCATCCAAATATACATTGGCGTAACGGAATGTCTGCTTGGTATCAAATCCAATACCGCGGTTACCGACTGCGCATGAACAAAGAACAAATATCGCAACCAAAAGAATTGCGCATAAAACAATAGCTTTTTTGCTAATATACATTTGTTTATTCCTCCTATTTAGTTAAATAATGGAACAGATGCAGGCTTTACATTATCTCGTTTTGGGCCAAAAGATACATAAGCGATATGAGGAAATGCCATATCCAAGAATTCTTTGCTCGCCTCATCACAATGAGTGATGGCGATACTTCTATACGTTTTGCTAAAACTTTTAGTCCAGTCGGTGTTAATTCTTGCCATAAAGTCATCCCAGTTTAATTGACCGTACCTAAGTGAGCCCTGCCATTGATTATCACGATTTGTCAGATCGACTTTGGCTCCAACTTCTTCTCTTGAGCATTCATCTGGTAAATATCCAGCTCCATGACGTGTGAGATATGGGCGAGTTACATAGCATACTTCTATGTCCATATCATCTTCAAGATATGGAAGAACGTTTTGAATACCAGTATTGCTCGGCGTCAGGTGCGGAAAATATACACTGTTGTTTTGGTCAAGAAGTAAACCCTGTGCTCCTTCAAATACTGCATTGTGGAAATGCTCTTTAATATAGTCATCGTCAACCAAAATCGTATGGCTCATTAAGAACTGTAAATCCTGGTTATAATGAGCGCGAATGTTTTGGTTGTTCATCAATTCTTTTTCTTTTTCAGTTAGTTCAAACCCAGTCATTTTTTCAACTCGATTAAAACCATAGTAATCAATGTCAATCGTTGTTCGCCCTTCTATATTGTTCACCATATCCAAAGTAATATCATTTTTGAACTCTTTGGCTCGAAGCAAGGTTTCATAAATACCAACGCCACAGCTTCCATGACGTCCGTCCCCGCGGCGAGTCTCGATGAACTGATTGACCATCATATCTTGAGGCATAGTGATAATACACTTGGGATGACAATATACTAAAGGATACAAACCAAATGCGGCCAGCTGCTCGTATTCTTTTCGAAACAGAATCGGATTAATAATGAATTCCGGTCCTAAATATGTGGCCACATTCGGAAGAAAACTACCAGATCCAAAATGACTAAATACATGCCGTTTCCCATCCGGAGTAACAACTGTATGTCCGGCTTGCGCTCCGCCATTGAAACGAACATTTATCACTCGTTCATGTTTTGGAAATTGACTACAAAAATAATCGGTCATCAATCCTTTGCCTTCATCGCCAAAGTTTGCGCCGATTACAACTTTAACAGTATTCACTTTTTCCTCCTGATTTATTATCCATGTTCACATAGTCGCTTCGTGCTACATATAAATTCGCCAAATAGTTCGTCATATCTACATAAATCGCACTCGGCGCATTCAGTTTTTATGAATTCATCACCGTCATCGTCATACATGTAACAATGATTATAGTTTTTACTTTTATCTGTGGTTCTCTCTTGAAATCGATTTCGATCCATATTGATCTCCTTTCAAGAATATAAATGCGGGGCAAGGATTTGAATTTCTGTCACCTTGCATGAACGAGCACTTGCCACTACTTTTACGGCACGTTGTCCACAGCTTGGCTCATTTGCCTTTTAATCTGTGTCGTGGAGTTGAACCACCGCTCAATCTACCGAACGTATAGCGTCTACCTATTCCGCCACCCGCAAAATATCAATTAGAATCTTTTGAAAATAGAATACGATTTCTGTCTTTTATTGCATCTTCAAGCGTTTTATACGAAACACGGTTCACATACAGCCCGTTTCTTCGTATATGAAGCCTGAATTTGCCATTGTTCAGTTGCGTGATGTGTAATTCACCGGTATTTGTTTTAGGCTCCGGTTCTTTGCGAATATAAGCTTTCTTTTTGTTTGGTTTTTTAGCACCGCTTCGCTGAAGAGCTAAATCCAGTTGACACCATATGATTCCTGTTTTTGTGATTTGAGGATTTTCGGACCAGAAATCATTGGCGATCATTTTTCCGAGAATTGCTTTTTCAACAACCATCAAATTATCTTTTTTGCAATTTTTCAGGTTTCCGTCTAAATGGACAATCGCCATTCCTTTAGGACAATCGATAACTTGCTGTTTCAGCATTTCCCATCCGTTTTCGGTCTTAATATAAGGCTCGCCGCCGGTCTTTTTGCTGATTCGAATTGTGCCTATTGCGCAATATGTTTTTCCGAAATTATCAGCATTTAACCGACGGCGAGTCTCATTGGTAAGCTTTAGTTTTAGCTTCTCAGCACATCCTCGAATCGAACCAACTGAACGATTTTCCGAAAATATCTTATTGAATTCCTCAGTTGTTTTAACTCGACCCATTAGAGGATAGTGCTGAGTTATCCAGGCCATTTGCTCTTCAGTATAGCGGTGTTGATTATTACCCATTGATGAGCCTGTAGGAATGAAGCTCTTCTAGGCTCTTATTCTGAGCAGCCAGTTTCTCAATATTGAGAATCAAAGTTCCGTTGTTGATCATCTGTTTGCCCAGGTTCATGATCAGATAGGATTCTTCATTATCAATTGAGCGTTCTTCAGGCGTCCGGTCTTCCCGCAAAGTTAAAGTAATGCGGCTTCCAAGAACTCTCTGGAGCTCCAGCAAAGTCATATTGTCAGAAATACCGGTTGCCTTGGTTGATGAAGCAGATGATTTACGAGCCATTTGATTTTGCTCCTTTCAAAAATATCAATTAGAACTCAACAACATCGGTCTCTTCTTTTTTGTTAGTAAGACCGGCAATTGCCTCCCGAACAACAACTGCTGTGCTACCATCCCAGGAATTAGCGATTTCATCAACGCTCTTTCCGGCCATTCTTTCAAGAATGGAGACAATGATCTGAGGAATTTTGGTGTAATCGCTTACCGGAATGGCGCGTTCACCAAGAAGTCCAATCCACTCATCCATCACGTAATTATCATTCGAAGAGTAAATGCTCATGTTACTTCCTTGTTTCAGGCAAAGATGGAACACTTCATACTTCCGGTTTACCTGACTTAGAACTTCGCTCATGCTCATCGTTGCTTTCTCAATATCATCTCCAAAAATATCTCTCAGATGATCGCGGTAGAGTTCTTTCGGATAACTGTCGTCACCCATTGTGAACAGGAAGCCTTTCTTTCCGCGCTTTTCAAAAGAATCGATGCTCGTGTGATTCGCGGCAAAATACCATGCCAGAGGATAGCTCTCAAATCCGTTTCCTCCGCCTCCGCATTCGAAATATAACTTTGTCAGCTGTTCAGCGATGCGAATGTCGCTTTCAAACTGCGTGCATTGAAAAGGATAGTCATCGCAATGGCTGTCGCCGATCGCATTGAACATGATCTGAGGATCATCCACCGGTTTCCGATCCAAAATCTCAGTTACGAGATCGCCAAGCTGCTTTGCAACTTCTTCCAGAATGTTATGCATGCTGCCGGTAACATCCAACCCGATAATAATTGGCGTGCTGTTCGGATGCTCATCGCTGTCGCGGCTTTCGCGGGTAACACCTTTCGGGTTAAAATCGTTATTCATCGTAGACGCTGTATAAATCTGAGCGGCACTTCGGCCATTAATGTTGCTGCTTGCATACTTTGCCCAGTCTGTTGCTTTGAAAGTTCCATTACCCATAATTCGTTACTCTCCTTTTTAATTATTTGCAAGTTCATAAGTTTTTTCAAAAATATCTGGTTTGCAGGGGTACTGTTCGCCATTTACGCCAGTAATGATCCAATCACCGACATTAGCATGCATTATTCCTTCAAGCGTCGAAATATCCATTTCTTTGTCAGTCTGGTAGGCAGTTACGATTACAGGCTTTTTTCGATACGCTTTGGGCTCTGTCTGATAAACAGGTGTCTTGGCCATCTCCTCGAAATCGGTCTCATTTGGTGCTCCCATTGGTAATTGCTCCTTTCAATGTTTTGAATATATCTCATCAGCATTTGCTGAAAAGACCTGAAACTTTCGCTGGCCATATGCTTTGTCTAGTACTTGGTTCCAACGTTCGTACTCAGAGATTGGGTCGCTTGTACTTCCAGCATTGATCCATTTTTCAATTTGCAGAGGTACGCATTTTGTTGGATCGCAATAGTCTTTAATGACATTAAGAAAAATATCCCTAACGCATTCCATGTCTGTTATCGGCGTTGCTTTTTTACTCGTTTTCGCAAAAGTTGGCATTAGATCATAAACTGATTTTATCGCGCCGGTCATTTTTTCACCGATTCGTGTAGCATATTGCCATCCACCATATAGACATATGTAGTGATCTTTTGGGCAAATATAAAGGTTTTCAGTCACAATTCCATTGTGAACAAGCCCGTTAACGTATAGTAGACAGCATAAATCGACCATTCTTGAAATCATCCAAGCAATATCACGTCCGCCTATTTTTTCTCTGTATGCTGAAAGAAACAGATCCATTGGATACTCGTTTGGATTCTTTTTCAGAATAATGGCAGTTCTTTTGTCATTCATGGTTAGCACTTTTTCGATTCTTGGAATACGATCTTTATATGCACCTTTCATAGCTGCATCCAAGAATGAAAACTCATGTGTTTTTTGTCGAAAAAGATCCGCCCATTTTTCTTTTCCTTGATCAAAGGCATAAACGATATGACTCATTCCGGAATATCTAGTTCCAAATTCAAACGGCTTATCATTTCTATAGCCGATGGATTGCGTACCGTCTAAATACAACTGACCAGTTTTCCCCCATGTGCCCATTCGTATATAAGCAAGTGCATCATTGCGAAGCCGAGTTAATATACCAAATGCTGTTTCTGCCCCAGGCAAAGTACAGACATCTGGATGAATGATCTTTGCCATATCATAATATTGACTTCGGATTCCGCTTAAAGAATCTTTTTCGAAAATATCACCACATGATTCGGCATTAAGCACTTTAGTTAGCAGTTCTTGTTGATCCATATTATGGCTCCTTTAAGTTGTACTTTTTACGAACATACTCCATATATCTTTCGGCCCATTCGTTCAAAGGCTCGCCGGGCTTAGGATCTGGGCCTTGTTTCAGATGTTGTTTACGAAGTTCAGCAATGATCGGATCATTATTAAATTTGCTATTAGGCATGCGCTTATCCTCACTTAATTTAATAATTCTGAGATCGCTGGCGGCTCAAACTTAAGAGTTCCGCGAACCATTTCGCCTTTTTCCATATACTCAACGCCTATAAGAAGACTTCCTGGAGGTGTGCCGAATTCGAGATTAAAATTGTCTCCCTCTTCACAAACCTCGGCCCACAAAATTGCTGCACCAGATATACCTTTACCGGATATTGCTTGGAGTCCATCTTGCAGATTTGCTATTGTTAATCTTATGGAAGTCATAATTACTTGCCTTTCTTTAAATATCTTTTACGAAGTTTTTTGAAATGCCATCTTTTGCGGCCCACCGCATGAAACGTCCGTAATCAGTATGCTCCAGAAATGGAAACATCAATTCTTTCGGCCAGCATCGATCTTTCTGTAATCGCCATTCATCCAAATCCAAGCCATATGAAGTTCCGACGATTTCTTCGTATTTCTTTGCTAAGAAGTAAGCTTCTTCCATGTTGTAGCAAATGGAATAGATGCAATCGACAATATCTGTGCCGGTCCAATCAAGATACTGCCCGCAATGCATGCATAGATTACGGTGCATCTTTTTTGCCTGTGTCCACAGTTTTCCGCACTTTGGACAAATATAAAGAATTTGATTACCTTTTATCGTGCGTTTAATTGGTTTTCGTATTCTATTCGGAGCAGGCACTTTCTTTGTCTTCCTTTGTTTCATATTATTTCCTCAGTACCATTTCCATTTAAAAAAATGGAGACTAAGTTTTCTTTCTTACTTAGTCTCCTACTTTTGGTCACCTTTTCATTTAAGCTACATTTCCCTGTGAATTGTCACCCATTTCAATTCGCAGAGCCACATCATGCTTGGGTTCTTGCAGTAACGGCTTCCCGTCAATCGCATTAATTACGATTCTTCCGCCAAGTGCCATCACAGCACCCATTGCCAGTGGCAGTACCACGAATTTTACAATAGCCTTTAACACATCCATTTAGGGTTACCTCCTTTAATTTTATTGGTTTCCCATTATTGGACATGTTTATCACGCGATTTATGAATCAAACAGTCGATATGTAATTGCGCCATCTGTGATTATGTCTGCAATTTTATATACAAAAATTATTGCAGCAACACATCCGATGAATGAGCCAAATATAATTTTGTCCATGGTCAATCCACCCCTTCGTTCAAAAGTCAAAAACATCTATTCCATTTTGACGAAGATACTCTTTTTGAGATTCTGATAATCCTTCATCCAAAGCAGTTGTTATGCTTTCACGAAGCTCATCAAGTTCTCGTTTCATAGCGTCCCGACTGTCTTTTACCTGATTAAATTGAATCCCGAGTTTGTTCAATTGCGATTTTTGGCTTTCAATAAGATTTAAGCAAAGTTCTGCATTGATTCCATCCAGGCTGTCTTTATCAGCGGCCATGCTTCTTAACCAAGTAATGCATTGCTCATTTGTTTTATGACTGGCCATCTATCTTTTCCTCCTCAGGTTCAAGATACTTGGTCATAACGAAGCCTTTGTTTGTTACACACCATTCTTCAGAAAAATAATAAACTTTTACTTCGTCTCCGTTTTTAAGCCAACTTCTTCTTGGGCCATCTATGTATTTTCTTGCTGCGACTCTGGCGTTGGACACCACTTGGTATAACTTACCATCCATATCCAGAGGTTCGTCATTAACTAAATAGCCGGTAAATATCCATCCTTCTCCAGATTCGGTGTTTAAGTCTGAAGAGTAAACAAAACCGTTTTTGGTTTTATCACTCACATAAACAGAAAAGCCACAAAGAAGATATCCTTCTTCATGGCTTTTACGATTAGCTTTACTTCGGATGCATATGTAATCATCCGGTTGACAAATTGCATACATCAGATATTGGTTCGGATTGTCTTCCTGAGAATATCCTTCGCTTTTGGCATTTTCAACTATTATGGAAACTACAATAGCCAGCATCAGAAGGGTGTATAAAATAGGAATAAAAATTGCCCAAAAATCATAACGCTTCATCGTTTACACCTCCGCAAGCAATTCGCCATCTTCGCAGTAAATCCAGCGCCACAGTTCATTCTGGCAGTCTTCGCACAGAACCACATTGTGGTATTCCCATTTTCCACTGAAAAAGCTATCTTTTTTCTTTGGTTGCTTTATTAAAATTCTGAAAATATCCGAATCATCGGCTTTTTCTATCGGCTTACCACATTTAGGGCACGTCACAATTGTTTTGCTCATTCGTGTTTACCCTCCTGTAAATATCCATTTCAGATTCAAGAACCTGCTTAGCTTCTTTTTTGGCTATTTTATCGGCATCGTAGATAATTCTTTTTCCATTTTTTTGTCTTTCCCAAGCTTTTTCAAATGCCTCATCCGAAATACCAGCAATGCACTTTCTGCATAATTGATTAGGACCTAAAATTTTATGACTAGATCGAATATAAATACTTAAAGTTTTGTCCACATAGTCAGAACATTTATTACAATGAGGCCCCATCATTATTAGCAAACCATCAATATTTTTGTTAAATAATACATCAGATGTAGTATAACGATATTTGTCAGGCATTATTTTGCTCCTTTCAGCCAAAATAAAAAGGAGAAGTGCTCCTTTTTACTTCTCCTTTTATTTTGAGACCCAGCCAGAGAATCTTTCTATTGTCTCAGCCATCAACCAAATTTAAATAGTTTCGTGATAAACTGGGCAATCTTAATTGCCTTCGGATTCTCCTGGTCCAAACAAATCGCAAAGAATGCAATTCCGCCAACCACCAATAGGGTCGCCAGAACCTTAGGATCCACATAGAACCGCGAATCCTTATACTTTCTAAGGATTTCATATTCTTTCATAAGCTCGTTGCTTAATGTTTCATACTCCTGTGTGCCAACTTCGGCATGATCCCTTGCGAATTTGATTCGCTCAATATTCCGTTGAATTGATCGCCCATCCATTCTTACCATGATCGTTGTAGTTTCTGCCATGAGTACCACTCCTTTCAAAATATCCGGCTGTCATCTCATTTAATAGCATGTTTGATGTGCGGTTGTACCACATTTCACCATTTTCTCTGCGGATTGTATTCATATTTCTGAATTAATTCATATAATTCGCGATCAAGAAGACTTTTATGAGCTAGCATTCGCTCATTGTCTACTTCTTGATCTGTCTTTTTAAACGGACATTTACCATCTCTATAGCCCTCATTCAAAATGTTGCATCTGCACCCGCCAACATTTTGAAAGCATGTATACTCACCGCAATGAACTACTTTAGGCATGAGTTTTCCTCCTCAATTTTCTTTATAAATATCCGGTAGTTCCATCCAAGCGGTCACATAATGTTCGGTATCATACGAATAATCGTATCTGCTCGTGTAAAATATCATGCCGCTCATAGCTGGACAACCACGAATTTTCCAACATCCACCGTCTTCACAATGCCATTTGGCTTTCATTGGAGTTTTATAGTCTTTGTGTGTAACTAAATAAAACCAATGATCTTTTAACTCATCGGTCTTATTCCAGTCCATTTTATTCCATGCCATCTTTGTGACCCTCTTTTGAAATAAAATTCAACTTTCGGCGTTCATTTCGAGTGCCAATTTTCTTGTTGATTCTCCAGGATTTAGCTCGATGCCAAAAATCTGAAAAATGCGATCGAGTATTAAGTTTCTTGTAATACGATTTCATCGTCATCATCCTCTTCCATTTCGGCTCCACAATTTGGACAAAATTTGGACTTTTTTACGTCATGCATGAAATCGTAATACCAGCATGCTCCGCCGCATTTCGAGCATCTATATTCTTCGCCAGGAATATCCGATTTAATCCATCGAGCTTTACGTGACCCGTTTGAAAGCCGAATAACAGCATCAC
>JAEEGL016643913.1_pt1 | contig 15828 bp, 9 predicted proteins | sample 9134231 | NCBI WGS metagenome assembly JAEEGL01 (sample SAMN16246548, study PRJNA631951) | gut metagenome | biome: gut microbiome; feature: rumen; material: fiber-attached | host: Bos | place: Iran: Karaj | collected 2018-10
CTGGGCCGAGTATCTGCCGGAGGACGAGAGCTGGGCGGCGCTGAAGGTGGAGATGAAAGAACGCGGCTCCAAGGCGCGGCTCCGGGACGTCATTCAGCCGCTGGCGGCGCGGCTGAACGCGGATCTCCTGATCGCCGTCGAGGTCACCAGCTTCTCTGAGTGGCGCTATATCAGCTGGGAGGGCGAAATGGTCATCGAGACCTCAACCCGACTGACGCTGTACGGCTATGACACCGCCCAGAACCGTCTCATCAAGAAGACGGCCGGCGGCTTTGATATCAACGACTACCATCCTTCCTACGAAGCCGGCCCGAAGCTGATGGAAGCCTTGGATGACGCGCTGGCGGAGGCCAACCTCCGGCCTTTGCTGCCGCCGAACCGCCCGGCCGGCCGGACAACCGGCGGCCAATCCGCCGCCTGAACCTCCGTCATAAGCAAACGACGCCGTCCCCTCCGGGGCGGCGCCGTTTTTTATTGCCTGTTCCCGCCCCGCGAACGTCACCTTCGCGGGCGCGGCGGGGGACGCGACGAATATCAGCGTCACCCGTACCCAGCGCCCGGAAGCCAGCCGGCAAATGACGCTGGTCCAAAAAAACGACGGTGACGGCACGGAAACCTTCCCGGGCACGACGTACAAAGTCAGCTCGACGCCGGCGGCCGCTACGACCGGGACGCGATGACGAGCCAGGTGCTGCGGATCGGCGCCAGGTTCACGGCGAAGCAAGGCCGGTAGAATATCTACGGCGAACTGGCCTGCGAGCACGAGTTCGACGGCAAAGCCTCCGGCACGGCGGACGGCCTGGCGATCCGGGGCGCGAACACCAGCGGCACCAGCGTAAGGGCGGAAAATGGCGCCACCATGACGCCGGGAGAAAACAGCCCGTGGAAACTCGAATGAACCTCTCCGGCTTCGCCGGGAAGAAGCCGGGGTTCAGCGGCGGCGCCAGCGTGGCGTTCATGTTCTGAAGCGGAAAAATCCCGCCCGGCGAGAACGTCCCCGGCGGGAGGATGCAGCCGCCCCGCGACGATAAGGAAGCCATCGCCAGCCGCGAAAAGCACCGGGCCGGGGTTTCATCCGAAATCCCGGCCCGGTGCTTTTATTTTGTCTTGGTTTTGTTGTTAAACCTCACCTTCAGGGGAGCGGTGGGTGAGGTTCACTACCTTTCGCTTTGCGTAAACCGACATGCGGTGGAACCTCATCCGACTCGCTTCGCTCGCCACCTTCCCCATAGGGGAAGGCTCTGCTACTCGTACTTTATTGCTGATAACAACAGATATCAAGCTGTTTTCAAATACTTTTGGGTGTGGGAAGTTTGTGATAGAATTTAAATTCTTCCCGAAGCGCCGGGGAAAAAGCGCCAACCGAAAATTGTTTCCCGTGAAACATTTCCTGAGAACGATTCCCGAACTGTGGCCGATGGTTCTCCGGATAGATCGGCCGCTTTCATTGGCAGCGGCGGTGCCGCGACAACAGCCTCATGTCCCGCCGCGTACCCCGCGATCAATGAGGTGAGGTTGATAATTTGTTTCATGTATGAATATTTTATAAACCGCTTGCAATTTTATACCCTACATGGTATAGTTGAGATAAGAAAACGGAAAGGAACGTGATGGAAATGGCAATCGCCCGGATCAAGCCGCGCAAGGCGGCGGAGCAACGCACGGAGACGATCGCCGGAGCTTATGGCGGCGATATTCGGGCGGCGCTGGCCGGCGTGGTATCGCTGGCGCGGCGGGTGGAGGAAAAGAGCGCCAGCCTCGACCTCGTGGAGCAGGCCGCCGTCCTCGACGACCTGCGGATGGCGAAGAGCCTGCTGACCTATATCGGCGAACAGTATCTGAAGTCCGCCCCCGAGGTGGAGCGGTATCTGAAGCTCCGGGAGACCATCGGCCAGAAGACCAGGAGTCTCGACCTTTACCGTTCCAAGTGGGCCGGCCGTCCCGACGGCGACCCGGAGAAGAAGCGGCTGGCGGCGAAAATCCGCGGCAAAGAGGAGGAGCTCCGGCTTCTCACTGCGCAACGGGAAGCGGCCGAAGCGGGCCAGCGCATCGCCTGATACGGTGGGTTGAGGAATTCCCCGGGAAAAGAATACGAGGCTGTCGCGTGAAGGAACGAACCTTCATGCGGCAGCCTCTTTTTTCGCGTTTGATTTCCATTTAGCCGGCGCCGGTCGCTTTTTGAACGCCAAACGCCATTGACAATCCCCTCAGCGATTCGCCTGATGACCGGCGTGTCCAATACGTCCCTGTTCTCTTCCCCTCTTTTTCCCGGGCGTTCGTCATCCTTCGCGTTCGCGACGGAAGACCCGTCCGGAAAACCCTGGAACGTTTCCGATGCTGCCCCCGCCAGGTCCCCCTGTCGCGCAAATCAAGTACCTCGCCCGTTTTTTCCGGGCATTTCCCGGTGGTCTCAAAATCCGTTTCGCTTACCCCGTCAATATCCAATCCAATTCTTTCTTTACGCGGGCTTCAAATTCGCCTTTGCGTTTAAGGATGGCCGCCGACGGACCGGGCGGGGCTCCTTTTTTATTCCACGATCATGTTTTCCAGCGTCTCGAACAGGACGCCCGGCTCTATCGGCTTCGAGAGGTGGGCGTTGAGCCCCGCCTGCAGGCTGCGCTGCACGTCTTCGTCGAAAGCGTTGGCGGTCAGCGCGATGATAGGAACCGTTTTCGCGTCGTTGCGGTCCAGGGCCCGGATGGCCTCCGCCGCCTCGAGGCCGTCCATCTCCGGCATCCGCATATCCATCAGGATCGCGTCGTAGTAACCTTCGGGGTGGGAGGCGAACATCTCCACCGCCAGCCGCCCGTTCTCGGCGTGCTCGGCTTCCATCTCGCGCATGCTGAGTATCTGCATCATGATCTGGGCGTTGACGCTCATGTCCTCGGCCAGCAAGATGCGGCGGCCCTTGAGTTCCGCTTTCCTCCGCGGCGGCGGCTGGTCCATCGACTTCCGCTTCAGAGTGTTCTTGTACTCTTCCAGCAGATTACCGGTGAACAGGGGCTTGGCGATGAAGCTGTCAACGCCGGCCTCCACCGCCTTGTCCACGATGTCGTCCCAGGCATAGGAGGTCAGGATGATGATGGCGCTCTGGTCGCCGATGATGGACCGGATTTCCCGGGTCGTCTCGACGCCGTCCATCTCCGGCATCTTCCAGTCAACGACGATGAGGTTGTAGGGATCGCGGCGGGCGTGGCGGAGCTTGACCATCTCCACCGCCTCCGCCCCGGAGAGCGCCGATTCGGCGGCGATGCCCGCCTTTTCCAGCACCAGCTTGGCGTGCTCGCAGGCGATGGGATCGTCGTCCACGACCAGCACGTGCATCTCCTGGGGCCGGATCTCGATATCCCCTTCTCCCGACGCTTTCCGGCCGGAGTCCAGCAGGGTGACGAAGACGGTAAAGGTCGTCCCCACGCCCTTTTCGCTTTCGACCTCGATCTTGCCGTTCATCATCTCCACGATGCTCTTGGTGATGGCCATGCCGAGGCCGGAACTGCCGTATTTGTTGCTGGCAGAAGAATCTTCCTGGCTGAAGGTATCGAAGATCTTGGGCAGGTATTCCTTGCTCATGCCGATGCCGGTATCCCGGATGAGGAAGCGCAGCGTCGATTTCCCCTCGAAGGCGGCGGTCTTTTCCACGAGGAAATCAACCCGGCCCCCCTTGGCGGTGAACTTCACCGCGTTGCCCAGGATGTTGATGAGGACCTGGCGCAGCTTGACGCTGTCGCCGATGTAGTAGTCGTCGACGTGGCCGATGATGCGGCAGGTGTAAGTCAGCCCCTTTTCCTGGCACTGGCCGCTGAAGATGGTGTTGACCTGCTCCATCAGCTTGGAGAAGGCGAACTCCTCGTTGCGTATGACCATTCGCCCGGACTCGATGCGGGACATATCGAGGATGTCGTTGATGAGGCTCAGCAGGTGATGGGCGGAAGTGTCAATCTTTTCCAGATAGCCCCGGACGGAATCCGAGATGCCCGCTTCCTGGAGCGCCATGCTGTTGAGGCCGATGATGGCGTTCATGGGGGTTCGTATCTCGTGGCTCATGTTCGACAGGAAAGCCGTCTTGGCCTTGCTGGCTTCCTCCGCCGCCCGAAGGGCGTCGCTGATGGCCTGGCTTTTCGCCAGGGAATCGCGCATCTCGGCGTCGATGTCGGTGAAGCCGGCGCCGACGGCGTGGACGATATGGTCGTCCCGGTCTTCGGCCTGGCGGACACCGGCCATCCGCAGCATCTCGTAGCTTTCGCCGCCGTCCCGCCGCACCAGATAGCGGTAGGTGATGACCGCTTCTTTTTCCAGTCCGGCTCGGATGGCCTTCGGCTCGATGAAGCGCAGGAAGCCTTCCCGATATTTCTCGTCCACGTATTGGTTGGCGTAAGCCGCGAATTTCTCGTGGAACGGGAAATGCTCACCCTCTTGCGGCGCGCCTTGGGTCCAGCTGCCCCGGCGATAGCACACGCCCTCGTCGTCGTCGAGATTGACGTAGTAAACGCTGCGGTAATCCGACGCCATGGCGGTGATCATGTTGTCCCGCTGGACTTTCTGCTGCTCCTGCGCCAGCAGCTCCTCCTGCAGGGCGAGCTGCTCCTCCAGCTCCTGCTGCTTCACCCGGTTCTCCGTCTCCATGACTTCCTTTTCCAGCGTCGTCTGGGCGGCCCGCCGCGTCTGCCGGATGATGAGACCGAACAGCGTCGCCAGCACCAGCGCCGCCAGAAGCGATTGAATCAGGCTGCGGCTGATGATGGTCTCGGAAATGGAATGTATCTTATCGTTGATGACACTCTCGCGGACCAGATAGGTCAGCATCCAGTCCGTGCCCTGAATGGGGATGTAGCAAAGGGTTTCCTGAATACCATTGTAGTTGAAGGAGACGACGCCCTCCTCCCCGCCGGCGAATTCCCGGCGCAAGGATTCAAGGGAGTAGCCTTCCTCGAAACGGGCCTGCTCCATGGCCTGGAGCAGATTATCCTCACTGGCGAGGCCGCCGAGGACGATGTTCGTCAGCGCTACGCCGTCCTTCGTGTAAATGTTGCAGAAGGTGTTGCTGTTCTTGCCCGATTGCAGGGAAACGCTCTGCAGCAAGCGATTCATGTCGATTTCCATGAAGCAGGCCACCAGGTGCTTTCCCATGAAGGGCAGACGGTCTACCGGTATGGCGATGATGACCTTCTTGTTGTTGCTTTCCAGGTTCTTGATGGAAATCTCCGGCTCCGCCAGTCGCTTATAGTCGATGTGGTAGCGGCGGTCGATGTCCGTCTGGGTGCCCCGGGACGTATAGATGAGACCGTCCTCGTCCACGAAAGCGAATTTCTCCAGGTTGTAAAGCTGCTTCAAGCGCGCCTGGAATGCCTGCAGCTTCTCCACGCTGCTGAGGTCGCCCTTGTCCAGGAGCCCGACGGCGGCGTCCATGTTCCGGATATAGCCTTCCAGCGTGGAGGCGACGACCTGCTCGCGCCGGCCCGCCAGCTCGTCGAGGTAGAGCAGGCTGACCGCCCGGACCGCGCTTTCCATGTCCCGGCTGGCGCTCCGCCCCATCCAGAACGTGCCCGCGACCAGGATCACCGCGACCAGGATACTGCCCATCACAGCTTCCTTGATGATGCTGTTCTTCTGTCCCCCGTCCATTTTGCTCCTCCTCCGGCTATTCAGTCCCAGCCAGGCCGACCGTCTTGCAATGGTCCTTTCATTTAATTCTAGCGATTCTCAATTCCTTCGTCAAGGCAAACTTTGCGTTCGCCGAAAAGACCCGGCCGGGACAGGAGACGGAACAAAAAAGCCGCCGGTTTTGACGGCGGTTTTTTTCGTTTGGAAACCATTCGGGGGCCAGACGCCCCCTTACCCCGTTGCGCCGTCCCGCAAGCGGCCGGCGAGGGTACAGAGGAAGAAGGCCAGGGCGTCGATGGCGACGATGGTAGCGCCCACGGGAGTGCCGGCGACGATGGCGAGCAGGAGGCCGAGGAGGGCGCCGAGCACCGAAACCACGGCGGCGCCGATGGTGACGGTGCGGAAGGTGGCGAAGAGCCGCATGGCGGAAAGGGCCGGAAAAATCACGAAGGCCGAGATCAGCAGCGACCCCACGAGGTTCATGGAGAGCACGATGATGACGGCGATGACGAGGGCGATCAGCAGGTTGTAGAGGCGGGCGTTGGTGCCCACGGCCCGGGCGAAGTCCTCGTCGAAGGTGACGTAGAAGATTTTGTGATAAAACAGGATGAACACCAGCAACATCAGCAGCGACAGGACGGCGCAGAGCCAGACCTCTTCTTCCGTCAGCGTCAGGATGGAGGCGGAGCCGAACAGGGTGCCGCAGACGTCGGCGGAGATGTTGGCCGAGGGCGTGAACAGATGCAGCAGCAGGTAGCCGAAAGCCAGCGCCCCCACCGAGATCATGGCGATGGCGGCGTCCCCCTTGACGCGGGCGCTTTGCCCGCCCCGAAGCAGCCAGACGGCGCAGAGAATGGTGACGGGCAGGATGAAGGCGGTGCGGTTGGCGAAGCCGAGGACGCTGGCCGCCGCCATGGCGCCGAAGGCAACGTGGGCGAGGCCGTCGCCGATGAAGGAGAACCGCTTCAGCACCAGCGTCACGCCGAAGAGCGAGGAGCAGAGGGCGATCAGCAGGCCCACGATCAGCGCGTGGATGACGAAGGGGTATTGGAGATAGAGCAGGAGCTTCGAGAGCAGGGCGTCCATGTCAGCCCGCCTTTCCCGCCGGGGCGGCCAGCGCCGCCCGCCATGACCGGTACTCCGTCTGCGATCCGGAGAAGAGCCGCTTGCCGATGTGGAGGACGCGGTTGGCGAAGGGCAGGGCCTCGCTGACGTCGTGGGTGATCATCACGATGGTCATGCCGGACTGGTGCAGTTCCCGCAGGATGCGGTACATATCCGCCGTCACCAGCGGGTCGAGGCCGGCCACCGGCTCGTCGAGGAGCAGCAGCTTTCGCGCCGCGCCCAGGGCCCGGGCCAAAAGGACACGCTGCTGCTGGCCGCCGGACAAATCGCGGTAACAATGGCCGGCGAGGTCCTCGATACCGAGGCGGGCCATGTTTTCCCTGGCCTGCTCCTTCTCCGCCCGATTGTAGAACGGGCGCAGCCCCATGCGGCCCTGGAAACCCGACAGCACCACCTCCCGCACCGAAGCGGGGAAGTCCCGCTGTACCGGCGTCTGCTGCGAAAGGTAGCCGATTTCGCGAGGCGTCAGACCGTCGCCGAATTCCACGCGTCCGGCCAGCGGCTTCCGGAGACCCAGCAGCGTCTTCATCAGCGTCGTCTTGCCGGCGCCGTTCTCCCCGACGATGCAGAGATAGTCCCCGGCGTTCACGCTGAAATTGAGGCCGGAAAACACCGGATGGCCGGGATAGCCGGCGGCCAGGTCCCGGCAGAGGATTTGCGGCATGGCGTACTCCTTTTATCGCAGGGCTTCCTTGAGGACAGCCAGATTCTTTTCCATGACGGCAAGATACGAAGCCCCCCTGGCGACGTCCTGGGCCGTCGTCCCCTGCATGGAGTCGAGGGCCAGCACCTTCGCCGTCGTGCCGGGGGCGTTCCGGAGGATGGCCTGGGCGATGCGCTTGTCGCCGCCCTCGATGACGAGGACGGCGGGGAGCTTCAGCTCGCTGAGCTTGCCGGCGAGGAAGGCCACCGTCTGGAAGCTGGCCTCGGTCTCGGCGGAGCAGCCGGGGAAGGCGGCGTAATAAGTAAGGCCGTAGTCCTCCGTCAGATAGCGGAAGGGGAACCGGTCGCCAAAGAGCAGCGTCCGCCGCGGGGACTCCTGCACCGCCTTCTGATAGGCGCCGTCCAGGGCCGCCAGTTTCTCCTTGTAAGCGGCGGCGTTCTTCCGGTACGTCTCCGCCTGTTTGGCGTCGGCTTTCGCCAAAGCGTCGGCAATGGTGTCGGTGAGGACGGCGGCGTTCTTCAGCGACAGCCAGATATGCTCGTCATACTCCGGCGCGGCGTGGCGGTGGCCGGCCTCCTCGTGACGGGACGCTCCGGCGGCTTCGCGGTCATGCGCGTGTTCGCGGTCGTGGTCATGTTCGTGTTCGTGTCCATGCTCGTGTTCGTGGTCATGCGCATGCTCGTGCTCGTGTTTGTGGTCATGTTCGTGTTCATGCGCCTGGCCTTGCTCCGGCGGCACAGCCTTCTCGTGCTCGTGGTCCGGCGCCGGTTCCTTTTCATGGTCATGCGCCGGTTCGTGATCGTGGTGATGATGACCGGCCTCCATGCCCTCGACGTGCTCCTCGGCCCGGGCGCGAGTGCCCAGCGCCTCCATGAGGTTCACGACAACCATGTCCTTGTTCGTCGCTTCCTTCAGGGCATCCTTCACCCAGCCGTCGGACTCGCCGCCGACGTAAACGAAAACGTCGGCCGTCGAAACCTTCATCAAATCCTCGGCGCTGGGCTGGTAGCTGTGCATGTCAATGCCCCGGCCCAGGAGCAGCGTGAGCTCGACGCCCCCCGCGTCCCCCAGGACGGCCCGCGTCCAATCGTAGAGCGGGAAGATCGTCGTGACGACTTTCATCTTCTTCGCCGGGGCGCTGTCCGCCGCCGGCTTCGTTCCCCCGCAGCCCGCCAGGCACAAGAGCGCCGCCAGGGCGAGGAAAACCCAAACCTTTTTCATGGCCAACCTCCGAAATATAGAATCTTTCCCCGGCCGGAACCGGACGCTATTCGCCCTTCCCGCCGGCCGCCGCTTTCGCCCGGCACTCCGGGCAGGTGCCGTAGAGTACCGTCCGCCGCGGGTCGAGCTGGAAATCGTGCTCCCCCGAGAGATGGCGCTCCATGGCCTCGAACTCCGGGCACCGGATATGGAGCAGCCGCCCGCATTCCTGGCACTTGCAGTGAAGGGCCCGCCCGGCCTCCGGCTCGCCGGCGAAGGCGAAGCAGGCGGGGCTGTTCTCGTCGATGACGAATTTCTGCACCAGCCCCTCGCGCATCATCGCCTCCACCTGCCGGTAGGCGGTGGTGGTGCCGATGGGTTTCCCCAGCGACTGGCAGCGGGCGACGATGTCCGCCACCGTGAGGTGGCAGCCGGCGCTTCGCAGAACCTCCAGGATGATCTGGCGCTGTTTCGTCATGTATCTCACGCGGTCCATCTCCTTCGGCGTGCATCTCGGTCTGATTCCGGCAATTTGAAAACCGTTTCTGATTTTAGCAGAATCGGAAAATGGTGTCAATAGATTTGGGAACGATTTCCGGTTTTTCGCGCAGAACCATTTGACAGACGGCCCAATGTCTTTTATCATAAAGAGGTAAGTTTTTCCGCGGGAAAATCCAGACGCGCCGATTTCCCGGCGCGGAGTACGGGGAGCGATATGTCTTGAAGGTTTTGGTAACAGGCGGAGCCGGGTTCATCGGCTCCCATCTCATGGAGCGGCTGCTGGCCGCCGGCGACAACGCGGTGGCGCTGGACAACCTCGTCACCGGGCGGCGGGAGAACCTGCCGGCGGAGGCGGAGCTCATCGAGATGGACGTACTCGACGAGAAATTCGCCGGCGTCGTGGCCGCGGGGCGGTTCGACGCCATCGTACACCTGGCGGGGCAGACGATGGTCTCGTCCTCCATTGACGATCCGGCGCGGGACGCCGGGCAGAATATTCTGGGCACCATCCGCGTCCTCGAGGCGGCGCGCCACAGCAATACCGAGCGGGTGATTTTCGCCTCCACCGCCGCCAGCTACGGCAACGTACCCGAAGGCGATTTGCCCATCAAGGAGACGCGGCGGCGGGCCCCCATGTCCTTCTACGGGCTCAGCAAGGTTACGGCGGAGCAGTACCTCGACCTCTACCATCAGGTATTTGACCTCGACTCGATCACGCTGCGCTTCGCCAACGTCTATGGCGAGCGCCAGGGCGACGGCGGCGAGGGCGGCGTCATCAGCATCTTCGCCCGGGCCGTGGCGCGGGGCGAGGACATCACCATCTTCGGCGACGGCGAGCAGACGCGGGATTTCGTGTACGCCGGAGACATCGCCGAGGGCATCCGGGCCGCGCTGACCACGAAGGAGGTCAACGCCGCCTATAATCTCAGTACCCAGACCCAGACGAGCCTGCGAGAGCTGGTGAACATCCTGTCCAACATCGTGGGCCGGCGCGTCATCCCGAAGTACGGGCCGGAGCGTCCCGGCGACATCTACAAGTCCATGCTCTCCAACGGCCGGGCCCGCCGGGGCCTGGGCTGGAAGCCGGCGGTATCGCTGGAAGAAGGCCTGCGCCGCACTTACGAATACTTCCGGCAGACCGCGACTCTTTGACAGGCGCGGCGCTTTCCGCCAGGAAACGGCTTCCGGGCCGAAACACCAACAGCGTGAGGAAACCATCATGCGCTTACGACGGATAGCCGCTCCCTCGAAGGGGGCGGCTTCATGATCTATCTGCTGAAGTTTGGCGCCAGCTTCATCCTGCCGCCGGGCATCTTTTTCGTCCTCTTCACCCTGATCGCGGCCTGGGCCTGGCGGCGGGGAGAGCGACGCATCGCCGGCGCGATCCTGGCGGTGACCTTCGTTTTCTATCTGCTCTCCACCAGTATCGTCGGCGACGCCCTGCTGCGGGGGCTGGAATCGCAGTACACGCCGCCGGCCGAACCCGCGGGCGACGTCATCGTCGTCCTGGGCGGCGGGGCGACGAAGGACACGCCGGACGTGGACGGCACCGGCAGTCTCTGCGCCAGTCCGGCCAGCCGCCTTTTGACGGCAGCCCGGCTCTGGCGGCGGCTCCATATCCCGGTGCTGCTCTCCGGCGGCCAGGTCTATGAGGACAGCGGTCCCGAGGCCTGGATCGGCCGCCGGGTGCTCATGGGCCTCGGGGTGCCGGCGGAGGATATCCTGATGGAAACGGAGAGCCTAAACACCACCCAGAACGCCATCTACACCGCGACCATGCTCCGGGAAAACGGCTTCTCCCGCCCCATCCTCGTGACCTCGGCTTTCCACATGCCCCGATCCGTGCTTTGCTTCGCCAAACAGGGTTTCGAAGTCGTGCCCTATCCGGCGGATTTCCAGGCGAACCGCGTGGCCCGGGACTTCCACTACTCGCGATTGCGTCCCCAGTCAGACGCTCTCTCCGCCAGCGCCGTGGTCCTCCAGGAGCGCCTGCGGACGCTGGTGACCGTCCTGTTTGAATGATCTTCGTTTTTCCTGCTATCGAGGAGGCGTCTGCCATGAAAACTTTTGCCAGGCCGTCCGCCGGACGACGTTTCCGGCGGCTGGCCGTCCCGGTCTTCTTCGCGGCGCTCCTGGCCGTTCTTTTCCCGCTGGCCGTCGCCTGCGCCCAGACGGCGGAAACCGTCCGGGTCGGCTACTATGAGAACGAGGTTTTCCAGGAGGGCGCGAACCCCGGCGCGGTCAAGAGCGGCTATGCCTATGAGTATTACCGCAAGCTCTCCGAATACACCGGCTGGAAATATGAATACGTCTATGGCAGCTACAGCGATCTTTACGCGAAGCTGCTTTCGGGCGAGATTGATCTCCTGGCCGGCCTCGCCTGGAAAGAGGACCGCGCCGGGATCATCGGCTATCCCCAAGCCGCCATGGGGCACGAGGACTACAAGCTGCTCAAGCACGACGCGGACGGAGCCGCCACCGCCGACCCCGCCACGCTCTCCGGGCGGACCATCGGCGTCCTCGACAGCGCCATAACCGACGTCCTGCGCCGCTACCTCGGCGAGCATCAGTCAACGGCCGTGATACGGACCTTCCCCGACTATGAATCGCTTTTTTCCTCCTTCGACGCGCGGGACATCGACATCCTGGCGGCGGAAGGCGACGGCGCCTATGGGCGCAGCCACGCCGAAGTACTCGGCACCTTCGGCACGTCCGACTATTACCTGTGCGTGAACGTCCGCCGCCCGGACCTCCTTGCCGCCCTCAACACTGCCCAAATGCAGCTGGCGACGGAAGAGCCGAACTATCTCAACTCCCTGCGCACGAAATATTATCCGTCCAGCATCTACGCCCGCGCCTTCTCCGCCGCCGAGAAAGAGTGGCTGGCCGCGCACGACACCTTACGCGTCGGCTATCTGGAACATTACCTCCCTTACAGCGACACGGACGAGGCGGGCCGGCCGACAGGCATCGTGCAGGACATCTTCCCGACGATCTGCCAGCGCCTTGACATCCACGACCTGACGATCACCTACACCGGCTACAGGAACTATGACGCGATGATTGCCGATATAGGCGCCGGCCAAATCGACGTGGCCTTTCCCATCGGCGGCGGCCTCTTCTATTCCGAGGAAAGCAACCTCTATCAGTCCACGCCGGTCACCACCTCGTCCCCCGAGCTCGTCTACAAGGGCGCCTACACCGAGGAAACCGCGAAACGCTTCGCGGTGAACGAAAGCAACCGCATGCAGTATTTCTACGTCCGCACGAATTTCCCGGAAGCGGAAATCAAGCTCTGTCCCTCCATCGACGCCTGCCTGGAAGCCGTGCTTACCGGCGAAGCGGGCTGCACCACCCTCAACGGCCTGCGGGCCAACGATATCATAAAAAACAGCCGCTATAAAGACCTTTCCCTCCGGCGGCTCCCCAAAAGCGATGACCGCTCCTTCGGCGTGGAAATCGGCAACGAAGGCCTGCTGAAGTTCCTGAACCGGGGCATCAACGTGCTCGGCAGCGACTATGCGCAAAACCAGGCATATCGCTACACCAGCGGCCTCTATTCTCACAGCCTCGCCGATCTATTGCGGGAGCACATGGCCTTCTTCGGAACGATTGCCTTAACAGTCGCCGCGCTGATCATTTTTTTCCTCGTCCGTGACCGGCGGCGCACCAAAAAGGAAGTCCGCGAGAAAGAAGCCGCCCGGCTGGAGCTCGAGGCGAAAAACCGGGAACTGGCGGAAAGCCAGGTCGCCCTCTCGGATGCTTTGGCGGCAGCGGAGCACGCCAACCGCGCCAAGACCATCTTCCTCAACAATATGTCCCATGACATCCGCACCCCTATGAACGCCATCATCGGCTTTACCGCGCTGGCGGCGACGCATATCGAAAACCGGGAGCGGGTACAGGACTACCTGACGAAAATCTCCGTTTCCAGCCAGCACCTGCTTTCCCTGATCAACGACGTGCTGGATATGAGCCGCATCGAAAGCGGGAAAATGACGATCGAAGAAGCGGAACTCCATCTGCCGGACCTGATCCACGACCTCAAAAGCATCCTCCAGTCCAACGTCGCGGCGAAGCAACTCGATTTCTTCATCGACGCCCAGGACATCACCAGCGAAGACATTGTTACCGACAAGCTCCGGCTCAACCAGGTGCTGCTGAACCTCCTGTCCAACGCCATCAAGTTCACGCCCAGCGGCGGCACCGTCAGCTTCCGCGTCATCGAGAAGCCGCACCCGGCCGCGGGTTTCACGACGCTGGAGTTCCGGGTCAAGGATAACGGCATCGGCATGAGTCCCGAGTTCCAGAAAACCATCTTCGAAGCCTTCACCCGGGAACGGAACACCACCGTGAGCGGCATCCAGGGTACCGGCCTCGGCATGGCCATCACGAAGAATATCGTGGACATGCTGGGCGGCGAAATCGTCGTAAACAGCGAGGAAGGAAAGGGCAGCGAATTCATCGTCACCCTCCCCTGCAAGACCGGCCAGCCGACGAAAGTGGAGGAGCTGCCGGAGCTGAAGGGCCTGCGGGCGCTGGTGGCGGACGACGACACGAATACCTGCCTCTCCGTCTGCGCCATGCTCCGAAGCATCGGGATGCGCCCCGATTGGACGAACTACGGGAAAGAAGCGGTCATCCGGGCGACCGATGCCCGGGACCAGGCCGACGAATTCCGCGTCTATATCATCGACTGGCTGATGCCCGACCTGAACGGCATCGAGACGGTGCGCCGCATCCGTAAAGTCGTCGGCGCCAGCGCCCCCATCATCATCCTCACCGCCTATGACTGGAGCGACATCGAGGACGAGGCGCGGAGCGCCGGCGTCACCGCCTTCTGCTCCAAGCCCTTGTTCCTCTCCGACCTGCGGAACATCCTGGCAGAGCCCTTCCGCCTTCCCGCCGGCGCCCCGCCTGCTCCGGAGCAGGCGCCGTCCCCCGGCTTCGAAGGCAAGCGGGTACTGCTCGCCGAGGATTTCGACGTGAACCAGATGATTGCCACCGAAATCCTGGAAGGCGCCGGCTTCGCGGTCGAAATCGCCAACGACGGCACGGAAGCGGTGGAAAAAATGACAGCCGCCCCGCCGGGCTACTATGACATCATCCTCATGGACATCCAGATGCCGCAGATGAACGGCTACGAAGCCGCCCGGCGCATCCGCGCCCTGGACGACCCGGAAAAAGCCAGCATCCCCATCGTTGCCGTCACGGCAAACGCCTTCGAGGAAGATCGTAAGCAGGCCCTGGAAGCCGGCATGAACACCCACCTGGCCAAGCCCTACGACATCCCGAAAATGATGGAAACGCTGGCAGCGATCCTGAAATAGCGGCAGGCGTCGGGCCGGCCGGCCAGTCACCGGACCGGCAAATCCCGCGCGAACCGCCCCGCGGCCAATCCCGGTTCAAAACCCATACACCCCGGAACCCCGGCGCGCTCCGCAGAGAGCCGCCGGGGTTCCTTTTCTTCCCGCCGGAAGACTTCCCCTGCCGGTCCCCGATTTTCATTCTTCTGAGAATTTATTCTCCGCGAAACATTTTCATTCTTTTCTTTCTATGCTATAATCCTATCTAGAATCTTATACTATGCGGAGCTTCGCTTTCGCGGGTGACGGGGCGCGTTCACCGGCCCCGGCTCGGCGCGGGCAGCTCCCGGACGAACGAAGGAGGAACAACATGGGACTCATCAAAGCGGGCATGGGCGCCGTGGGCGGCGTACTGGGCGATCAGTGGAAGGAATTCTTCTATTGCGACGCGCTGGACGCGGATACGCTGGTGGCGAAAGGACAGAAGCGCCTGAGCTCCCAGGGGCGTAGTTCCAACACCTCAGCCGAAGACAACATCATCAGCAACGGCTCGGCCATCGCGGTGGCCAACGGCCAGTGCATGATCATCGTCGAACAGGGCAAGGTGGTAGAGATTTGCGCCGAGCCGGGCGAGTACCGCTACGATACTTCCAGCGAGCCGACGGTCTTCGAGGGCGATCTCGGCTCGAATATCAAGGCGGTGTTCCAGCAGATCGGCAAGCGCTTCGCCTTCGGCGGCGACCCGGGCAAGGACCAGCGGGTCTATTACTTCAACACCAAGGAAATCATCGGCAACAAGTACGGCACGCCGCAGCCGATTCCCTTCCGCATCATCGACCAGACCATCGGGCTCAACGCCACCGTGTCGATCCGCTGCTTCGGCGAGTACAGCTACCGGCTGGTGAACCCGATCCTCTTCTATACGAACGTCTGCGGCAACGTGGAAGGCCTTTACGACCGCAGCGAGATTGACAGCCAGCTCAAGACGGAGCTGCTGACGGCGCTGCAGCCGGCCTTCGCCAAGATCGGCGCCCAGGGCGTGCGCTACGACGAGCTGCCGGCCCATACGATGGAGCTGGCCGACGCGCTGAATGAAGTGCTGGACAAGAAGTGGGGCGAGCTCCGGGGCATCGAGGTCGTGGCCTTCGGTGTCTCCAGCGTAACGGCGAACCCGGAGGACGAGAAACGTCTGAAGGATCTGCAGTTCTCGACGCCGCTGACGAATCCGGCGATGGCGGCGGCGCGTATCGCGGGTGCCCAGGCGCAGGCGATGCAGGACGCGGCCAACAACGAGGGCGGTATGGGCGCCATGGGCGCTTTCATGGGCATGGGCATGGCCCAGAACGCCGGCGGCATGAACGCCGGGCAGCTCTTCGGCATAGCCCAGCAGCAGCAACAGCAGCAGCAGCAGGCGCCGCAGCCCGCGGCGGC
>JAEEGL012739493.1_pt1 | contig 15827 bp, 22 predicted proteins | sample 9134231 | NCBI WGS metagenome assembly JAEEGL01 (sample SAMN16246548, study PRJNA631951) | gut metagenome | biome: gut microbiome; feature: rumen; material: fiber-attached | host: Bos | place: Iran: Karaj | collected 2018-10
AGGAGTACAACGAGGTGTAACTATGGAAATTAAAAAGACAAATGCAAGCGACATTGAAACTTTGATGCAAATCCGCCTTGAAATGCTGCGGATTGTGAATGGCATGGATGAGAAGGCCTCTTTTGACAAGACTCTTGTTGAATTCAGCCGCGAATATTTTTTAAATGGCGACCAGACAACTGTTTTTGCAATGGACGGAGATAAAATCGCAGGCTGCGCAAGCCTGAGCTACATCACTGTGATGCCCACCTTTGACCATCCCACGGGAAAGAGGGCGCATCTTATGAACGTCTACACAAGGGCTGAATTCCGCAGACGTGGAGTTGGAAAAATGATGGTTGAATTTTTGATTGAAGAAGCAAAATCCCGCGGCGTAACGGAAATTAGTCTGGATGCTACGCAGATGGGGCATCCGCTCTACAAAAGCCTGGGCTTCAATGACAACGGCGAGGGGATGAATCTTTCGCTTTAAAAAAGGCAGTAAATATGGAAGCAAAGAAAATCACTTACAAAACGCTGGCGCCCACGGACTACGACGAACTTTGGGAATTATGGAATCAAGTTGAGCAGACAAAGCGCGCCCTTAATTCTGTGGACGACAGTCGCGAAGGAATCACCCGTTACATGAAGCGTAATCCCACAACATGTTTTGCGGCTGTCAGAGACGGAAAAATCGTTGGCGCGATCCTCACAGGCCACGATGGAAGGCGGGCAATTATTCATCATCTTTGCGTCCACCCCGATTTTCAGCGCATGGGAATTGCCGGCACACTTGTTGCAAAGGCGGAAGAAGCCCTAAAAAAAGAAGGAATTACAAAAGCATTTGGTCTTGTCTTCAAGGACAACGAAAAAGCAAACACTTTTTGGGAAAGAATGGGATATTCACTCCGCACCAACCTCAATTACCGGAATAAAAGTCTGAACGCGGATGTTCCGACTGGAGAATAAAATCAGAAGATTTAATCAGGAGGATTCATATGGAAGAAATCATCCGGCAGATTGCCAGTCAGCAGGAAATCAATTTCATCAATGTAAAGGACCAGATTCTTTTTGCTGACCTTGAAACTATTTTTGACGGCGAAAATAATTCTCGTTACATTTTCCATTATCTGCATTCTATGGACAGATTTTTTATCAACCCGATGGACTACGTTTATGAGGGAGAAAAACTTTTTGGCATCCCGGAAAATCTGAGCGTGATAGATCCGGCTCGTGCAGGATATGTCAGCGACAAAAGCATAGTGATATCACGTGTGCAGCTTTTGAATTATTTTGAATATGTAAAATGCAAGATAGAGTCCTATTTTGAAAAATTAACGGCCGCTGAGCTTCTTGAAAAACCAAAGGACTGCGACTACACAAGACTGGAGCTGATTCTTGGACAGTTCCGACATCTGATGTGGCATGTTGGTCTTTCAAGTGCCGTCACATTCACTTCAAAAAAAGAATGGAATGCATTTACAGGTTTGCAGAAAATCAATAAAAAATTTTTCGGTATAGAAGAAAACTTAGAAAGATAAAATAGAACATCGATTTCTGCTTTTCTTTATATCATTATAAATTGCTTTCTTCAGGCACTTTATGGAAGACTTATGACAGCCGTTATCTTTGCTCTGTAAGGATTTCTTGTTAGTAAAGTGAACTGGTAGGATTTGCTGCTGCTTTATACTATGATTATGAAGTCAACGGAAAGTAGAATACGTAAAGATTGCAAATCAAAGTTTGTAAAAATTTCAGAATAGATGGGGAGAATTAATGAAAACAATTGGACTTATCGGCGGAATGAGCTGGGAAAGCACTGTTACTTATTACCAGGTTATCAACGAAACTGTCAAGGAGACGCTTGGCGGTTTTCATTCTTCAAAAATCTTGATGTACAGCGTTGATTTTGCGGTAAAATGTATCTTGAAATGCAGAACTGGGCACTGGAAAGGGCATTGGTTCAAGAGGAGTAAAAAATGATTTTGCTGGTTGTGGACACTCAAAGAGGCTGTTTTAAGGAAAGTCTTTTTGCTTTTGAGACTGTGAAAGAAAACATCAGACGCCTGATTGCCCAGGCTCGCAAAAATAGGGTTGAAGTCTGCTATGTTCAGCATGATGACGGCCCTGGAACAGAACTCAGCAAGGGGAGTTTCAGCTACGAAGTCTTTGATGACTTTGCTCCGCTGCCAAATGAAAAACGCTTTGAAAAAAACGTAAACAGTGCATTTCATTCCATGACAGGACTGACTGAATACTTAAAGTCAAAGAATGAAAAAGACATAATTACAGTTGGTGTCTGCACAGACTACTGCATGGACGCAACAGTTAAGAGCGGATTTGAAAAAGGATTCAACATCATCATTCCTTCTTATGCGAATTCAACTTACGACAATCCGTATTTTGACAAAGAAACTGCCTACAAATACTTCAATGAGTTTATGTGGCCAAGGCGTTATGCAAAGGCGGTCAGCGTTGAAGAAGCAATTGAAATGATGAAAAGGGGTGAAAAACTTTGATTGAACAGATAAAAGAGCCCGGCAAAAAGCAGTCCATTTCAAGAAAAATTCTTGAAGGCTTGCGCGACTGGTTTGAGGTAGACGAGAGCAGGGAAAAATATATTTCAGATTGCGCAGGCTGGATTTTCCTCGCTGCAAAAGAAAAAGACGAATACGCAGGTTTTCTCTGTCTCAAGGAAACCGGGAAAGATACTCTTGAGCTGGCAGTAATGGGCGTGCAAAAGGATTTTCACCGCAAAGGCCTCGGTAGGCAGCTTTTTGACTCAGCAAAGGAAATCGCAATAGAAAAAGGTTATTCATTCATGCAGGTAAAAACCGTCCAGATGGGCGTTTATCCAGATTATGACATTACCAACCGTTTTTACCAGACCTGTGGTTTTAAGGAATTGGAAGTCATAAAGGAAATCTGGGGCGAAGAAAACCCCTGCCAGATTTACATTATGTCTTTGAAATAAGGAAGCGGCCTATGAGCAGAAATAAAATAATCGTTCTGGCAGGAAGCCCCAGAAGAGACGGAAATACAGACAGGCTTGTGGCTTCGTTTGTAAAAGGCGCAGAAAAAAAATGAATAAAGCCTGGTCGGAAAAAAACAAAAAGATGCAGTCTCTGCTCGCAAAAGAAGCGACCTTCAAGCAAGGAATCTCCGTTCTTCTTGAATTGCGAAATGATTTGTTCGAGCAGATTGAATCTATCGTAAAAACTTTTCCGCCGGCGGCTTTTTGCGAGATGCCATTTGGCGGCGGAGATGCAAACCACAACGCGACGCTCTCGTGGTCGCTTTGGCACATTTTTCGCATAGAGGACATCGTTTGCCACACGCTGATTTTGGACGACAAGCAAGTTTTCTTTGAAGGCGGATGGAAAGAGAAAACAAAAAGTTCGATTGCCACGACAGGCAACGAGCTTGTCGGCCAGGCTATGATTGATTTTTCAAAAAAACTGAACGTCAATGCCATTTATGAATACTGCAAGGCTGTGATGGACTCCACAAACGGGCTTTTGAAGAGCCTGCAGTTTTCCGGCTTAAAGCGGAAGTTCTTGAAAGAGGACAAAGAAAGGCTTATTGCATGCGGCTGCATCAGCGACGCTGATTCTGCTTTCTGGCTGATTGATTTCTGGTGCGGAAAAACTGTAAAAGGCTTGATTCAAATGCCCTTCAGCCGCCACTGGATAATGCACGTGGAAGCGATGCTGCGAATTAAAAACAAGCTCTGCCAAGAGGCAAAGAAAGGTGTTGACCAGATTGCCTATTGCGGGCTTTCCTGTAGCCACTGTTTTCTTACGGCCTGGTGCGGTTCGTGCAGAACAATTTACAACACCTGCTCATTTGCTGCCTGCTCGCCAGACGGCATATGCCCCAACACAGCCTGCTGCAAGGAAAAAGGCCTTGACGGCTGCTATGAATGCGAGGAGCTTTATGATTGCAAAAAAGGCTTTTACTCGCTGGGCAAAGATACAAACGCTATACGGGCAATGGCTCTTTTCATACAAAAATACGGAAAGAAAGAATTATTAAAAGTCCTCGAAACTCTCCACAAGAAAAATGATTTCCAGAAAATTCAGGAAGTTCTTGGATATGAAATTGAAGAAGGCCTGAGGATTCTGGAAGAGAACAGGTACAGGGGGTAAAAAAAATGAAGAGATGTGAAACTTCTTCTCCATGCAGGGCTTGAGGAATCTGTATGGAGGAAGATTAAAATTTTTATTCAATTCCTCATGCTTTGCTTCTTCACGAATCACAAACTTATTAAAAGAGGCAAAGAAAATGAAAAATAAATTACGTGATTATTATATTCTCTGGAGCACCCAGGGTCTTTCACAACTTGGAAGCAGCATCACGGCTTTCGCACTTACACTCTGGCTGTACGAAAAAACTGGTTCTGCTTTAAGCACGGCGGCTCTTACAATCTGTTCCTATGCACCTTATGTTCTTATGAGCATTTTTGCTGGAGCATTGACCGACCGATGGAAGAAAAAGCAAACCATGCTTGTTTGTGACTCTCTGGAGGCGTTTTCTACGCTGTTAGTTTTTCTTTTATATAAATTAAATACTCTTGCAGTATGGCATCTTTATGTAATCAATGCTGTTTCAGGTCTCATGAATACCGTCCAGCAGCCGGCTTCAGAAGTGACCATGACGCTGATTGTTCCAAAAGAATGTTACCAGAAAACAAGCGGTCTCAATTCACTTTTGCGCTCCGTCAATTCAATTTTGAATCCTCTGCTTGCAACGGCTTTGTATGCAGCGTTCGGACTTGATATTGTCATTGCAGTGGATCTTCTTACTTTTGTTGTGGCATTTACCGCACTGGCAGGATTTATCAAAATTCCAGAAACTCAATCAGTAAAAAAGGAAGGAACGTTGAAACTGGCAGGGGAAGGTCTTTCTTTCCTTAAAAAATCACCAATGATTCTGACTTTGATTCTTTTCATGTCTGGAATAAATCTGATTGCCTTTGCTTCCAGCGCAAGTCTTCCGGCTTATGTAATTCCAAATCCAAGAGGGGGAAGCAATGTTCTTGGACTTGTGACATCTTGTGCAGGGGCTGCGATGGTTGTGGGAAGTTTTTTGGTTTCTTACATGCCAAAGCCTAAAGATCGCGTGAAAGTCATATTCATCACAATGCTTATTTCTATGGGAAGCGAGAATTTCATTCTTGCTTTTTCAAGGGAACCGATTTTATGGTGCATAAGTCAGGTCATCGGCTGGATTATGGTTCCTGTAATGGGTGCAAATCTGGAAGTTATCCTGAGAAGCTCAATTCCAGTGGAACTTCAGGGACGAGTTTATGCATGCAGAAATACCCTTCAGTTTTTTACAAGACCTATAGGACTTTTCCTCGGCGGCTTTATGGTTGACAGCGTGTGCGAGCCTTTTATGCAAGCCCATGCAAATTGTGCCATGCTGACCTCACTTTTCGGAAGCGGTAAAGGCTCAGGAGCTGCTCTGATGATGCTCATTCTCGGCATTGCAGGAAGTGTCTGGTGCCTTTTGAACGCAAGGTTCATGAAGAAATATCATTTTTACGAGGAATAAAACCTTGATTACAAGATGCATTTCATCAGTAATGGAGTGCATCTTGTCTTAAATGCATTCTTCTTTTCTTTTTATTATTTTATACTGATTTTTGTATGGGGTAAAAAAAATGATTTCACTTCAACAGTTCATTCCGGCAGATACGACGAACGCTTCTGAGGCAATGCTGATTTTATCCGCACTCAGGTTTTTCCAGGCAATGTAGACGGCATGCGTTTTTACGAGCGCAACGGATTTTGCGAAATGATGAAGACTATTGAATGTCAGACTCTGGATTAAAAACGGTAAAAGGTTGGAAAAATGGAATTCAGAAAAATATTCGACACAATCCCTGAGCAGTTTGATGAGTTCAGGCCACGCTACAGCCAGGAACTTTTTGACAGTCTTATTGAACATACAAAAATCGGACCGGGCAAAAAAGTGCTGGAGCTTGGACCTGGAACAGGGCAGGCCACAGAGCCAATTTTAGACACAAGCTGTGATTACAATGCAATCGAGCTTGGAGAGCATCTTTATGCAAAGATGACGGAAAAATATGGCGACCGACCAAATTTTCATATTGTAAATGATGATTTCATCACACATGATTTTTCTGACATGCTGGTGGAGGGGCAGAAGTTTGATCTCATTTATTCCGCAGCAACAATTCAATGGATTCCAGAAGACATTGCTTTTTCCAAAACTTTTGAACTGCTTGCTCCCGGCGGCATCCTAGCAATGCTGCTCACAAAGTCTGAATACAAGAGTACAAACCCTGCTCTTTATGATGATATTCAGAAAATTTATGATGAGTATTTTAAGCCTGAAACGCCATATCAGCACGGCGGATTTCATTATGAAAATGCTGTAAATTACGGGTATGTAGATTTTGAGGAGCTCGACTTTTACGGTAAACGCGAAATGACTGCCGACGAATACCTTGGCTTCAGCGGTACTCACTGCGACCATATGGTAATTACCGAACCTTACAAAACAAAGTTTTTTGAAGGCCTGCGAAATGCTGTGTTGGCACATGGCAACAAGATTGTTTTTAATGATACTTATGTTATGTATCTTGCTAAAAAGCCAAATAGCAGAAACTTATTTAATTGAAAAAAAGAGTAAAAAGAACATGAAAGATTTTCTACGCTTTGAGACGGAAAGACTCGTCCTGCGTGATTATTGTGAGAATGATTTTGAGTCATATTACCGCCTCAGGTCAGACGCAAAGACAATGTATTACCTGCAGGATCTGGAATTCCATTCAGTTGAAGAGGCAAGGGGTGATTTTGAGCTTACGCTTTCTGACATGAAAAGCCCCAGCCGTAAATTTTATTTTTTCCACATCGAGCTGAAAGACAGTCATGAGCAGGTGGGGAGCATCGGCTACACGGTTCTGGACGACACGCCTGCTGGTAAAATCGTTCAGCTGGGATATTTTACTTATCCGAAATTCTGGGGAAAAGGCTATGTCTCCGAGGCAGTGAGGAAAGTTTTGGAATTCGCTTTTACTCAAAACAATGTCTACCGGGTCACGACAGGCTGCCTTGCGGAAAACAAAGGCTCAGAGAGAGTCATGCAGAAATGCGGCCTGATAAAGGAAGCCGAGCATAAAGATTACGAGTGGCATGACGGAAAAATGAAAACCCGCCTTGAATACCGCCTGCTCAAAAGTGAATGGGAAAAGCAGGCCTAATCTGTTTCATTCAATACAATTTTTACTTTTTGCAAAATTTATTTAAAAGGGTACTTGAAAAGAATTTTTATTATGAATATAGTTTGCATACAAACTAAATATCAGGAGAAAGTATGAAAATTAATGATGTTGTAAACGTAATTCAATCGGCGGAATGTGCTCAGATTGCTACATTTGGAAAAGACGAGACCGAGGGGTTTCCGGAAATCAGGGCACTGCTGAATCTTGCGAATCCAGAAAAATATCCGAATCTTAAGGGCAAGGCAATTCTGGTGGACGGGGAAACTCTTACAATTTATTTTACTACAAACACTTCTTCACGTAAGGTTCGGCAGATTCGGGAAAACAATAACGTCTGCCTCTATTTTGTCCTTCCAGAAAATTTCAAGGGTGTTTCTGCAATCGGTACAATCGAGGAAGTTACCGACCAGACTGTAAAGGAAGATTTCTGGCAGTCAGACTGGTTTATGTATTATCACAAGGGAGTAAAAGATCCTGATTACACAATCCTCAAGTTTACGAGCAAATACATGCACTGCTGGGGCAATCTGGGAATCCATAATGTTGGGCAGCCTGTAAATTCAGGCAAAAAGGATAACTAATGAAAAACGGTCAAACAGAAGGCGGAACTCTTATCTCGCAGATACATCAGGTTTGTCAGCGGGTCTGGTATGTGGTTTTAAGCCTCAATGGACTTGAAAATCTGGCCGGAGCCCGGGGCAGGGTAATTTTTTCCCTATGGAGCGAAGACAAGATTCCAATCAAAAGACTTGTAGAAAAGACAAGCCTGGATAAAGCAACTCTGACCGGTATAATCGACCGGCTTGAACGGGATGGATTTGTAAAGCGCATTCCAAGCCAGAAAGACAAACGTGTCACGCTTATTTCCAGAACGGGGAAAGACGAATTTTTCAAGGAAAAGATTCCGCAGGTTTCTGCCCAGCAAAATAGTCTTTTTTACAAGGGTTTTTCACCCGATGAAATTGAAGAATTTGAAAATTACCTTAAGCGTATCCTTGAAAACTGCAAGGAAGCGGAAAAAGAACTGAATCGGCAAGGGGATTGAAGCCCGGCCTGATGCATTTCATCGACGGAAAGCTGCATCTTGTTGGAAAAGGATTTCATATAAATTCTCTTTGGAATATGCTGAAATCATTCGGAAGACAAATGGAAAAGATTATAATAAAAGATTTTGAACCTTCTTACATTTTGGATGCAGAAAAAATTCTCAAGGAAGAATATTCTGTAGAAAAGAAAAAAGTGCCTTCGCTGCCGGAAGAATCTCCTGCGGGATTATTGAACTGGCTTTCGACAAAAAAATATAAAAAAGCAGCATTTTGCGACGGGCAGCTTGTGGGCTACATGATGTTTGCAGATGTCTGGGACGGATTTTTCGGACTTTGCAAGGGAAGTTTTTCTCCTTTGGGAGGAAGCGCAGTTTCTTTTGAGCTTGGAGCTGAAAGAGAAAAGGTAATGTCCCTCTTGTTTGAAGGAATTTCAAATGAGATGGTACGTGACGGAGTTTATTCTATTGCTTTATCAAGATTTGCCCACGACACTGATGCAAATAATTCTTTGATTCTGAACGGATTTGGAATTCGATGCAGTGACGCAATGACAAAAATAAAATCAATCCCAGAATTCAGCATGCCGGCAAAAATTGAATTCAGGGAAGTTCCTTTTGGGAGCTTCGGGATTTTCAAAAATCTGAAAATGAAGCTTGTTCATCACCTGGAACATGGACCTGTTTTTTTCCCATCAGATTTGAGCGGCTTTGACCAGTGGTTTGAAGATGGCAGCAAAAGATTCTTTGGCGCATTCTGCGAAGACGAGCCTGTAGGATTCATCTCTTGCAAAAAAGGCGACGGAGAAAATTACCTTTGTGACAATATCCCCAACATCTGCGGAATGTATGTAGAAGAAGAATACAGAAAAGACGGGGTAGGAAAAGCTCTGGTGTCCGGCCTATCAAAGGTTCTGGAAAAAGAGGGTGCAGAATTCCTCGGTGTAGATTACGAAACACTAAATCCAACGGCCCTGAGATTCTGGACAAAATTCTTCTCGCCGTATACCTACAGCTTCCATAGAAGAATAGATGAAAGAATAGCTCATTTTCTGAAATAGCAGATTCCCGGGTGAAAATGGAACTGAATCGGCAAATGTAAAAAAACAAAACATACAAGCTGGTCCTTTATGGGGCAATATGAAAATGCTTCTATTTCTTATTGAGGGAGATTTTAATATGAAAGATTTTATATCTTATTGTGGACTGGATTGCGAATTTTGCGAGGCACGCCTTGCGACAATTAATAATGACGACAATGCTCGTGCAGCTGTTGCAAAGAAATGGTCTGAATTGAACAAAACAGAAATTACGCCGGAAATGATAAACTGTACAGGCTGCCGTATTGCAGGGGTAAAAACTCCTTTTTGTGGCAATATATGCGGAATCAGAAAATGTGCAATGAGCAAAAAGTATGAAACTTGTGCAGATTGTGCTGAAATGGAATCCTGCACAAAACTTTCGATGATAACTAAAAACAATGCAGACGCATTGAAAAATCTAAGGGGGAAATAATGAGTTTACAGTTTTTAAAGGCCGACAGTGCAGATGCAGTTGCACTTACTGCTATTTCCGAGCTTGCTTTTGATAGTGATATTGCTGTTGGTGCTGCTAATGCGGGCGGGCCTCCAGACTATAAGTCGCTTTCTTTTCACACAAGAATGGCAAAGATAAATTGTCTATATAAATTGGTCGATGATGGCAAGATTGTTGGTGGAGCAATTGTATTTTTGCAGGGAAATGAGCTTAATGTTGGAAGAATATTTGTAAGTCCTGATTTTTTTCGTAAGGGCTATGGTACTTTTATAATGCAGCAGATTGAAGAGAGTTTTTCGGCTGTAAGTAAATTTACCCTTGATACACCGATCTGGAACGTCCGGACAAATTCCTTTTATAAAAAGCTTGGATATAGTGAAGTCGGTCGGGATAAAGATTTTGTATATTATGAAAAGGAAAGAGTAATTTAACGGATGAAAGCTAGGATATAAAGATTCTGGCGGTCTTTTAATGCATGTCACGTTGATGGAATACTATAGCTTTTTAAACTCTATGATAAGTAGGTGGTTATAGTAGAGTTGTTGCTGTAGTATTTTTACTTGAGGTGACAAATGAACTCTTTTTTTACTGAATATGATATGGATTCGTGGAAGTATGCCGGGAACTTTAATTTTTATACAAAAGTAATGCCGATGGGATTCACTACTTGTGTTGATTTAGACATTACTAAAACTTACGATCTTGCAAAAATTAGAGGTGTTAAGTTTTCTGCCTGTTATCTTTTTTTGCTTTCAAAAATATTGAACGAACAGGAAAATTTCAGAATTATCGTAAAAAATTCTAAGCCTGGTTCTTATAATAAGATTATTCCGGGATTTTCGGTTTTCCATGAAGATGATAATTCTAATTCACTTTTGTGGGTTGACTATAATCCTGATGAAAGCTTTACGGTTTTTGAACGCAGATTTTCAGAAGAAATGTCAAAATATGGAAGCAATCATGGTTTTCTTTCAAAGCAAGGAATACCCCCGGAGAACTGTTTTATTGCTGGAATATTACCATGGATAAGTTTTACAAGCTATTCACCAGTTCCTTATAAAATGAGCAACTGTTTTTTCCCTATTACAGAATCTGGGAAAATTAAGAAATGTGGTAAACAGAAATTCTTACCATTTTCAATTACAGTACATCATGGAGTTTGTGACGGATATTTATTAAGTGTGTTTTTGCAGAGATTTCAGGATTTGCTGAAGGCCCCAAAAATATGGTTTTAATAATTAGAAAATTTACGCAGGAGAAGAAAAATGAATCAGTATGTAACTGGAAGCGTAATTAAAAGATTAAGAGAAAAATGTAAATTAACTCAAATCCAGCTGGCAGAAAAACTTAATGTAAGCGATAAAGCAGTTTCAAAATGGGAAACAGGCCGGGGATTTCCGGATATTTCCATGCTTGAAGCTCTGGCAAAAGTTCTTAATATTTCTGTGATTGAACTTCTTTCGGGTAAAGAAATTTCAAATTCAAATAAAGTGGCTAACATCAAGAATTCAAAAATGTACGTTTGTCCAGTTTGCGGAAATATTATTTACAGTGTAGGACATGCCGTTATCAGCTGCTGTGGAATAGTCCTTCCCCCTCTGGAAGCGGAAGAAGCTTATAATGACGCCCATAAAATTACAGTTGAAAAAACAGAAGATGAATATTTTGTACAGATAAATCATCCCATGTCAAAGGAACATTACATTTCATTCATTGCAGCAATTCAGGATGACGGCATTCAGATTGTGAAGCAATATCCAGAAATGAATGCCCAGGCAAGATTTAAGATTTATGGCACACGCAAAATTTTTGCCTATTGCAACCACGATGGCCTTTTTTCTTTAGAGATAGCCTAGATTTCAGAAATCCACCGGTCCAGAAAGTTCAGCTGTTCTTTTGTGTGGAACCAGTGTTCGCCGCCTTTCATCACCGTGAGAGTGGCCTTGTGGACGTCCGCAAAATCCTTTATGGTCTCAAAAGAAGTAAGATTATCCTTTTCACCGTAAAGGATTTTTGTGGGTACATTCCATTTTACAGGATGATTTTTCACATACTGCAGATAATCCCAGGATAAATCTTCGCCAAAATCTGTAGAAATGATTTTCCGCTTCTTGAGCTCTTCTTCTGAAGTATTTGCCCAAATCATCATGTCGCGGATGAGCTTTTCCATATCCACAATGGGTGAAATGAAATATGCCTTTTGAATCAGATTTTCGATTTCCCCGTTCATGCTGAAAAAGGCTCCGATGCTGTTTGCAACCAAAATGATGCTTTCGTATTTTGATTTAAAATTTTTTACAGCTTCGGTGATTTCCTTGCCGGTTTCCAATGGTGAAAAAGTCTTGTAGTCTAAGCCCAGAACTTCGTATTCTGGAAAGAGCTTTTTGTAGTGTTCGCTTTCGGCAGCAGAACCGCCTTTTCCGTGAATGTATAAAACTAAATTCATTTTTTTGCCTTCTTTTTGTTTTGTTTTAAAAGATATTTTCCCCTCTCTTCAAGTTTTTTGTGCTTTCGGCTGAGAATTTTGCGTTCTTTTGCATACTCCTTTTGAGCAGCTGAAAAGGCTACAAGTGATTTAGGAATCCCGGAAGAGCCCGATTTTGGTTCAGTCTTTGCAAGTTTTTTAAAGCGGATTTTTGTCCGTCCTTCCACCGGCAAAAGCGGAAGCTTGTAAAAAGAGTTGAGCATCCAGTCCAAAAGCTGTGGATTTGTGGGCTCAGCTCCAAAAACGTAGCGGCCTGCAAAGTTTTTTCCATTTCGACACTGCTCGATAAGGGCGCACCAGAATTGTCCGTCAAAATAAACAGTAGTAATTGTAAAATTGTCTTCTGTGATTTTCATACATCTTCCCTGCACCAGAATATGCCAGAATCAGCTCCATAGGCAGCCTGAAAAGAGGAGATTGAGATATGGACTGAAATTATGAACGTAAAGCCATTTTGCAGCCCGAAAAGTAAGATTCAAAAAGCCCCCACAGGGCAATCAGAATCTCTCGAAAGATGTATTTGTAGTTTTTACTATTTTAAAATAACGGGTAGAAGCGGAAAAAGCAAGGGAAGGCGCATGTATTTCATCGGACAAAATCTGTATCTTGTCGGAAAAATAAGAATGTGCCCCGCCGTAGTTTTATAAAGATTTAGCTAAAAACATTTCCATAGGTTGCTCATAGCCTGGAAGAGTCATTACTATTCCACCACAGTCCTGATAACCAAGTTTCCTGTAAAAATGCTGTGCTGATTCATCTACTCTTGTAGATGTGAATACCATTCCGTATCCTTGCTGTTTCATTTCTTTTTCCCAATGATTTATAAGTAATTTGCCGTATCCTTTTTTCTGTTCATTCCAGTCTATAAAAAGCATGTTACAAAATGGTGTATTATCCCAAAAAAGATTATATCTTAAAATTCCAGCTGGCTTAGAATCAACAAATAAAACATATCCTTGTTTATCGCGTATCTTTTTTCCAAATTCTGATTCAGGTAAATGTTTGTCTAATTTATACCAGAATTCTTTATCCTCGTTTTTTACATATTCAATTTGAATCATTTTTTTCATCCTTGCTCCACTAGCTTCTAAGAATCTATTTAAGTTTAATCCTATCCTTCAAAATTTTCACTGCTTCTGATAATGCATGGAATTCCCTTCGGTATAATCCATAATCTGCAATATTTGTTTCGTGAAAACTCTCATAATTGCCAAAAATCTCTATAGCTTTCTCTAAAGGAAGCCAAACAGTCTTATACCCGGCCTGCTTTTCATTTTCTGTAAGATGAACTTTACCCGTATCTTCAATGGCATCACAAATAAAATAATGATTAATATGGCTCCAGTCTGAAAACAATTCTTGAATTTCAAGATAGGCCTGTTTTACATTTACAATCATCCCTGTTTCTTCCTGTATTTCTCTTTTGCAACATTCTTCAAGAGATTCATTTCCCTCTTGTCCGCCGCCAGGAATTATGTACTTGCCTTCATTTGATTCATAACATAATAAAACATTACCGCCATTTATTATAATGCCTCTACAGGCATGGCGAAGATTTTTTACACATCCTATGTAATCATCATTTATTAATTCAATTATTTTCATTTTTCTCGATTAGCCGGATAAAATGTCAATTTGGCCGGTGTTTTTTTTATGATATTATAAATGCAGGTAAAAAGCAAAAATTCTGAAGCCGTTACGTGAAAATCAGGGGATGGTGGCTGTATTTCATCGGTGGAATGCTACATCTTGTTGGAAAATGATTTACTTTTGCATATGATTGTATTTATGATTGATCAGGTTCGCAGATATTATATGAATTATGCGTAACTTACTCGTAGGATGGGAGGACAAAATGAAAAATATGGAAGTAATAAAAAATTTAGTCGGCGATTCCGTCACAGAGTCAAACTTAAAAAATGTTGACTGCTATGCGTTTAAGAATTTTGCGCTTTTCATTCAGTCAATGGGCTTTTGTGAATTTGCCGTAAAAGAGCAGCATGTTCATCCATCCTATATGATAATAATCGAATTTGGAACTGACGACTTTTTAATTCCTCCAAGAATCGAACTAAAGAAAAATTATTATCTTGCGTCCATTGTGTCTCCGAATGTTCCGCATGAAGACAAGGCTGTTGACTTTCCCAATTATTACACAATCATGATTGACAGAGAATATTTTGAAAGCCAGTTTTTGCTGTATCAAAATGAAATTCCAAAATATGAAGGCCAGCAGTTTTTGATTTGCCATGATTTTTTAAAAATGCTTCATTTGTATGCCTTTGAATCCTCAAAAAATATGAAGAACGGCGAAATAACCCTTGACTGTCAGACAACGCTTTTGACCCACTGGATAATCCGCAGTCTTCTAGGTGAAAACTATGACATGCGCTCCGTTTCCACAAATGAAAGAATAGGTAGAGTCCAAACCTATATTGAGCTTCATTGCGGTGAGGACCTTTCTGTCCCAGACCTTGCGAAAAGTGCCAACATGTCTGTTTCCAATTTCAATAGGCTGTTTACAAAAGAAGTGGGCCTGTCTCCCAAAAATTATCTTATCGACGTCCGACTAAACAAAGCTGTAAAACTTTTGCGAAGGAACGATTTTTCTGTGTCCGAAATAGCCGAGCAATGCGGCTTTTATTCACTTTCGCATTTTTCCGCTGTTTTTAAAAAAGTACATGATATGAGCCCCAGTGAATACAGGGAAAAATATCAGCTACGATAATTCAAATTTGCAAACTTTTAAGCGATTTTTAAAAGTGTAGATTTTGAATTTGTGTATCATTGTTAACACTATGACAAAAGAAGAATTGCTTAAAATGATGAATGAAAACCCCGTGATGCACCTTGCCACGGTTGATGAGAACGGCTTTCCCCGTGTCCGCGGAATCCTTATGTTCAAAGCCTGCAACGACGGAATTATTTTCCATACAGGCGCTTTTAAAGATCTTTACAAGCAGCTTATGGCAAATCCAAATGCTGAACTTTGCTTTCAGTGCAAAGGAATCCAAGTTCGCGTTTGCGGAAAGTTTGAACTTGACCAAAGCGACGAGCTTTTTGAAGAAATCTATAACCATCCGTCGCGCGCCTTTATAAAGCAGTGGGGAAAGTCAAAGGAAGAAGTTAAGGACTTTTTAAAGATTTTCAAAATGAAGAACGGAAAAGCCTACACCTGGTCCATGGCCGATAACTTTAAGCCAAAGGAATACATTGAACTTTAAGCGGAAAACCTATCTGAATATGCTCTGACTCTCTTAATTACAATGTATTTCATCGGTAGAAAAATGCATCTTGTCTGAAAAATATTTAATATAAATCATCTTTGGGATATGCTTGGGCTATGATTAGAGAAGAGGGAAAAATGGAAAAAGGTTTAACCGGAAATAAGTTGAAATTAATCGCAATTCTTTCGATGACGCTGGATCATGTGATAAGCGTGCTTTATCCAAATTATCCCACAGACTGGTGGATTATTGCCCTGCACATTCTGGGAAGACTTGCGGCACCGATTTTCTGGTTTATGGTTTCGG
>JAEEGL015238267.1_pt1 | contig 15827 bp, 15 predicted proteins | sample 9134231 | NCBI WGS metagenome assembly JAEEGL01 (sample SAMN16246548, study PRJNA631951) | gut metagenome | biome: gut microbiome; feature: rumen; material: fiber-attached | host: Bos | place: Iran: Karaj | collected 2018-10
GAGGCCAATTCGAACTATATCGCAAGGATAGCCGAGGATATGGTCGCAACGCAATCGGTGATGGTCCGTGTGGGAAAGACCATAAGGGATACGAAAAAGGCACTGGATATCTATCTGAAGACGGAAAATGAAGTACAAAGGATGCTGAACGCGGTTCAGCTCGATCATGGAGGTGGGAAATGGTGAACAGAAAAACGAAGCAGCAGATAGAGCTTGATTTTACAAGAGCATCCGATCAGGCTGCCGAGATCGAGAGACTGGCTGAAGATCTCAGCCGGGTTGCCAACAGCGGAGTCGAACCTGCAATACTTGTCTTGAAAAACTGTTGGAGGGGTGATGCAGGCGGGTCAATAGAACTTGCAGGAAGAGGTACGATCGAGGAAATATACAGGACTGCAGACACTTTGATGCGTGTCGCAAGAAGCATCAGGCAGACTGCAGATATTGTATACAGAGCAGAGATCGCAGCAGCCGGACTATGCTTTTGACCGTAATAGTCGTTAGTTATGTAAATCAGAAAGGAGATTAGAGAACATATGTCATTTTATCAAGTGGACAGCTCCCGTTTGAGAGCAAAAAAAGATGAGCTTCTGAACATGATCCAAAGATTCAGACAGGAGAAGGAGGCTTTGTGTCAAAAAGAGATGTCGCTTCGCACGATGTGGGAGGGTGCTGCCAACGACAGTTTCCACAATGCATTTGAAAAGAATGCGGGACAGATGGATGCTTTTATAGAGACGATCCTCAAGTACGTGAACACTATAGAGTCTATCGCCCAAAGGTATGATATGGCCGAACAGAAGAATATGGGGAGGTGTGTATGATGGAAATGCTGCTTAAAGTTACGCCGGAAAAGCTTACGGAGACTGCTCAGGAGTTTATGAACACAGAGACGAACATAAGGAATCTGACAAGAGAGATGATGTCGGTCGTTGACAGTTTCAAGCCGATATGGCAGGGAGAAGCCGCAACAGGGTTCTCCAATAAGTTCGCGGCATTGTCCGATGACATGGAAAGACTATATGCGATGATAAGAAAGCATGCTGAAGACCTTATGGAGATAGCCGGAGAGTACTCCAGAGCAGAAGAGGAAAGCAGGGACCTTTCGGCAACCCTCGGTACGGAGGCGGCAGGATGAGCATGCATGTTTGCGGGCAGACGCTTGTACTTGTGGATAATGACGCAACGGTTTCTCCGGTCAATCAAAAGCTTTGTAAGGCAACGCTTAAGTACCTTTTTTACCATATGCCCGAAGACCGTACATTCTGTCTTGGCACGTATGAGCATGATCTGAGTGTGGCTGAGGAATACAGTTCGGAGACGAACGATCTCGTATGTACCGCAGATACGCTCGAATACGAGGCCAAGGACTCAAGTCTTACGGATACTCTCTGTGAGGTCATCACGAGATGGAAGGATTCGGACTTTGCATGCAGGGATATACTCGTGTTCACCGACGGTCTTGAGGGCGCGGCGACGCAGCATGAGAGGGAAGAACTGTACTATCTGCTTGAAAACAGCGGGTATCCGGTCTATATCGTGATGCTCGATCAGGACGACAATAAGGAGCAGAAAAAGGGGTTGTCCGCCATGTCCGTAACGAGCGGGGGGAAGTTCTTTACAACGGAGTTTGAAGGCTCGGATGCCGGGCTTGACAGACAGCTTACGGAGGGCATATTTGCCGCAATGGACGAATACTCGCAGGTCCACTGGTCGCAGTACGAAGAGAACGATGAGGAGGATGAGAAAGACGCAGCCGAAGAGGTTGCCGAAGATACCGAAAGTATCGAAGAAGCTGCCGAACCGTCGCAGGAGACATTCGCGGAAGAACGTGTTGTATATGAATACGCAGACGACAAAGGATTTTTCGAGGGTACCGGAGCTCTGATACTTGCGGTGGTGCTTATCGCAACCGGACTTGTCATAGCGGTCGCAGGATCGATGGTCGTAATGAAGCGAAAAAGAAAGGATGCGGTAAGGCGGCCTTTGCCTGTGGCAGATGAAGAGGAAGAACTGTTTGACGACTATGAGATCGGCGGCCTGTCAACGACAGAGCTGTCCGGGGATACGGTGTTCCTGTCGGATACGGAGGATGAGAGCTTTGGAGCAACGAGGCTTCTTTCGGAAGGACATCTTGTCACGCTGACGGACAAGAGCGACAGCAGAGTATACAGGATATTGCTGAAAGGCATAATGAGCATAGGACGCGGAGGGTGTGATGTCGTGATAACGGGAGATGACGCACTGTCCAAGCGGCACTGTGAGTTGTACGAGGATGACGCGGGTGTGCACGTAAGGGATCTGGCATCGTCTAACGGCACAAAGGTGAACAACATAAAGGTTAAAGAAGAAAGTCTGTCCGACGGCGATGAACTTACGATCGGAGCCAGGACATATATAGTGGGGCTGGCGTGATGGGTGATTATTCTCAAAAAGAGCTGCTTCTTCTGTCCAATTTCGTATATATACCGGCATGTGCCGGTGATGATGCGATAGAAGACATAATCGGCAGGTACAGGGATGAGAGCGGAGGATTTACCGATGAGAGCGTGGCGGCTGCGGCAGCGGGCGGCGGCATGTCCGTAAGCGACGTTTGTACCGTTTTTCAGAAGATGGATGAGCAGATAAAGGAAGATCCGGACTTTGGAAGACTGTCGGCCGCAAGACGTCTTGATGAGAAGGATGTCAGGGCCATATGCTATACGAACGAAGAAGATGCAAATCCTGTCGTTGTATTCCGCGGGACCGGCGGGACCAAGGAAGCGTGGGTCGATAACTTCGAGGGCGCGTATGCCGATGATACACGGATACAGAAGGTGGCAGATGATTTTGTTCGTTACGAGTGCGGCATATACGAAGACATTGTTGTGACCGGGCATTCGAAGGGCGGTAATATGGCCCAGTATGTCACGGTAAAGCGCGAGGACATGATAGAGTCGTGTGTGTCGTTTGACGGTCAGGGCTTCGGGAATGTTTTTATTGAAGACAATACTGCGCTCGTTCCGAAGGCTTCCCCTAAGATAACGTCGATCTGCGCATACAATGATTTTGTGAACATCCTGCTTACGAGCATAGCGGGGACATGCATATTTGTCGATAATGAAGAAGGCGCGGCCGCGGCTCATTCCTCCGTTACGCTCCTTACGAGAAATACGTTTGATGAAGAGGGAAACTTTACGAGCATCAGGAGTCAGGGACTTGTCTCAAAGGAACTGGGGAGACTTACGGACATAATAACGGCCGGGCTCGATCCGGCCAAGGAAGAGGACAAGGAGGAGCTTTCACTTATAGCGGGATCTGCCATATCGCTTGCACTCACAACGCCGGAAGGGAGCTTTTTGGAGAGTTGCGTGGCTCCTGTGACAGGGATGATAGCTGCTGGATTTGTAAAGAAGATAACGCAGACAGTAAGAAATATGTCAGAGTTGTCTGTGCCTGCCGCACAGAGCCTGTACATCGATACCGGGTCCGCAGCAGGCGTGGCAAAGGATATATCGTCTCTTACTCAGGAGCTTCGCAGGATCAGTATCGGTGTTGACGGTGTGAGGCAGAACATGGCGTTTACGATAAACACGCAGATAGTCGCGGAAAATCTCCTGGAAGGAGTTGTCGAGGATATCGCAGGCGTATCACGCAGGATATGCGATCTGTCTGAGACTGTTCTTGGGGTAGTAAGGTGCTATGAGGCGGCAGAGAGTGAGGCGGCAGCGTTAATGAACGCGTAGATATTGCATATTGTCAGCCATCACCCTTAGTATCGCATGCCTTTGTGTGAATGAGTATTTAACGACATCGCCGTTTGACAGACGAAAGCCTCTGTCGGTTGAGGATCTGATGTGGCATATGTTGATGATGTCTTTTTTACACATTATGAAGCAGCCATAGGAGCGGCACTGCTTGAAAAGTGAGGATACCGAGTCGGATACATCAAGGTATTCTCCGTCCGCAAGGCACAGTCTTGTCAGGAAGCTGTCGAGAGGAATGGCTCTTATAAGATCCTCATGTCTTATGAAATGTGTTTCGCTCTTACATCTGGCCTCTATGAGAGGTGTTCGTTTCTTCGCCCAGTCGAGAGCAACGTCGGTCAGGTGGCTGACCTGCCCTTTATTCAGCGGTTTTTCGATATATATGATGTCTTCGGGGGCATTCACGTATGATGTGTAGTTTATTGTTGATCCGCACAGGACTATCGGGGCGCTGATCCCGCGATGACGAAGTTTTTTGGCGATATCCATGCCGTTTGACGTCCCTTCGGTCATGTCGATGAAGAATATGTCATACTTGACCGGAGTCGACATGAGAGCGTCTTCACTTCCGAAGGAGTCTATATACATGACGTCGCAGTTTTCCGCCAGGCGCTTATCCTTCTCGCGCTCAAGAAGGCGTTCGGTCTGCTTGCGGTCGGCTATGTTATTGTCGCATATGGCAAGATATATCGTCATGAGCTTCCTCCAAGGTCTAGAGTATCCTGAAGTTTAAAGGCGCAAGAAATGCCAGGTAGAGTATCGCCACAACCTGAATGGCCAATATTACCGGGATACCTATGTAGAACTTTGGCTTCTGGGTCTTGTGACGGAATATGCGCATACCGATAAAAGACCCGATGCTCCCGCCGAATATCGCGAACAGGAACAGCGTGGCCTCCGGAATACGCCATTTGTTCCGGCGGGCTTTACTCTTATCGAGTCCCATTGACAAAAAGCCCGCCAGATTAATTACAGACAGATAAATGAGAATATAGGAAAGGACTGCCATGTTATCACTTTTTCTTTGATACTTCCTGCATCTTCAGAGCCCTTACCTTGCATGACAGACCAAAGAGGTTGATGAAGCCTGTTGCGTCATGGTGATCGTACATATCCCCGGTCTTAAAGCTTGCGATGCTCTCATTGTAGAGAGAGTACGGTGAAGTCGTGCCGGCCTTGATGATGTTGCCTTTGTAGAGCTTGAATTTTACTTCACCCGTAACGTACTTCTGAGTGCTCTCAATGAAAGCGCAGACTGCCTCGCGAAGAGGTGTGAACCACTTTCCTTCGTATACTATCTGGGCGAGCTTATTGCCCATGTCCTTCTTGAGTGCGTAGGTGTCGCGGTCAAGGATGAGTTCCTCGAGCTGCTGGTGCGCTTCCATCAGGATAGTTCCGCCAGGAGTCTCATATACACCTCGTGATTTCATGCCGACGACACGGTTCTCGACGATATCGACTATGCCTATCCCGTGCTTGCCGCCAAGAGCATTGAGCTTGCGTATTATATCGGATACTTTCATCTTCTTTCCGTTTATCGATACCGGAACACCGCCTTCGAAAGTCATCGTTACATACTCGCCCTCGTCGGGTGCTTTTTCGGGAGCGACACCGAGAACGAGAAGATGATCGTAGTTCGGCTCATTTGCGGGATCTTCAAGCTCAAGGCCCTCATGGCTGATATGCCATAAGTTGCGGTCACGGCTGTAGCTGTTATCGGCCGAGAACGGAAGATGGATCCCGTGCGCTTTGCAGTATTCGATCTCGGATTCACGGGAATCGAGAGTCCATTTGTCATCACGCCATGCGGCGATTATCTTAAGATCGGGAGCCAGTGCCTTTATAGCAAGCTCGAACCTTATCTGGTCGTTTCCCTTACCTGTTGCACCGTGGCAGATGGCAGTTGCGCCTTCCTTGCGGGCGATCGCGACAAGACGCTTTGCGATAACGGGTCTTGCCATGCTCGTGCCGAGGAGATATTTGTTCTCATATACGGCGCAGCCTTTGACACAAGGCATTATGTATTCGTCACAGAACTCGTCGACAACATCTTCGATATATAGCTTGCTTGCACCGCTTGCTTTAGCACGCTCGTCAAGACCGTCGAGTTCGCTCTCCTGACCGCAGTCTATGCAGCAGCAGATGACTTCGTAATCATAGTTTTCCTTTAACCACGGGATGATGGCTGTAGTGTCCAGTCCTCCCGAATATGCGAGTATTACTTTTTCTTTCATGGTATCATGCCCTCCTGACAGGAGAATAATATATATCATTTCTGCATAAAATGCAATACCTATTTTGATACAGATAATAAAAAAATCATAAGAAAACTGTTGACATTAGCCGATAATAAGGTAAAATCATAAATGCATAATATACAACATGAAACGCATAATATACATTTTGTTGCATAAAATCATTGTTTGAGTTCTGGGCTTGGTTATTGTAAAATCAGATATGTGTGTGCAGAAGGTACACACGGAGGGCAGGAAATATGCAGATAAGGGTCATGACGATCGATGACTATGATAAGGTACATTCTCTGTGGATGACGATAGAAGGTTTCGCCATCCGTTCAATAGATGATTCACAAGAAGGGATCGAACGCTTCCTTAAGAGAAATCCTTCAACGAGTGTTGTGGCCGAAGAGGACGGCGCGATCGTAGGCGCGATACTTTGCGGACATGACGGAAGAAGAGGCTGCCTTTACCATGTTTGCGTGCGTCCGGACAAGAGACGTCACGGTATAGGAAAGGAAATGGTCGTCTTTTGCATGAATGCGCTTAAGAAAGAGAAGATAAGCAAGGTGAGCCTCATAGCATTTACTAGAAATGATATAGGTAACGCCTTCTGGAAGACGATAGGTTGGACGAAGAGAGAAGACCTCAACTATTATGATTTTGTCCTTAATGATGAAAATATAGTAAATTACGTGAAGTCGGAGTGAGAATATGAAAGAATACAATATCAGTCAGTTTGACGGCGGCGTGACAGCCGCGAAGGGATATAAGGCAGCGGGCGTTGCCGCACACATCAAATATGAAGGAAGGCGTGACATGGCGATGATATATTCCGCCACACCGGCAACCGTAGCCGGAATGTTCACGTCCAATGTCGTAAAGGCAGCTCCGGTGCTCTATGATATGGATATAGTGAAGAACTCACCGTACGTTCAGGCGGTTGTTGCCAATTCGGGCATCGCGAACGCGGCGACTTCTCAGCAGGGGATGCAGGTGTGCCGTGATACCGCAAAAGCGGTCGCAGAAGCTCTGTCCATACCTGAAAATGCCGTACTTATCGGCTCTACCGGTGTTATCGGAGATCCGATACCGATGGATCGCGTGAAGGCGGGAGTTAAGGATCTTGCGGCGGCGCTGTCCGATACGAGGCAGGCGGCGGCGGATGCGGAGGCTGCGATAATGACTACCGATACGGTCCCGAAGGAGATCGCCGTTAAGACCACGATCGGAGGGACAGAGGTTACGATCGGCGGCATGAGCAAGGGAAGCGGCATGATACATCCGAATATGTGCACGATGCTCGCATACATATGTACGGACTGCGACATATCAAAGGAAATGCTCGAAAGGGCCGCACATACGGATATCCCTGATACGTTCAACATGATAACCGTTGACGGGGACACATCGACGAACGACACTTATCTGATACTTGCGAACGGCGAGGCGCATAATCCGAGGATAGAAAGCGAAGGGGATGATTTTGACGCATTTTTAGCGGCGCTCCACTTCGTGAACGAATACCTTGCAAGGAACATGGCAAAGGACGGAGAAGGTGCGACGGCGCTCTTTGAGGCGAAAGTCATAAACGCCGACACAAAGGAAAACGCCAGGCTTCTGGCGCGCTCGGTCGTGGGCTCATCGCTTTGCAAAGCGGCCGTATACGGTCATGATTCGAACTTCGGAAGGATACTTTGTGCGCTCGGCTACTCGGGAGCGCAGTTTGATCCCGAGAAGGTGAGCCTTGACTTTACGAGCAGTGCGGGGACTATACGTGTGTTTGATAAAGGAAGCAAATGCGACTATTCGGAAGATACGGCGACTGCCATACTGTCAGAGGATGAGGTCACCGTTATCATAGACATGGATATGGGAAGCGCGAGTGCGACGGCCTGGGGATGCGATCTGTCGTACGATTATGTTAAGATAAACGCGGATTACAGGTCATAGGCAAAAGGAGAGGACATGGAAGAGATATACAAGGAGAAATACCTTCAGAAAGCTGAGGTGCTGATCGAGGCACTTCCGTATATACAGCAGTTCAACAGGAAAGTCATAGTCGTCAAGTACGGCGGCAGCGCGATGGCTGACGAGGAGCTGAAAAAGAATGTGATAAAGGATGTGACGCTCCTTAAGCTCGTCGGGTTCAAGCCGATCGTCGTTCACGGCGGCGGGAAGGACATTTCCGCATGGATAAGCAAGGTCGGCAAGAAGCCTGAGTTTGTGAACGGTCTGCGTGTTACCGATGCAGAGACCATGGAGATCGCCGAGATGGTGCTCTCGAAGGTCAACAAATCACTTGTTTCGATGGTCACGGAGCTCGGAGTAAAGGCTGTCGGCATATCCGGTAAGGACGGAGGCCTGCTCACCGTCGAGAAGAAGCTTGCGGACGGTAAGGACATAGGATTTGTCGGAGAAGTCACGAAGGTTGATACGAAGATACTCGAAGACCTGCTGGAGAAGGATTTTCTCCCGATCGTAGCGCCTATCGGGCTTGACAGTGAATACAACACCTATAACATCAACGCCGATGATGCGGCATGTGCGATCGCTAAGGCAATGGGAGCCAACAAGCTCGCGTTCCTTACGGATATCGAAGGCGTATATAAGGATCCGGACGATCCGTCGACGTTCATATCGAGACTGACGGTATCCGAGGTCGATGATCTCATAGACAGAGGGTTTATCGGCGGCGGGATGCTCCCGAAGCTAAAGAACTGTACGGATGCGATAAAGAGCGGGGTGAGCCGTGTGCATATACTTGACGGCAGAAAGCCGCACAGCCTGCTTCTCGAGGTGTTCACCGATACGGGTATCGGGACGATGTTTTTTAAAGACGGAGAGATATGATGAGTCAGAGTGAAGTTATCAAAACGGCGGAAGAGCATCTTCTGCATACATACAACAGGTATCCGATCGTGTTCGACCACGGTGAGGGAGTACATCTGTATGATGCCGACGGTAAGGAATACCTCGATTTTTGTTCGGGGATAGCTGTTTACGCGCTCGGCTACGGCAATAAAAGGTATGAGGAAGCCGTAAAGCGCCAGATCGAAAAGATCACGCATATATCCAACTATTATTATTCGGAACCGCTCGCCGAGGCTGCAAAGCTACTCACAAAGGCGGCGACACTTCCGAAGGTGTTCTTTACGAACAGCGGTGCCGAGGCGGTGGAAGGTGCCTTAAAGGCCGCCAGGAAATATGCATACAATAAGGATAAGAAGACCGATCATGAGATCATAGCTATGGAGCATTCGTTCCACGGCAGGACGTTCGGTGCACTCTCGGTCACCGGGAATGCGCATTACCGCGAGGCTTTCGAGCCGATGATCGGAAATGTGAAGTTCGCAAAGTTCAATGATTATGATAGCGTTGAGGCGCTTGTGAGTGACAGGACCTGTGCGATAATAATGGAGACCGTACAGGGTGAGGGCGGCATATACCCTGCGGATAAGGATTTTCTGTGTAAGATAAGGAAGTTGTGTGATGACCGCGACATCCTGCTCATCCTTGATGAGATACAGTGCGGGATGGGAAGGAGCGGCAGCATGTTCGCATTCATGCAGTACGGGATAAAGCCTGATATCCTGACCGTTGCCAAGGCCGTCGGATGCGGAGTGCCTGTAGGAGCGTTCCTCTTAAATGAGAAAGTCGCATCCTCGTCACTTGTAGCCGGCGATCACGGGACTACGTACGGCGGAAATCCGCTCGCATGCGCGGCTGTTGCCGAGGTCCTGAAGATATTTGAAGAAGACGGGGTAGTAGAAAACGTTAATAAAGTTGCGCCTTATCTTGAGAAGCGCCTTAAAGAGCTTGTTGATGAGTATGATTTTCTAAAAGACCAGAGAGGGCTCGGGTTGATGCGCGGGCTTGTGTTTGATACGGCGAAGGCTAAGCCCGGCGAAGTAGTAAAGAGCGCGCTGTCGCACGGCCTCGTACTGATCACGGCCGGAGCCGACGTAGTTCGATTCCTGCCGCCTCTTGTAATAACAAAGGATGACGTTGACCGTATGGCGGATATCCTTAAGGTTTGTCTTGCGGAGCAGATATGTTAAGAAGATGGATATGCGCAACGCTTGTTGTGGCGCTTGCGCTTTCGCTGTTTTATGTTTCCAAAGTAACGGACGATCCTGATTTTGTCACTGTCGATGAGGCGGCGGGAGAAGGAGATGTACCGGAAGGTGAGGAGCCGGAGAAATATTATGATGACGGCAGCCTTACGCTATGGTACTGTGACGACGCACTGACTGAGTATCTTACGTCCGTTGCGCTTTCTTTCCAGCAGGATCAGGGTGTTAAGGTCAATATCGTCTTAAAGGACGGGGTGCAGTTCTTAGAGGCGATCAATGATGCATCGCTTGCGGACCCGAAGGACCGTGCCGAGGCGATGCCTGATCTGTATATAACGAGCCATGACAATCTGCTTCGTGCATATCTGTCGGGACTTGCTTCGATAATCTCGGACCCGGCGCAGGTCGTTGTGCCCGAAATGTACCCGCAGACGGCGCTTAATGCGGTCACTTGCTACGATCATCTCGTTGCGTATCCGTTCTATTACGAGACCAACTTTTTCCTGTACAACAAGACATATATGGCATCCATAGCCCAGAACAGGATAGAGGCCGAGGCGGATATGGCCGAGGGTGAGGAGGCAACGAAGGAGCTTCAGGAAAACGGAGCCCCGAAGGAAGAGGCAAAAGAGACCGAAACCGCCCAAAACGGGGAAGATGGAGAAAGCGCGGAAGGTGAAGAGGAGCCCCTCGAGGAGGAAAATCCCATGGGTGAGGAGGATTCGACCGCCGATCAGGAGGTACTTGAGCGTCTTGCCACGATGATCCCGTCAACGATAGAGGATATCAAGACGTTTGCCAACAACTACGATGCACCCGAAGCGGTTGAGTCTGTGTTCAAGTGGGATGTTTCGGATATATTCTACAATTATTTCTTTGTCGGAAATTATATGGAAGTCGGCGGCGATCACGGTGACAATGCCGCCATATTCAATATCTACAACAAGCAGGCCGTTGAGTGCCTGTCGGCATATCAGGCCATGAACCAGTTCTTTTCCATAGATACAAAGGTCGACAACTACGACAACATTCTCCAGGATTTTATCGACGGAAAGATGGTTTTCACGGTCGCTACAACGGATGCGATCGCGAAGATCCACAATGCACAGAAGGACGGGAAGTTTGATTTTGAGTACGGTGTTAGCACCCTGCCGGATATATCGAGCCTCTTAAAGGCCAGAGGCCTGTCCGTGACCGATGCAGTCGCGATCAACGGTTATTCTGCGAAGAAGGATGAAGCAAACAGATTTGCAACATACATAGCCAACTACAAGGCTTCGGATCTGTATATGAAATCGGGTAAGGTATCATGCTGCAAGAGTGTTGAGTATGAAGATGCCGAGATCGCAAACGTCATGAACGAGTATGAGAAGAGCGTGCCGCTGCCGAAGATGGTAGAGGCAGCCAATTACTGGGTACAGCTTGAGATAGCGTTCACAAAGGTGTGGAACGGCGCGGATCCCGATGAGACTCTGATGGAGCTGTCGGACACTATAGGTGCCCAGATCGAGAAGATCAAGGCTAATCTTCCGACGCAGGAGTCGTTTAATGCCGGTGCGGGCACCTTTGTACAGTAGGACACATTTTCTTCACATCTTTATCACAATTCCATTATTTTTTGGACGGAAAATGGGAGCAGTTCAAATGGTTATGGAACAAAAGATGATGAAAGGAAGGTAAATGATATGGGTAGTTTCTGGAAGAAAACAGCAACAGGCGCATGTATCGGACTGGCTTTTGGTGTATTGGCGGCGTTCTCCTTTGTCGGCGTGACAAGGGTCATTGACAGGTTCTTCCCTAAGAATACGCAGGTTTCGGAAGGATCCGCGGATACTTCCGAAGATATAAAGGAGGAAGAGAAGAAAAAGGATAATGACGAAGCGAAGGTCGAAAATGTAGCCCTTACAAAAACAGTTGAGGAATCAGGATTAAAAAGGGGCGGCGGCGAGGTCGGAATGAGCGTTACAGAACTTGCCAAGAACAACATCCCCTGCGTTGTATCCATTACAAATACTTCGGTACAGCAGTTCCGTGATATGTGGAGTGGCGGTATAAGGGAATATGAGAATGTAGGACGCGGAAGCGGCATAATCATAGGGCAGACCGATGAGGAACTTCTGATCGCGACAAATGCCCATGTTGTAAGCGATGCGGACTCTATCACGGTCGGATTCGTCGATTCGGAGGTATATGATGCGACACTTAAGGGTGCGGATACCGAGCTTGATCTTGCGGTCATAGGTGTTCCGATGTCCGATCTTAAGAAGGATACGGCTGATCAGATAAAGATCGCTGTCATTGGGGATTCCGATGCGCTTGAGATCGGTGAGCAGGTAGTTGCGATCGGTAATGCCGTAGGATACGGACAGTCTGTAACGACCGGTATCGTATCTGCACTTAACAGAGATGTCCCTGATGATGAGACTGATATGTGCTATATCCAGACTGATGCAGCGATCAACCCGGGTAATTCGGGCGGAGCACTTCTTAACATGAAGGGTGAGGTCATCGGTATCAACTCGGCAAAGCTCATGGATACGAGTGTAGAGGGAATGGGCTATGCGATCCCGATGGAAACGGCCAATCCCGTGATCGAGACACTGATGAACAGGAAGAACAGGGATAAGGTCGATGAGAACAAGGCCGGATATCTTGGAATAACAGGCGTTTCTGTTGATGAACAGACATCAAAGATGTACGGGATCCCCGAAGGTATATACCTTCAGGAGATAGTTGAAGACGGACCTGCCGAAAAGGCCGGAGTGCTTAAGGGCGACGTTCTCAAGAAGTTTGACGGAGTATCTGTTTCGACAATAGCAGATCTGCGCAGTAAGCTTGATTACTACGAAGTCGGTGAAAAGGTTGATGTCGTTGTCAGCCGTCAGGAAGACGGGGAATACGTTGACAAGACGTTCACGATAACGCTGGCGTCAAGAGAAGATGTGGGACTTGATAAGAATGATGCCGGCAAAGACAGCGACAAGTCTGACAAGCCCGATAAGCCCGATAAGGATGAAGATGAAGAAAAGGCAAAGCCCGGAAATGACGAACGCTCTGCGGAGGATCTGTACAATTCACTTCCCGATGAACTGAAGGATTTCTTCTTCGGCTTCGGCAGATAATACAGCGGTATCGGTGAGCTCGGAAAGAGTGAACCTTTGAATATAACAAAGATCAGATATCTTGTTGCCGTGGCGGTCGCAGTGGCCGCCGCGGCTCTTGGTGCCTGTTCGGATGAGGACGACGAGATAGTCTCCATCGACAGGTCAGATCCGTTTTATGTGGAAAGCAGCAATGAGGTCGCTGCGATATCCCAAAAAGAAGAAAACAATGATGAGATAAGGGTATATGTGTGCGGGGCGGTCAAAAATCCTGCCGTATACTCAATGACTTCCGACAAAAGGACCGTAGATGCGATAGATGCGGCGGGCGGGCTGACGGATGATGCCGGATCGGATTATATCAATCTGGCAGCTAAGCTGTCCGACGGTCAGAAGCTGTACGTTCCGACAAAGCATGAGATAGAAGAGGCTCTTGCGGAAGGGGAGGAGCTGTACGGTTCTGTGGTTAACATAACTAAAAACACTCCCGGAGCCGGAAGTCTTGATGCAGATGGAAATGCAACGAACAGTGACGGAAAGGTTGACATAAATCGAGCAGACAAAGCAACGCTGATGACGCTGCCGGGGATAGGGGAATCAAAAGCTGACAAGATAATCGCTTACAGGGAGTCAAACGGAGGATTTTCGTCAATAGAAGATATCATGCTTGTCGGCGGCATCAAGGAGGGCCTGTTCAACAAGGTAAAGGACAGGATATGCGTGGGAAGGTGATATATGACGATAAGACGTCCACTGTGCCTTGTCTGTCTCGTATTTCTTCTCGGAGTGTATATATTTACCGGAACACATACTCCTTCATGCGGATGGGATGTTGATGCCTGTGATGGTATCACCGTGACGTCCACAGCAACGGTAACCGACAGACTGGTAAAGAACGGAACACTCCGGATATATACAAAAGATGCAACTATCCGGCAGGAGAGCATATCCGATAAAAGCGGGAGTATGTTCCCGGATCATGTGAAAGGCCTTGTGATAAAGACAGAGGATAGTGTCGCCTCATGTGTGAAAATGGGCTCGAGGATCACTGTTCGCGGGGTATTCGAGCCTTTTGAGCCGGCCAGATGTGAGGGCACTTTTGATGCAAGAACATATTACATGATAAGGGGATACGAGGGGCAGCTTGTAAGAGCAAGAATAACAGGCGTTTCCTCAAAATACGGTAAGATACGTGAGGCACTGAGGGCAGTCAGGGATAAGTGCTTTTCGGTGCTTGAAGAGAATATGAGCAGTGATGATGCGCACCTTGTGGCTGCGATGACTCTCGGCGACAAGACCGGCCTTGACAGTGAGGTGAAGGAGCTGTACCAGAATGCGGGCATCAGCCATGTTCTGGCGCTCTCCGGTCTTCACATCGCTTCGGTCGGTCTGTTCATACTGCAGATGCTGAAAAAAACAGGGATGAATGCTCATGCGGCATCGGTAACGTCATTTATCATAATAGCGTTATATGCTGTGATGACAGGACTGTCCGTGTCAACAAGACGGGCAATGATAATGTTCGCACTGTTTGTTGTATCCTCAGTGATCGGTAGGACATATGATCTGATAACGGCAGCGGCCGTCTCGGCGATAGTCGTGGTCATTGAGGATCCGTATTATATATATGATACGGGTTTTCTGCTGTCGTTCGGTGCGATACTAGGAATAGCATGCGTGTATCCGGTGCTGGAGAATCTGCCGGGTACGCTCGGGATGAAAAAGGAGCCGTCCGGGATATACAAGTCGGTCTGTATCAGTCTGTCGGTCGCGGCCGTGACCATGCCGGTGACCGGGAGCAGCTTCATGCAGTATCCGGTTCTGTCGGTGATAATAAACCTTGCCGTGATACCTCTTATGGGGGTGGTCCTATTTACGGGATTTACAGGTATGGCAGTGGGTATTTTTGGCCTCCGGCCGTCCCTGATATTAAAAATAACACATTATATTTTAGCGATTTTCGGGTTTCTGTCTGAAACGTCGGAAAAAATCAAAGGGAACATAATTCTGATCGGAAAACCGGAGAGTTGGCAAATAATAACATATGCGGTTATATTGATAATGGCGGTTTTATGCGAGAATCTGATCAATAACGACAAATATAATAACAGGATGATCGATAACAACATAAACCCAACCGGTCAACATAACTCGAAGAATAACTACAGATATCCAAAAAACGAAGGCAATAAAATAACATATATCATCGAAACAGAGGCTGACAGGAAGAAAAAACGTAAACGAACAAGGATATTTCATGTCTTTTCGGGGATGATGATCGCTGTCTCGATGTCGGTTTTGATGATCCACCCCCGGAGCGATCTGGAGATCAGGAATGTCGATGTCGGTCAGGGAGACTGTGCCCTTGTATGGGGTAAAGACATCCCGGTTGTCATGATCGACGGTGGAAGCTCAGATGTCAAACAACCTGCAAAGAACAGAGTAACACCTGTTCTCAAAGCCAACCGGATAAAAAATATCGACTACTGTTTCCTGACTCATCCTGACAGCGACCATGTAAACGCTGTCATTGAGATGCTTGAGGATGATTCTTGCCCGATCGGGATAAAGCGTCTAATCGTATCGAAAAATGTTCAGGCGTCGTTTTGCGATAATGAAAACGTGATACGGATCTTTACAGGAGCAAAAAAGAGAGGTGTGAAGATA
>JAEEGL015724426.1_pt1 | contig 15827 bp, 15 predicted proteins | sample 9134231 | NCBI WGS metagenome assembly JAEEGL01 (sample SAMN16246548, study PRJNA631951) | gut metagenome | biome: gut microbiome; feature: rumen; material: fiber-attached | host: Bos | place: Iran: Karaj | collected 2018-10
GGTTTTCCTGCCAGATTTTGAGGTACTTGCAGGGCATAACCGAACCCGAGAAGCAGAGCTTCTTGAGATATTCGGGCTTGAGCACGTCGAACGCGCCGAGCTTCGCGGGAAGCTCTACGCCCGCAACACTCCAGCAGAGAGCGGTGATTTTCTCCCTGTTGAGGGTTTCGAAAAGCGCGGTGGGTACCGCAAACTCGTTCTTCGGGATCACAAAGGTCGAAGCGCCGCGGCTGATCGGGAAATAAATATCTCTGATAGCGGCGATATAATCGAGCGGCGACTGGTTGCCGAGAACGTCAGTGTCGTTGATATCGAGCACCTTGCTTACGGAGTCGATATAGGTCATCAGGCTCTGGTGAGAGGTGATAACGCCCTTGGGCACACCTGTTGAGCCGGATGTGAAGATAACATAGAGCGGAGAAGTGCAGATGAGAGTCTTTTCTCTCTGCTCAAGCAGCTCGTCGGAAACGGGGTAATCGATAATATCCTCCATCACAAAGATGGTGCCGCGGAACTCAAGTCCCTGGGCAATATCGAGATGCGCTTTGTCAACGAGCATGTAGTCTGCCTTGATAACGCCGAGAATCTGGTTCAGTCGGGTCACGGGCATGTCGCCGTCCATTGGCGCGTAGAAGCAGCCTGCTCTGACAACGCCGAGGAAGCAGGCGGGTGTGAAGATGTGTCTGCCCGACATAACCACTACAGGCGCACCCGCGGGTACAAGACGCGCGAGATATGTGCCGATTGATCTGGTCAAATCATTGAACTGACTAAAGGTCAGCGAGTTTTCAGGATCCTTGTAGGCGATTTTGTCACCGTATTTTTCTACTGCGGAATTAAGTCTGCAAAGTACCGAGGTTTCCATAGCTCTCCCCTTTTTGTAACAAAAATGTTTCCGTTTTGTCTTTTTATTCACTAAATATTATAATATAACGAGGTCAAATGGTCAAGCATTTAATTGATTTTTTCACATAATTTAGCATTTTTCTGAATGGTTACAATGAGTTAATCGCATTTTTGTTATTGTTACCAAAAATTATGCAATTATTTGTCTGAATTCACCAGTGAACGTCACTTAAAAAACTGGTATACCTGACATTTGAGCGTGCCGTTATATAACTTGCGGCGCTTGTCGGCTCGTCTGCCGAATATTTTTTCAAAATCGTCGTCGGGCGTGATTATTGTGTAGCTCTTGCCCTTTTCGCGGCAGAAGCGCTCTCCCATTATTTTGTAAAGCTCCTCTGCAGCGCGGACGTCGAGGAGCCGTTCGCCGTATGGCGGATTGGTGATGACGGTTTCGAAGCCCTCGGACAGCCTGAAATCGCGGATGTCGCGCTTTTCAAAGCTGATATACTCCCCTACTCCTGCCAGTTCCGCATTGTGAGCGGCTGTTTCCAGTGCGCGAGGATCGATGTCGCTGCCCAGAGCGCGGAAGGCGATATCGGCGCGTATCTTCTCTTTTGCCTCAGCCTTAGCCTGATCAAAGGCTTCCTTCGGCACACAGCTCCAGCGCTCGCAGGCGAAGTAGCGGTTCATGCCCGGAGCGATGTTCTTTGCCTTCATCGCCGCCTCAATGAGGATCGTGCCGCTGCCGCACATCGGGTCGCGGACAAAGTGATTTGGACGGACGCGCGCAAGCTCCGCCATAGCAGCGGCAAGGGTTTCCTTGATAGGCGCGTCGTTTGAGTCCGCGCGGTAGCCGCGTTTGTGCAGACCCGCTCCGGAGGTATCGAGCAGGACGCTGACCCTGTCCTTAATAATCAGAAACTGAATCTGGTGAACCGGTCCCGTTTCCTCGAACCACGAGAGGAGGTATCTCTCCGAAAGGCGGGACACTACGGCTTTTTTCACGATTTTCTGGCAGTCGGGAACGCTCATCAGCTTTGAGCTCAGGCACCTGCCCTTGACGGGAAAAGCGTCGCTCATACCGATGAAGTTCTCCCACTCTATCGACCTTACTCCCTCGAAGAGCTGTTCAAAGGTCGTCGCTTCAAACTCCGCCAGAAGAATATGTATTCGCTCGGCGTAGCGCGAGTTTACGCTCGCCTTTGCGAGAGTGTTGAAATCTCCGTCAAAGAGGACTCTGCCGTTTTCGGCGCGGACGTTCCCGATGCCGAGGAATTTCAGCTCGTTGGCGCAGATGCCCTCAAGTCCGAAAATGCATGGTGCAGAAAAAGTGAGCTTCATAATTTTCTCCTTAAAGAAAAAGGGGCGGAAACTCCGCCCCCATAATGTTTATTTTTCTTGTTACGACGGCTCAAGAACACCGTAATTGCCGTCCTTGCGCTTGTATACGACGTTGATGTCATTCGTCTCAGCGTTGAGGAACATGAAGAAATCGTGATTGACCATGTTCATCTCGAGGATTGCCTCCTCAATAGTGAGCGGCTTTACAATAACCTGCTTTGTGCGGACTACCTTGTACTCATCTTCCGCCTCGATCTCTCCCTCGGGAATATCGGCGATGATGTCATTCAGGCTGCCGGTTTTGATGCGCTTCTCAAGACGAGTCTTGTTCTTGCGGATCTGCCTTGTCATGATATCCATTACGCGGTCGAGAGCGTCGTTCATTTCGGGCATCGTGCTCTCGGCGCGGTATACCATAGCCTTGTCACGGATGGTCATTTCGACAGTCTGACGGTTCTTTTCAAGGGTGACAACCACATTTACAACCGCTTCTTCGGAAAAGAGCTTCTTGAACTTCTGCAGCTTTTTCTCAACTCTCTCCTTGAAGTTGTCTCTGAGGTTAACTTTTCTTGCTGTGTAGACGATTCTCATAAAATTGCCTCCCTTATTAAATTTTCCTGTATTGTAGCGTTTATGCAACGCAAAAATGGCTTATCTTCTGCCGTTGCCATTACCTCTGCGGCTGTAGCCGCGGCTCTCGCCTCCGCGCTTGAGGTCGCTCATCTTGTCCTCGCTTGTCTGCTTGAAGCGGGACATCATATCCTCAAAGGTAGACGGCGCGCTCTTGCGCGAGCTCTGCCATTCGTAATCCCCCGGAGAGGTTACGGGCGGCGCCGGCTTGTAGGGCTGTCGGGGTGCGCTGTGCTGTTCACGGGGCTGCTTTTGTCCCCTGGGCTGTTTCTTCTGCTGATCCTTGGGAAGCGCCTGCTTGATGGAAAGACTGATTTTTCCGTCGTTCATCGAGAGAACCTTCACCTTGACGGTCTGACCGACCTTTACAAAATCGCCGATTTCGTTGATGAAGGTGGGCGCGACCTCTGAAATATGTACCATACCTGTTTTGGAATTCGGCAAATCTACAAACGCACCGAATTTTGTGATTCCCGAAACCTTACCCTCGAGAATCATTCCGACTTCAATCGCCATAAATTGTTTTTACCCCTGTTTTTCCTCAAAATTTATTATTGATCGCCTGCGACGTTGATAAAAATCCTCTCTCCCTCGCCGACGTAACCAAGCTCTTCCTTGGCAATTTTTTCCATATAGTCCGAAAGCTCCTGCCCCTTGTAGCCGCGTACCTTCTCGATATACTTCGACTGGATCTCCACGACGTTGATCTGCTGCTGAAGCTCGCTGAGCTCCGCTCGCTTTTCGGCTATCCGCACGTTCTGATTAATAATGGTGATGACCGCATAGAACGCGAAGCCGATTGCCGCAACGTAAAGCAGGAGATAACGCAGCTTGCGCTTTTTCTTTACAGGTTCAACCTCTTTCGGTCCCTCAGCGGGTGCCTCGGCGGTCTCGCCTGTTGCCTGCGCCTTCTTGGTGACGGGCTTTTTCTTTCTCAATGCCATACTCATTTCCTTTATCATCAAAATGTTGTACAGTTACTTTCCTATTTCCTACATTATACAATATCTTGTGGCAGATTTTCAATAGCTTTTTTGCAAATAATTTTAATTTTCTCAAAATTTTGTTTAGTATTTTCCGACAAACGAGCACAAAGCGGCTATAAAGGATAAATGTCAGCCTTCCTACGGTCATTCTGTATGCCGCAAAACCGATTGCCGCGCCGATAAATACGTAAAACCTCACGTAGCCCTGAATGAAGCCGAGCGAAAACAAAAAGCATGAAACAGCGGCGGAAAGCATAAACAGAACGTCGAGCAGAAATACCGCCGCCTTTCCGGGCGAGAAGGAAAAGCGAATAAACTTGAATATTCCGTACAGCACGGCAAGCGACGCGCCCAAAGCAACCGACCAGAGAAACGCCGCCGACTGTTGGGCAAAACTCAGCTCCATATCTACTTAAAGAGCCGAGACAGCTTTGACTGTCTGCCGTCCGAGCCGAGATACTGCAATGAATTGATCTTTCCGTCGACCGACACATCGCCAGTTTCGAGATTGAGCTTGTCGATATGCAGGCCGCTGCCCTTGATTATCAGGGTTCCGTCGGTCGTGCGCACCGACACGGTTTCCTCATTGAAGCCGTTGACATCCTCGGCTCCCGTTATCACGAGATTGCTGCGGCTGTCGAGCATCAGGGAATGTTTTTTCTTTGCGGGTTCCATAAAAATAACCTCCGTACTACCGATTCATTTCAGTATACGGAGGTTTTGTTGAATTTATGACACGGGGCTGTACATTGTCTCGGCGTCCTCCTTGCGGACGACTTCCTTTACCTCGGTGACGTTCACCTTGACGCTTCTCGCGCCGAGGGTGATTTCAATTATGTCGCCGACCTTCACGTCGTATGACGCGCGCGCGATCTTGCCGTTTACCGCGATTTTACCCGCGTCGCAAGCCTCGTTCGCCACGGTTCTGCGCTTGATCAAGCGCGAAACCTTCAGGTATTTATCTAATCTCATAATGACCTCTTAAAGCAAAAAGAGCCTTGCGGCTCTTTTGTGAAAAGCAATTACTGGTTTACGATATCCTTGAAGCCCTTGCCTGCCTTGAAAGCGGGAACCTTTGAAGCGGGAATCTCGATGGAGTTACCGGTTCTGGGGTCTACGCCTGTTCTGGCATTTCTCTGGCGCTGCTCAAATGTGCCGAAGCCTGTGAGCTGAATCTTGTCACCATCGGCAACTGCCTTGATGATAGTATCGATTGTTGCGTTGATCGCCTTCTCGGCATCCTTCTTAGAAAGACCGCTCTGCTCTGCAACAGCAGCGATAAGATCTGTTTTTTTCATCTTCAATTACCTCCATAAATCTTTTGTTTTTGAATTATTTTAACTTCCTCCCAGAGGGAATCAAGTTGCGTCATTGATGCTTTCTTTACGTCGATGCCGCGCTCTTTTGCGAGCTCCTCGAGCATTGTGAAGCGGTTGATAAATTTGTCACAAGCCTTGTAGAGAGCGTGCTCGCTGTCGATCTTCAGGAAACGTGAGACGTTAACTACCGTGAAGAGCACGTCGCCGATTTCTTCCATCTGGTTATCGGCGTTGCCGAGAGTGATCGCAACGTTGAGCTCGTTGCACTCCTCTGTCAGCTTTGTCATCGCACCCTCGGCGTCATCCCAGTCAAAACCGACCTTTGACGCCTTGCGCTGGATCTCCTCGCTTCGCATGAGCGCGGGAAGAGCGCGCGAAACACTCTGCATCGCCTCAGCGTAGGTGGTCTGCGACTTTGTCTTCATCTTGACAGCGTCCCAGTTGGACAGCGCCTCCGTAGCATTCCCGGCATTCTTGTCGCCAAAGACATGCGGGTGACGGATAATCAGCTTTTTACAGATACCGTCGCATACGTCATTGATGTCGAAGCTGTTCTCTTCCCTCTCCATCTCGCAGTGGAGTGCAACCTGCAAGAGCACGTCGCCGAGTTCTTCCTTGAGAAGCTCCTTGTCGTCATTGTCAATGGCTTCGATCGCCTCGTAGGTCTCCTCTATGAAGTTGGAGCGGATAGACTTGTGGGTCTGTTCCCTGTCCCACGGACAGCCGCCCGGGGAACGGAGAATTTTGACAATCTCAACCAGATCGTCAAAGTTGTACTTTTCTTTAACAGGATATTCCATATTATTACTCCGAATAGCGCGGGTTTTCAACCCACAGTATTCTATTTTAACCAATTAAGTGTAATTTTTCAAGTGTTTTTGCGATTTTTTCGCCTTTTGGTAAAAACCGCACCTCTTTTGCAGAAAAAGTTCGCAATACTAGTAATATTGCAATATAAACAATAACCGCAGCAAGAATGGCAAGAATCGTGCTGAGCCTGTGGTTCATCTTTCCCTCGAGGAAGGCATTCGCAAAGTATGCGGCTGCCGCGCAGCAAACCGCAGCAATCAACGGCTTCACGGTTGTTGAGAGGAAGTCGGGTACCACCTTTGAATGCTTGATCAGCAGGTACATGCCCGCCGCGCAGATGATCGCGTAGGAAATCATTGAGCCGGCTGTGGCGCCCTGAATGTTGATCTCGGGAATGCTTACGAACACCCATGAGGTGCCGATTTTGATGAGCATGCAGATAGTATAGAGTATCATAGGCAGCTTGACCTTGCCGATACCGTTGAGCATACTGCATATCGGTGTGATGATCGCAGTAAAGATGGTCGTGATACCCATCAGTGTGAGGACGTTTCCGCCGACCTCGACGATATCCTGACTCGCGTAAATAAAGCCCATAATCGGGTGTGCAAGCACGCATAGTCCGAACGCCATAGGCAGGGTAAACATCATCGTCATCTTGAGGACGGTGTCTACCGAGCTCTTGAGTTCCGCCTTGTCACCCTTTGTCCACGCGCTTGTGACGTTAGGCATAGCGCTTGAGCCGAATACCTGGGTAACGGCTGTAACGAGCTGCATCAGCGTCAGAGAAGAGCCGTAGCAGCCCCAAAGGCTGGTGTGAATCGTGGGCGGAATATCCTTGAAGCCGTAGAATACCTCACGCGGATAGTAATCGTGGTACTGGCGGAAAAGCGCGTCGGCGTTGTTCTGTGCAAGGCCGAAAAGCACGTTCTGGATAATAACCGCGTCAATCAGCGAACCGATGCTCATAACGAGCGCGCCGCCGACAATCGGAAGCGCCGTGCGGATAATTATTCCGAGAGTTTCCTTCTGCCGCCTTGCGGTGATCGAGCTTTCGAAATATTCCCTCGGAATGCCGTCGCCGCCGATTTTGTACTTCAGAATCAGAAAGATACTCGAGCAAAGGCTCGCAAGCGAGATACCGCAGATATTGCCCGCGACCGAAAACGCGAGGATCGTGTTCTGAGCCTCGTTGATATCGCGGAGCTCGAACCAGAGGAAGTTGCCCGTCTCCTTGTAATGCGCCATTCCGAAGTACATGATAAGATAGGCAAACGCCGCGCCTAAAACGAGCTTGACAACAGCCTCGATAACCTCGGAAACAGCCGTCGGGAACATATTGCGCTGTCCCTCGAAGTAGCCGCGGTAAATTGACGCGATACAGCCGAAAAGTACCGTCGGCGCCAAGGCGAGCATCGCGTAAATCGAATACGGCGACTTTACGAATTTGAAGGCGTAGGGAAAGCTGACAAGCATCAGACCTATGGTGCAGACGAGTCCGACCACCAAAAACAGCGGTATCGATACGCGGTGCACCTGCTTGACGTCCTTGTACCTTTCCTCAGCCATATTCTGGGAAATCATGCGCGAGATAACAATCGGCAGACCGCCCGTCGCGACGGTGAAAATAACGCCGAATACCTCGTAGGCATTGTTGTAAATACCCATTCCCATCGAGGCAAGGCTCTGTCCGAACATGGAGTAGATGTTGGTGAGGATAACCTTGTCGAGGACTCCGAACACCTTGACAACCACCATGCTGACGGTAAGTATCGCGGCTCCCTTGACAAAGGTTTGCGAGGCACTTTGGCTCGCGTTGGCAACCGCGTTATATTTTTTTGACAAATTGAATCACCTTATAAATCAGATTCGATTACTCAGCGGCTTCTTCCGCTGTCTCAGCTGCAGTCTCAACCGCTTCCTCAACAACCTCTGCAGCGGCTTCGGGAGCTTCCTGAGCTGCGGGAGCAGGCTCATCTTCCTCTACCTTCGCGCCGCAAATGTTGCAATAAATGGAATTTCTGGGGATTTTAGCCTCGCACTGGGGGCACTTCTTCTGATTCTTTACGGAATCAATATGAGCGTTGATGATGTCGAGGTTCTCCTTGAGCTCCTTTACATCGGCTATCAGCTGAGAGACCTCAGCGGAGGTGTCAACGCCGAATACCTCTTTCTTGTAGGTATACTTACCGATATCGCGGAGCTTCTTGTTGATTTCGCCTCTGATTTCGGCGGCAGTAATCTTGTGCTTTGATGTGTCGTATACAGTGGACGCTTTCTTTGAAACCACAGCTGCCGCTGCTTTAGCGTTAACTACTACATCGTCAAAAATTTCATCGAATTTTCCCATAATAATCACCTTTCTGTTTGATTTCGGAGCTTTGCCCCTTTTAATTTATTATCAAATAGTATAGCACTATTTAATATATTATTCAATGGTTGATTTGCCGTAAAAGCCCTGTATCTCGGCTTTTCTTTTAAGAATTTCGTCAAATCGGTCTATATATTCATACGGGAATTTGAAGTTAAATATCCGTTTGAGATAGTCCGTCTGCTGATTTTTCAGTTTTGTCACTCCGCCGCAGCCACAGGCTAAAATAGTATGGGTCTCGTCCATGACATAGACGTTGTACAGGCTCTCGCAGCCGCGCTTTGACCAGCCGACGTTTTCGAGATTGCCTACCATTCGCGTCTGGCGGTAGAGGTAATAGGGAATGTACTCGCTCTCTGTCAGGCGCTTTTTGGCGTAAGCGAGCATCTCACGCGCAGCGGCGGCTTCCTCACGGTTGAGGGTCTTGCCGTCCTGAGTGAGTGTTGACGCGCGCTTCATGCAGAGGGTGTGAACCGTCACGCACTCCGCCTCGAGCCTGAGCATATCGTCGAGCGAACGGGCGAAGCTCTCGGGAGTATCGGCGGGAAGTCCCGCGATAAGGTCGGTATTTATATTATTAAAACCGCATTCGCGCGCCAAAGCAAACGCCCTGAAAAAGTCCTCTGCCGTGTGGCGTCTGCCGATAGCACGCAGCACCTCATCATTTGTCGTCTGGGGATTTATGCTTATGCGGTCAACTTTATTTTCTTTTAAGGAATAAAGTTTCTCGGCGGTGATGGTGTCGGGTCTGCCCGCCTCAACAGTGAACTCGCGGCAACTCGACAAATCAAATGAGGAATTGACCGTTCCGAGAACCTTATCGAGCTGTTCCGCGCTGAGGGTGGTCGGAGTTCCGCCGCCGAAGTATACGCTTTCCAGACGCAGTCCCAAATCCGACGCGATCTGAGCCGTCGCCTTTATCTCCTCGCAGAGCAGGTCTGTATACGGCTGAATCAGCTTTTTCGCGCGCTCGACCGAAGACATTACGAATGAGCAGTAGCTGCACCTTGACGGGCAAAACGGCACGCCTACGTACAGGCTGAAGCTCTCGGGCCGCGAAAGACTGATGATCCTCTGTTCGTGCTCCTCTGTCATCATCGCGAGACTGAGCTTTTCCGGACTGACAAAGTAATCGTCGAGAAAACGGCGTTCAACCGCCGCCTCACCGAGCTCTTCCCTGACGCGGCGCAGAAGCTTGATCGGCCGCACGCCTGTCAGCAGTCCCCATGGCTGGTCTACTCCGCTGAAATCGCGGAGAATCACATAGAGCAGCTTGACCATACTCAGCTCGTTTTCGCCGTCGTCGGATGACACGGGCGCGGATTTTGCCGCTTCAAAACCGCCGATACGGACGCTGACGGTATTATTCTCTCCCTGCTCTGCGCAGATATAAGGCAGCTCCAGGGCTGAATCGTCCTTGAAAACGTTTATCTTTTCGTTCGGGAAGAACAGCCGCGTTAAGTTTTCGAGCTCGAACCAGAATTTGTTGTTGCGGACGTAAAGATTCATATTACAGTCTCCTCATCAGAGGATTCCATCTGCGCTCGTGCTCGAGCGTAGTCATCGGGCCGTGACCCGGGATTACGTGGTAGTCGCCGTCTAGCTCCTTGAGCTTTTTGAGCGAGGCGATCATATTCATGTCGTCGCCGGTCGGCAAGTCGGTTCTGCCGTATGACTCGCAGAAGAGCGTGTCGCCGCTTATCATAACGTCGTCGAAAAGATACACTCCGCAGCCGCTCGTGTGACCGGGTGTGTAAAGATACTTTATCTCGGTTTCGCCGAGCTTGAAGGTTTCTCCGTCGTCGAGCAGGATATCCGCGGAGAACGGTTTGAACGGAATGCCGTGGCGAGCGGTGCCGTTGTAATCGGTATTGCTGAGAAATTCGTTATTGTGCTTGCCCGTGACGATTTTCGCGCCGAACTTATCCGCAAGCTGCTTTGCAAAGCAGATATGGTCATAGTGGCCGTGAGTCAGAATCACATATTCGAGCCTGCCGCCGTCCTTCTCGATCTGAGAAATCAGCGCATTGCTCTCGGCTCCGGGGTCGGTGACGGCGCTCTTGCCTGTCGCCTCGTCGACTAGATAGCAGCAGTTTGTGGCGATCTCTGTAACATGGTAAAGTTTAATATCTATCATCGTTTCAAATCCTTTGAGTTAATGTCGATGGTGACGGGGCCGTCGTTGAGCAGCGACACCGCCATATCAGCCCCGAAGATTCCCTGAGCGACCTTCTTCACGCCAGCGTCGCGGAGCCTTTGGCAAAAATATTCATATAGCGGCTCTGCCTGTTCAGGTCTTGCTGCGGCTATAAAGCTCGGACGCCTGCCGTGGGAACAGTCCGCGCAGAGTGTGAAGTTTGAGATAACGAGCACCTCGCCGCCGATATCATCGAGAGAAAGGTTCATCTTGTCGTTTTCATCGGTAAAAACGCGAAGTCCCGCGATTTTGTTTGAGAGAACCTCCGCCTCCTTTTTGTCGTCCTCCTTAGCTACGCCGAGGAGTACGAGGAAGCCCTGTCCGATTTCGCCGACGGTCTCGCCGCCAACCTCAACCTTCGCGAATTTTACGCGCTGCAATATTGCTTTCATATGATATATCCTATAATCTCTTGATCTCCTCAATGCCGTTAATATCCGAAAGCCTGGATATTACGCCGCGAAGGTGGTTTCGTCCCATAACGTCGATTGTCACTGTGACAACCGCCTTGTTGTTCTTGACCTCGCGGGAATTGAGGGTGTGAATGTTGATGTGCATTGTGGACAGCTTGACCGTCACGTCCGCGAGCAGACCCGAGCGATCGGTAGCTGTGATCTGTAATGTACTGCGGAACGCCTCGTCGACCTGCTCCTCCCAGAAGCAGCTTACCCAGCGCTCGGGTTCCTCGGACTGCGAGATGTCCTTCGGCACGTTGGTGCAGGTGCGCTTGTGAATGGACACACCGTAGCCGCGTGTAATATAGCCGATAATCTCGTCGCCCGGAAGCGGGTTGCAGCAGTTCGAGAACTTAACAAGAACGTCGTCGTTGCCCTCGATGATAACTCCTGAGCTCGCCTTGCTGCGCTTTTCTGGAACTGGCGGTACGGTTATGCTCTCGAGGTCGCTCGCGTAGGTTTTCTGATACTCCTCGCGCAGACGCGGCATGATTTTCCAGAGCTGGATACCTCCGTAGCCTACTGCCGCGTAGAAGTCGTCGAGCGTATTGTACTGCTTTTTGACGGATACGCTGCGGAAAAACTCGGGGTATTCCTCTTCGGTGAGGTTCATTCCCTGGCGCTTGAACTCGCGCTCGATCATCGCCTTGCCCTCGACAATGTTCTCGTCACGCTTCTCGTGCTTGAACCACTGTCTGATTTTGGACTTGGCTGACGCGGTTTTGCATATATCGATCCACGCGCGGTTGGGATGCTCCTCCTTCTGGGTGAGAATCTCGCAGATGTCGCCCGTGCGCAGCTTATAATCAATGGATACGATTTTGTTGTTAATTTTAGCACCGACCATGCGGTGGCCGACCTGAGTGTGTATAAGATAAGCGAGGTCAATCGGCGTTGAACCTCTGGGCAGGCTCATAACATCGCCCTTCGGAGTAAAGACGTAAACGTCGTTTTCCTCGAAGTCGTTGCGGATATTGCGCGCGATATCTGTCGCGTCCTCGGTCTGGAGCTGCTCGAGAATCATCTTTCTGACGTTCTCGATATTCTTGTGCAGCCTGTCCTCGACCTTGCCGTTTTTGTCCATACCGAGCTTGTATTTCCAGTGAGCCGCGATTCCGTATTCGGCGGTGTAGTGCATTTCCCAGGTGCGAATCTGCACCTCGAAGGGAATTGCGTTCTTGTCGAGCACGGTTGTGTGAAGGCTCTGGTACATATTCGGCTTGGGCATCGAAATATAGTCCTTGAAGCGGTTCGGAATCGGCTTGAAGATATCGTGCACAACGCCGAGAACATTGTAGCAGTCGGATACGTTGTCAACGATGACCCTGACAGCGAAAACATCAAAAATCTGGTCGATGCTCTGACCGCGCATGAAGGTCTTGCGGTAAATGCTGTTGATGCTCTTGACCCTGCCGCTGATAAAGACGTTCTTGATGGTATCCTTCGTCTTTGCAAGGAGCTGAGCCTTGATTTCCTCAATGAACTTATCTCTGCCCTCCTCGTTCATTAGAAGGGTGTTTTCGATTTCGCTGTAGCCAATCGGGTCGAGGTACTGCAAAGAACGATCCTCAAGCTCGTCTTTGATCGCCTTGATACCGAGGCGGTGCGCTATCGGTGCGAAAACCTGCATGTTTTCGAGGGATTTATCCCTGCGCTTCTGCTCGGGCATACAGTCCATAGTGCGCATATTGTGCAGTCTGTCGGCGAGCTTTATGATAATGACGCGGATATCGTCCGCCATCGCGATAAGCATTTTTCTGATGTTCTCAGCCTGCTGCTCCTCGCGCGAGGAATACGGGATCTTTGAGATCTTGGTTACGCCGTCAATGAGCTTGGCAACATCAGCGCCGAAGCGTCTGCCTACCTCTTCTAAGGTAACGTAGGTATCCTCGACCGTGTCGTGCAGCAGCGCGCCGCAGATCGTATCTGTGTCCATACCGAGCTCCGCGACAATGCAGGCAACCGAGGTTGGATGGAGAATGTACGGAATGCCCGAAACCCTGCGCTGGTCGCCGTGACACTTCTCGGCAAAGCTATAAGCGGAGCGTATTTTCTCCATATCGCAGTTGTTGTTCGAGGTTTCGAGAATGTGCTCCAGCTCAGAATAGTCCTGGTAATGCGCTACGTTTGAAAATCTGCTCACTGTATCGCCTCCTTTAGCGCTTTTATGACGGGTGCGGCTTCAAGGCTAACCTTGCCGCTTGTCGGATTGAGGGTGATGCTTGAAATGCCCATTCCCTCTGTATAATTGATCAGTGAAAGCTGTTTCATCGCTTCGAGGATCACGCGGATCCTGCCGAAGTTGATTTTTCCTCCCAGACGGTGCGGCAAGGTATCGATCGGATATCTGTATCCGCCGTTATTCCTGAGGTACCTGTAAACCGCCGCGAAATCATCGCGCTCCGGCAGCAGGCGTTTAAGAACCGACTGTGGAAGCTCCCTTCCGCTGATGAAGGTCTCGAACGCTCGGTTGGCGTTAAGTATCCGTTCGCTGTCGACGTCGCTGTACTTTATATCCTTGATGTAAACGGCAACAGAACTGAGCCCGTTGTAGGTGTTGATCTCGAGCGTCGCGGCAATGTCAACCACATCGCCTCTGCAATACGGGAATTCATCGGGAGTAACAAAGAAGTACATCGCGGCGATGCCCGCTCCGTTTCGTGAAAGAAGAACACGGAGATGTTTATTATTCCCAACAGGAATTATATTATCAATCGTCATGTTATAAAAGCCGAATACAGGCGTGGGGTTGCCCGCGCCGTAGGGCTGCATGCACTCAAGCTCACTGATAGCCGTCAGATCAAGATAGGCGGGATTGAGCTTGCAGTCGATATTCAGCGTATCATACGGCATTTTCTGAAAACCGGCGGCGTATTCGTTAATTCTTTTACGGAATAATTCTATGTTTTTGCTCTCGAGCGAAAGCCCTGCCGCCATAGGGTGTCCGCCGTAGTGAGTAAGAAGCTCGTCGCAGGCGGCAATTGCGTCGCACAGCGGAAAGCCCTCTACGCTTCTGCCCGAACCCTTCGCATTTTCTCCGTCGCGGGAAATGACGATCGCGGGCTTGCCGAAGGCTTCCTTGACGCGTGATGCGACAATGCCGACAACGCCTTGGTGCCAGCCCTCGCCGTCGAGGACGATAACGCTGTCGCGGGCAAGCGCGGGATTATCTCTTATCATTTCGTCAATCTGAGAAACTATACTGTTCTCGATTTCGCGCCTTTCGGTGTTATCGTCGGTCATCGTCTGGGCGATCTCAACCGCCTCGTCGTAATCCTCAGTGAGAAGCAGGCTGACGGATCTGCCCGACGAACCGAGCCTGCCGACGGCGTTTATGCGCGGCACAAGGGTGAAGGACACCCTGCCTGCTGTCAGGGGCTTGTCGCCTATTCCCGAGGCCTGGACGAGCGCACTGATTCCCGGGCGGTCGGAGTTCTTGATCCGCTCCAGTCCGCGCTTTACAAATACGCGGTTCTCACCGCGCAGATCAACTATGTCGCCTATCGTGCCGAGGCTGAGAATATCGGCGTAGTTGTCGAGCAGCATATCGGTGTCGCAGTACTCGCCCTCGAGCGCCATAATCAGCTTGAATACAACCCCGACGCCCGATAAACTCTTGAACTTACTCGGACAGTCCTTTCGGTGCAAATCAACTACCGCGACTGCGTCGGGCAACTCCGAGAGCGGCATATGGTGGTCGGTGACGACCGTATCGATGCCCAGCTCCTTTGCGCGGGCGATCTCCTCCTTCGCGGCGATTCCGTTGTCAACCGTGACAATCAGCTTCACGCCCTTTTCGGCGAGCAAATCCACGGCGGCTTTGTTCATGCCGTAGCCCTCGGTCTCGCGCGACGGAATATAGTAGGTGACATTCGCTCCGACCGTTTCAAGATACGAATACAGAAGCGCGGTTGAAGTTACGCCGTCCGCGTCGTAATCGCCGTAGACACAGATAAGCTCGCCGCTGTCTATCGCCTGTCTGACGCGCTCGGACGCCTTGTCCATGTCCTTGATTTCGAGCGGATCGGCAATAACGCTGTTGTTACTGAGAAAATCCTGCACCTCGTCGCGGGAAGAAAAACCTCTGATTTGCAGCAGCATTGCAATCAGCGGCGGTATTTGATTTTCATGCTCGATTTGCTTTGCCTTTTCCCTGTCGAGCGGCGCAACCTTCCAAAGCTTCAAAATCAGCGCTTCCTTTCTTAATGGTCATGTATATGCAGCATATCCTCGGCATGAGAACGCGCCGCGTCGGTGATGTTTACTCCGCCGATGATTCTCGCGAGCTCGTTTACTCTGCCGTCGTAGTCGAGCGGCTGAACCTCGGTGAAGGTTCTTCCCTGCTCAACCTGTTTCTTTATCAAATAATGATGGTCGGCAAGCGCGGCGATCTGCGCCTGATGGGTAACGCAGAGAACCTGGCACTCCGACGATACCTCGCGCAGCTTGAGGCCTACCTTCTCGGCGGCAGAGCCCGAAATGCCCGTATCTACCTCGTCGAAAATCAGGGTATCAACGGTGTCGGTGCCCGCGAGGACTGTTTTTATCGCGAGCATCATTCGGGAAAGCTCGCCGCCCGAGGCGATTTTTGCGACTGGACGCGGTGTTTCACCGGGGTTTGCGGAAATCAACAGCTCCATCTTGTCCATGCCCTTTGGCGAGAGCGCTGATTCCTCGAAATACGGGACTAGCTCCACATTTGGCATATTCAAAAACGACATTTCCGCCTTTACCTTCTCGGCAAATTCCGCAGCGGTCTTTCGTCTATTATTGCTAAGCGCGAGCGCTGACTGCTCAGCCTCTTCCCTTGCGGCTTTGCAGGCGGCAATCAGCTCGTCGCGGTTTCTGTCATAGTTCAGCAATTCCTCCAGA
>JAEEGL017191485.1_pt1 | contig 15827 bp, 13 predicted proteins | sample 9134231 | NCBI WGS metagenome assembly JAEEGL01 (sample SAMN16246548, study PRJNA631951) | gut metagenome | biome: gut microbiome; feature: rumen; material: fiber-attached | host: Bos | place: Iran: Karaj | collected 2018-10
CGCCTGAAGGCTCTCCTCTGTGTCCACGTGAAGGTGCGCCGGACCGAACTCATTCTGATAGATGAGCTTCAGAAGGTCCGACGGCTCCATTTTCGGATACCTTTCGGCATGGGCTTTTAAAATGTTCCGGAATTCCTTGACTTCCCCTTTGGCCATAGGGAGCCCCTTTCTTTATGTCTGTGCCGCCGGCGCTTTCTTACGGGCCAGCACGGACAGAATGATCAGCACCTGAGAGGGCAGATAGAACACCCAGGTCAGGTAAGTATTAAGCGCAAAACGGTCGGGCGTCATCGAGAGTGTTCCATCCTCCGCGAGCGCTCTGAGGCCCACGGTCACGTCGCAGCAGATGAACAGCAGGAAGCCTATGGCCATGACCGCGAAGCGGAAGCCGTGTTCGGCCGTGAAGGCCGCATCCACCGTGTTCAGAAGAAGTTCCACGAAATAGATCACGGCAAGGAGGTTGAGTAGGCTCCAGAGGCCTGTCAGGTGCAGCACAAGGATCAAAAGAACCGTCAGGACCGCCCTCGCAGTGATCGACAGAAAGATCCCGAGAAGCGGGTGCCTGACCCCGGCTTCCCGCGAGACTGCCCCGCGGGCCGCCGAGATCCGGAGAAAATGGAACAGCTGTGCGCCGATGAAGACGCCCACTGCGATCTCATACCGGTCCGCGGTGATCGTGAGGAAATAATCCGCGATCGCGGTGCACACATACGCGAGAAAAAGGAAAATGCACTCCAGAAGCCTCGCGCCCGGGATAACGCCGCCTGCTTTTTTCAGGATCGCGACGATCAGGATCCCAAGCGTCACGGCGAGATCCGCCACGATGGACAGATACGTGACGCTGAAAGGAAAGCGGCTGTCCGTCTTCGTCACAATGAAAACGTAGGCCAGCGCTTCAGCGATGAGCCAGGCCGCGATCAGGACGATCAGCAGGACGTTCAGGACTTTACGGCGTTCCATTTCGACAATGCCTCTTTCGGAGCCTCAGTCTTTATAGGTGACTCTGTAACTGTACTTCTTCTGGACCTTCGCGCCGGGCTCAAGGTGCAGTTTCCACGTGACCTTGCCTTCTTCCGTGCCTTTGCCGGCGACTTCCGCGCCCGAGAGTTCCAGCGCGTCGACCTTGACGGTCTCCTTCGCGGCAACCGGCAGCAGATCGATCAGGATCATGTCGACGGCGCTCTTCTTCATGTTCGCGACGTCCAGCAGATAATTGTAGGTATTCTTGCGGCCGCTGCCCAGGAAGCCCTTCTCAGTGGTCCGGCCGGCGTCCTTACGGGACACGCGGATGCCTTCGTCCGTGCCGAGAGAGATCGTGAGGCCGTCCTCGGAAGCCTCCGGCGAAAGCCACGTGGAGCCGGCAAACGCGCCGTTGTGGAAAACGCGGCAGCTGCCGTCGAGCGCCGGGAGCTTTCCGGTCTCCGTGATCTTGGCGGAGAGCCAGACCGCCGGGGAGACCTTCGGATAGCACTCATAGATCTGCTCGGCGGGCAGCTCCGTCTCGGAGAGCAGGATCTCGCGTCTTGCGCCGTCTTCAACGGTCTCCGTCTGATCCAGCGCAAATTCGATGACATTTCCGTTTTCCACGGCCTTGGCTTCCTGCGGAAGCGCCATGAAGTTCGCGGATCCGCATGCGGGCGCCATCGTGGCCTCTTCTTCCATCGCGTAATCCGCGGTGTCTTCCGAGACCATCATGGACATCTTGGCCTTGCTGGCTCTGAGCATCGTTCTCTGAAGGACCGGCTCGCCGATCCGCTCGGGCGTGAAGACCGGGCGCGCCAGGGAGGAGCGGGCGTTGCCGCTCGAGAACACCAAAGAGGCGTCCTTCCAGTCTTCGCCGGTGGACTGATGGACTTCAGCCATGAGGCTGACCTTCGCCTTGTCTTTGCCGTCCTCCGCGCGGAGCACGTAGTTCAGGGTCCATCCCGCGGCACCGTCCGTCATGCCCAGCCGGAGCGTGACTTCGCGGTCCGTTTCCGCGTCGGCCAGGATCTCGGCGTAGCCTGTGTTCCGGATGCCGGTCTTGCCTTCCGCGATCTTCCGTTCCACTTCTTCCAGGTGCTCCCGAAGTTCCTTCAGGCGCTTCTCCTTCCCGCGGATCTCCGCGCGGATCTCTGCGCCCTTCTCGTGATAGAGCGCGGCGATGCCTGCAATCTCTTCACGGGTCTTAAGACCCTCCGTGTTCTTCAGGAGCGTTTCCAGCATGCTCTTCTCTTCATCGAGCGCTTTCTCTTCCTCTGTAAGACGGCTGATCTCCTCTTCGGTCTTCTCCTTGTCCTCTCGGAGTGTTTCCTCCGGAAGCGCTTCGTAACGCGCATAATTGAAGGAAGCGGCGGAGATCCGAATGCCTGCGTCCTCCGAAGAGACTTCCAGAGAATCCTGGAAAATGCCTTCGGACAGCGGAAGCACGAGGATCCTGTTCCGTCCGGCCTTCAGAGAAACTTTGACGTTTCGTTTCAGGCGCGCGCCGTCCCGGTAGACCGTGATCTGTTCATTTTCAATTTCTCTGACGACTGAATCCGCCTTGCCGAGGCTCTCGATGAGGCCCTCGATGCCCTGTGGGAGATTACTGTTCACTGCCGGTTTCTTCATTCTTTACGAACTCCTTTCTTCATAGCCGCATACACTGTTTCAGGCCGCTTTCCGGCGGCATTTTCCGGGCGATCCTCAGGCTTCGATGCCGTCGATCTCTTTCGTGAGCGCGCAGATCTCGTCGATGATGCTGCCGATGTAATCGATGGCCTCTCTAAGCGGGCCGTCGGTGGAGATATCTACACCTGCGAGTTTTGCAAGTCCTGCGGGGTCCAGCGTGGAGCCTGCGTCAAGCACCTTCTTCCAGTCCTCGACGGCCGGCTGGCCTTCCCGCTCGATGCGCTTCGCGGCCGCGGTCGCGACCGTCAGACCCGCGGAGTAGGTGTAGGAATAGAGACCCATGTAGTAATGCGGCTGGCGCATCCAGGTAAGCTCAGCGCCCTCCGTAAGCACCACCGCGTCGCCCCAGAAGAGCTCCAGGTTCTTCTTGAAGATCTCGGAAAGCTTCTCGGCGTTCACCGTGCCGCCCTCGTCGATGATCTTGTAGACTTCGCGCTGGTACCACGCCTCGCGGAGATGCGTCACGAAGTTGTGGTAATAGGTGTTTGAGATCAGGTTCGCAAGCACCCAGCGGCGGAATCTGGGATCCGTGCTCGTCTGCTTCAGATGATCCGTGAACAGCACCTCGTTCATGGTCGAAGGCGCCTCGACGAAGTAGCCGGAGACCTCCGTATCGAAAATGGACTGGGCGCTGTTGCAGTGGCGGAAATGCCCTGCGTGTCCGAGTTCGTGCGCGATCGTGAAGACGTCCGACATGCGGTCGTTCCAGCTTAAAAGGATGAAGGAGTTCTTGCCGTAGGGGCTCGCGCAGAAGCCGCCGGTCTCCTTGCCCTGGTTCTTCGCAAAGTCGATCCAGCGCTTCTCAAAGGCTTCGTCGATCATGGAGACGTAATCCTCGCCCAGGATCGAAAGTCCCTCGCGGACCAGTTTGTGCGCCTCTTCAGGCGTCACCTTCGGATCAAAATCCGGGTCAAGCGGGAGCTTGAGGTCGGCAAATGTCATCTCATCGAGGCCGTATTTTTTCTGGATGAGTTTCGCGTAGCGGCGCATGTGCGGCGCAAGGCGCTCGGTGATCACATCGATCTGGCGGTCGTACATTTCCCGCGTGACCTTCTGCTCGAACAGCAGGAAGTCAAAAACATCCTTAAAGCCGCGGACGGTCGCTTCAACTTTCTCGGTCGTGACCTGCGCATTGTAGGCCGCTGCCGTGACATTTTCGTACTGGCGGAGCTTGTCGGAGAAGGCCTTGAACGCGGCGCGGCGCACGTCGGTGTCGCGCTCGTATTCGTAGTCATCCTCGAAGAGCGAATAGCCCAACGGATACTCCTTGCCGTTCACCGTGAAGGAGGGGAACTGCATGTCCGCGAGCTTTGCCATGTTGTAGATCTCGTAAGGCGCTCCAAAGGTCTGCGAGAAGGCCGCCAGCACTTTCTCGGTCTCAGGGGAGAGCTGGTGCGGTTTCTTGCGGAGCAGATCTTTCAGGTAGTTTTTGGCGCCTTTAGAAAGTTCGATCGCGCCTTTGATCACTTCATCCGGCTGGAGAAGGATCTCGCTGTCGATGAAGGTGAGCTTGCTGCTGATTTGCGCCATCGCAGCGCCGAAGCGGCCGGCACGTTCCTGGTTTTCCGTATTGTAATAGTCCACGGATGTGGACAGTTCTGCGTAGCTGCCGACCAGATAAGCCTTCTTCTCAAGTTCCTCGAGATGCGCGAGGCAGTCCACGATGGTCTGAGGATCCGTCAGTTTGCCTTTGAACTGCGTTTCAATGTCGTCCGCCATCTTCTGTACGGCGTCAAAATCCGCCTGCCACTCTTCCGGTGTCGCGTAGATGAGGGAAAGGTCCCATGTAAGCTCTGCCGGTACTTCGTCACGTCTTGCAAGTTCCATTTTTAAACCGTCCTTTCAGTTTTTGCTGCCGGACCGGGCCGGCGTATTTATCTCAGTCCTGTGGCCGTCGTCCATGCGAAGCCCTCGTAAAATGCGAGGATCTCCGGGAGAGAAACCGGCCTGTAATCATTGGCATCCACGCCCACGTCGTATCGGAAAAGCCCGTTCCGGCGGTTTTCCTCGTTATAGGCGCGGCTCTCGTGCATGTGCCCGTGAAGGTGGATGCCGCCTTTCTTCCTTCCAGGCCAGTCGATCAGCGCATAATGGATCATCACAAAGCGCCGTCCGTCAAAATCCTCCATGAGGAAGTCGTGCATGCCTTCAAACAGTGCGGGATCGTAGTCGACGTCGTGGTTTCCTCTGAGGAGGATCTTCCGGCCGTTAAGCCTTGCGATCAGCCTGTTGGCTTCCTCTTCAGTCAGCCGGTGACAGAGGTCTCCCAGGATGTAGACTGTGTCGTCCGCAGTGACCCGTTGGTTGTAGTTTTCGATCAGCGCTTCGTTCATTTCCGTGACAGAGGCGAAGGGACGGTGCCTCTTCGCGATCACTTCTTCATGGCCGAGGTGCAGATCTGCGGTGAAAAAGATCATAAATTCGCCCTAAATGAATTTGGCAGAAACAGGTGCAATGCTCAGAATCCGTGGCCGCCGCCGTGACCGCCGCCTCCGCCTCCGGAGAAGCCGCCTCCGCCTCCGCCGCCTCCGGAGAAACCGCCGCCGCTGTGGCCGCCGCCGGAGGAGCTGCCGCCGGAGGAGCTGCCGCCGGTGTCACGCGGAAGAGGCGAATACACGGTCGTTACCAGTCCTTTCACGGTCTGTACGGGGCCGGCGCTGAAGTTCGTATGTGCTGCCGCGGCCAGTTCGCCGGACGAAGGCTTTCCGAGCTTCATCGTGCTCTTCATGATGAGATACATGATGAAGGAGCCGATGAACAACGACATCATGACCGTCAGCATGATCATCATCGGACGGGCGATCTCGTGGCCACTCAAGAGCTTTCCGACCTGGCTCATGGCGTCCGAGGCGCAGCTGTAATAGTCGCCCCTCGTGGCGTATTTGTAAATGTTGTCGGTGATGGAGTCACAGTCTGAAACGGAGATGACTTTCATGACCGAGCCGTAGGTGTAGAGGTACAGGTAGCGTGTCTCCATGTCGATCACGAAAGTCGCGCCGTCCACGTCCTGGAAATACTCCCAGGTGAGTTTTTCGGCTGCTCTCTGCGCGCCGCCGTAGCTATTGCCCTTCGGCAGCGTGATGACCGCCATGTTGCCGTACTGAAGGTTTTCCGCAAGTTCCGCGGCAAGCTTTGCTTCCTCCTCCTCGGAGAAAAGGTCTGCGTCGTCCTGGACGACAATTCTGTATCCGTCCGCCGCTTTCACACGGAGGCTGAGTTCCGAAAAGCCGGCTGCCGAGAGAAGGAGCACCAGAACGGCTGTGAGGAGTGCGCGCCATACGCTCATGTTCTTACGCATTGGAGTCACCTCCTCTCTTATTGAACTGCGGAAGCGGCTGTTGCACCTGCAGATTGTGGATGCGCACCAGATCGAAGACCGACAGGATGAGCATCAGGAAAGACAGGCCTGCGCCGACGTAGTAGTACAGATCCTCGAAAGGCCGCCACATGAAGAAGATCACAAGAACGGCCACGCCGATGATCGGTTTCCAGAGATACCGGAGTTTCCTGCCGAAGGGCATCGATGAAGCGGCCTCGTAGCCTGTTTTCCGGAGATACCCCTTGTCATTCAGGAAGTTCTCCCGTATGTAGGCCTGGTTCAGTCCCCCGTTCATAAGGAAGAAGAACACAACGGAAATGATACCGGCAAGGGTGATGAGTCCCATGGGCGTGAGGCTCATTTCGTTGGATTCCACAATGAAAAACCAGAGGAAAAGGCCGACCGGGATCGACATTAAAAGCGAGAACAGCAGGTATTTGCCGAAACTCACCGGGATGTCGGCGGCCACCTTGCCGGTCTCGCCGTTCACGACCGCGTAATTGATGTGCTTGTTGTCGTGTGTGCGGTTTGAGAGGAACCAGACCGGGAAATAGCCTTTCTCCTTCGCGTCCTTCCCGTAGGGCATCGCCACACGCACCTTCGAACGGTCCACGCCGTGCAGGGGATAGGCCGGATCGTTCATGACGCGGTCCACGAAATAATCGTCCGCAAGGTTCTTGGCGGAGGACTGGTAGACTTCCGAGGGCACGTCCGAAACGTCAGCGTAGAAACCGCTCAGGTAAGAAGTGGCAAAGGGCACCGCTGAGTCTGCCGTGAAAGGCGCAATGGCTTCTGAAAGTGTATCGGAAAATGAGGCGGAAGCGTCGTAGGCGATTCCGCTGTAGTGTCCGTCAATCTCCTGATACAGATTATAATTGGTCTTGGTGATATAGTCGCCGACGCGCGTCGACACCGAGCCGGCTGTCCTGACCGGGCCGGCGGTGTCGTAGGAGTAGATCCAGTAAGGCATGTAAATGCCGCGGAACTTTGCGATCTCGGAGTCCTTCTTCATGTAGGACGGCGCGAAAAATGCCCTGGAAAGGCGCTTCTTGTAAAGCTCCGCGCATTCCTCCGCCGAGATCTTGAAGGGAATGATCCGCTGCGGCATCGCCTCCGCGTCCAGACGCTCGTCCAGCACCACGTTCGACCCGCAGAAGGAGCAGAAGGTCGCGGCCGTCTCCTCCGTGGAGAGAAGCTTCGCGCCGCAGTTCGGGCAGACGTAAGCCAGCGCGGCATATTCCTTCTCACCCGTCTGAGAGTCATACTGCGTGCCGCCGACCGGCGTCTGCCCCTCCGCCTCATTGGCGAAGGCCAGCGATTCGTCCAGCGCAGATACCTGCCGTCCGCAGTACTGGCAGGTCAGTTTCTGGGATTTCGGGTCAAAACGGAGCGGCGCTCCGCAGCCCGGACATTTATACATAGGCCCTCCTCTTCTCCGGCCGCGCCCCAAAAGGCGCCTCCGGGAATCTTCGGTCTCAGAGTTTCAGGAAATCCTCTTCGGAGATGACCGGGATCCCGAGCGTTCTCGCGGTCTTGTTCTTCGTCGAGTTTGAATTCACGTCGTTGTTGATGAGGTAGTCGGTCTTCTTCGTGACCGAGCCCGTCACCTTGCCGCCCCGGGCTTCAATAAAGGCTTTCAGGGCGTCTCTGTTGTCAAAATGATGTACCGCACCGGTGACGACAAACGTTTTGCCTTCGAACTTCTGCTCGGCGTCGTTCTCCTCTTCCTTCAGTGTGATCTCGGTAAGCAGGTCATCGAGTTCGGCGCTCTTCTTCGGATCGCGGAAGAATTTCACGATGTCTCCCGCGGTGACGCTGCCGATGTTTTCGATCTCGGCGAGCTCCTCTTCCGTGGCGTTCCGAAGGGCGGCGAGGTCTCCGCGGAAGGCGCGGGAAAGCATTTTCCCGCCCGCGACGCCGATGCCGGGGATACCGATGGCGGTAAGAAGACGCTCCAGCGGCAGCTCGCGGGATGCGTCCACGGCGCGGAGGATGTTGTCGGCGGACAGTTCGCCGAAGCCTTCCATAGAGGCGATCTCTTTGCGGTGCTCCGAGAGACGGTAGAGGTCGCCGAAGCGGTGCACAAGGCCGGCGGAGATCATTTTCTCCATGGTCATTTCAGACAGGCCGTCGATGTTCATGGCGTTTTTGGAAACGAACAGTTCAAAGCGCTTGATCTTCTTGGCCGGGCATTCCGGATTCGCGCAGAAAAGCGTGCGGACGCCGTCCTCGTCGCGGATCTCGGTGGCTTCGCCGCAAACCGGGCAGACCGGGGGGATCTCAAAGCGGCGGGCGAAAGGCTTTGCGAGTTTCGCGGCCGTCAGATCCTCGGAGATCTGCGGAATGATCATGTTGGCTTTGTAGACGCGGATCTCATCGCCGACGGCGAGCCCCAGATCCTCCATGACGGAAATGTTATGGACGCTCGCGCGGCTCACGGTCGTGCCTTCCAGTTCCACCGGGCGGAAGATTGCCACGGGGTTCAGAAGGCCGGTGCGGCTTGCGCTCCACTCGATCGAAAGAAGTTCCGTGTCTGCCATTTCGTCCCGCCACTTGAAGGCCATCGCGTTCCGCGGGAACTTCGCGGTGCGCCCGAGAGAGCGCCCGTAGGCCAGATCGTCCATGACGAGCACGAGCCCGTCTGACGGAATGTCGTAGGTTCTGATCTTCTCAGAAAATGCGGAGACGGCGGCCGGAAGCGTTTCAGCCGTGACAAGTACGCGCTCCACCGTCTCAAAGCCCTGACGGTCCAGAAAAGCCATCTGTTCCATCATGGAGTTCTGATCGTCGAAGCCTTCCGCCTCGATCAGCGCGAAGGCGACAAGGTTCACCGAGCGCGTCTTTGTGACGCGCGGGTCCAGCTGCCGGACCGAGCCGGCGGCGAGGTTCCGCGGATTCTTGTACTTCGCGTCTTCGTCATTTTCCGCATTCATGCGCTCAAAATCGGAATAGCGGATGACCGCCTCGCCCCTGAGCACCAGATGCCCCGTGAAGGGGATCCTCAAAGGCAGGTTGACAAATGTCCTGGCGTTCCCGGTCACGACTTCGCCGATCTCGCCGTTGCCTCTGGTGACCGCCTTCAGAAGTTCGCCGCCCTCATAGGTCAGGACAACGGTCAGACCGTCCAGTTTCCAACTGAGGACGCCGGGCTGCGCCCCGAGGAAGCTCTGAAGCGCGGCGATCTCCTTGGTCTTATCCAGGGAAAGCGCAGCCTGCGCATGCCGCTCCTTCGGAAGCTCCGACAACACCTCGTAGCCCACCTTCTGCGTAGGCGAGCCCGCAAGCACCGTGCCGGTCTTCTCTTCCAGCGCCGTCAGCTCATCGTAAAGCTTGTCATAGCGCTCATTGGCCATGATCTCGCGGCCTTCCTGGTAATACGCCCGGGAGGCTTCATCAAGGATCTGGATCAGTTCTTTCATTCGCTGACGCTCGTCCACCGTGTTCACCTTTCAATAAATCTGCCGGAAGCAGCTGAAACCGTTTTGTGTACGCTTCTTGCCTTCTTCCCGGCGGTTTCGGGGATGTATTTCGAACCGCTCTTCTTTGCGGCAGGGCCTGCATTTTTCAGGGAAGAGCCCTTGACCGGGGCCTTCGAGGCAATGCTTCTGCCGCGCCCGGATGCAGCGGCAGATGTCGCCCCGGACTTTGCGGCGTTTCGTGTGCCGGAAGCACTTTTCCGATGGTATGCGGCGTCTTCAAGCGCCTTCTTCTCTTCGCCCTGAAGTTTCCGCCATTCACCAGGCTTCAGTCCTTCGAGCGTCACGTTCATGATCCGTACGCGGCGGAGCGATTCGACCTCGTAGCCCAGCGTCTTGCACATCCGGCGGATCTGGCGGTTCAGGCCCTGCGTCAGCACGATCGTAAAGCGCTTCTTGCCGGTCCGCGTCACACGGCATGCCGAAGTCTGTTTCTGAAGTTCTTCGAGAAACACCCCTTTCTCCATACGTTCGAGAAAATGGGCGGTCAGTTCCTTGTTGACAACGACTTCGTACTCTTTCTCATGGCGGCCTGCCGCCCGCGTCACTTCCTCCGCGAACGCGCCGTCATTTGTCAGAAAGATCAGGCCTTCCGAGTCCTTGTCGAGCCGGCCGACCGGATACAGGCGGTCTTGAAGATCCACAAGGCCGGTGACCTTCTGCTCGCCCTTGAAGCCGCGCGTCGTCGAGACGACGCCAACCGGCTTCCAGAGCGCCACGATGAGTTTCTCCTTCGTAGCGGTATCAATGGGCTTTCCGTTGATCCGGATCTCGTCCGCATCCGTCACCCGCTGGCCCTTCTCGGCCGGCTGTCCGTTCACGGAAATGCGTCCCTCATCGGCGAGGCGATCCGCCTCGCGCCGCGAGCACACCCCGCGGTCGCTCAAGTATTTGTTCAGCCTCATCGGTTCCATCGGTCACTGTCCTCCTGGCGCCTCCCGGCGCGCTCCATAGTCGGTTATATTGTAGCATGACTTCCTAAAAAAAGAAAGACTTGGCCCCGGGAGAGGCCCCAGCCATTCCCGCCCGGATTTCACGAATCGCGTGGCAATTATATGAGAATTCGTCATTCCCGCCCAAATTGTTGTCTGTTTCCGAGGGCGGTCTTCAGTCAACATCTTTATTTCCGCCCACGCCCAAAAAAAGTGTGGGCGAATCTATAAGAAATAGCCGGTTTCCGCCCTCAAACATCGGCCAAAGTGTGGGTGGTTTTTACCTGAGGACACTTATCCTGCCCTCATCCCGCGAATCACATGGGCAACAATTTAGAAAAATGTCTTCCCCGCCCACACATAGGCGCCATTTTGAGGGCGTATTTCTGCCGGTATTTTGAAACACGCCCACGTAAAAAAAGTGCGAGAGCGCAAACTAGTCAGAAAGACAAAATGCGCCCACAGAATCGGCCATGATTTGACCCTATCAAGCCCTTGTGCGCTCTTTGAGCGCCAAACAGATGATCTTTCAGCCCCCAAGCAGTCTCATCTGCCAAAAAGCACTTCAGAGGAACAGTGTCCGTATCATCATCTCGACATCTTTCGTCCGGATCGGCGTGCTTCCGGTCTCCTGGCTGAAAAGAAGACGATGCCCGGGGAAGATCCCCGCTTCTGCATACAAATGCATCTTCCAGACATTGTCCTCCACATAGTCTTCTTTGTCCTCACGCCCCCAGTGCTCCCAGTAATAGGTCTCACGGGTGTTGATATCTAGAATGGTAAAATCCGGATAAATGACTCCGCCGGAAGTTTCCAGCGGGCATTCATACACATAAGGAATTCCTAAATGAAACAGAAGATCAGCAATGATCTTTTCACTTTTCGACCGGACGATCTCTCCGTTCATCGTCACAAAATCCCCTCTTTTCGGGTAGGTGTTCGGCCGTTCTGCCGCCATCTTGCGGTGTTCCTCCAGCCACCTTTGAACAAAGATCTCGTCTGGTTCGGCTAACGGAGCCACAAATTCCTTCCGATGGGCATGGAGCTTTTCATAAACGCGTGCCGGCGCGTCCGGATCATAGTCTTTCAGAAATCTCTCCATCGCATTCTGGTTCTTTCTTATTGTTTCCAGCAATTGTCTGCAATAACTCTTTTCCAGCAGTTTTTGGATCAGCCACGATTCCTCCCGCCTCAGGTACTTCTTCATTTCTCCTTTGATCAGGAAGAACTTTGCTTTCCCGCGAAATGTTGTCATCTCGATCCGTCCGTCCGGGCTCTTACTCATCATCTGTTCCAGCATGCACAAAAGTTTCCGGTTTGTCTGCGCCTGTTCCTCGATCAGCTGCACTACAGTTTTCATCTTTCCGCTCCTCCTCTGAATAGTGGGCTCAAGATACAACAATCCTTCAGAAAGCGCCAGTAACAAAACGCGCCTGTTTTTGTCGCACAAATGCGAGAAGGCGCGTATATGCCGGGCTTGCGTTGTAGCAAAAGTTTTCAGGAAGTTTCCAGCAGTTTTTGAGATGGTGCGAAAGCCTGTTTTTTTCAACATCCGGATGGCTGAAGCATTTACGGAAGCACGGTAAAATGGTATAAACAATCCTATGAAAATGCCTTTGCCGGATTACAAGGTCATACGCTCGAGGCGGCGGACACTGGGACTTCAGGTCACCAGTGACGGTGTGGTGGTGCGTGCGCCTTTCTTCACCTCGGAAGCGGCGATCCGGCGGTTCGTCCTGGAGCATCTTCCGTGGCTCGAGAAGCAGCAGATGCGTATGGCAAAACTCCGGAAAGAAACGGAAGGCGTCGCTCCGCTCACGCCGAAAGAACTGAACGATTTGAAAAAAGCAGCGCTGAAAGATCTCACCGCGCGTGCCGAGCGCTTTGCCCCTCTGATCGGCGTCACCTACGGACGGATCTCGATACGCGCCATGAAGAGCCGCTGGGGCAGCTGCTCCCGCGAAGGAAACCTAAGCTTCAACTGTCTTCTCATGCTCGCGCCGGAGGAAGTGCGCGACGCGACCGTCGTCCACGAGCTCTGCCACCGGATCCACATGGATCACTCCCCCGCATTCTGGCGCGAAGTCCTTCGATATGATCCGGACAATCAAAAAGCGCGCCGCTGGCTCCGTGAGCACGGCAGCGCGCTGACCGCAAGGCTTTCAAAGGGCTGAAGGGCCTTTACATTCCGCCTTCAAGCCTGAACTCAATGACTACGTCTTCCGGGATCATTTCAAAAGTGTATTCCCAGCCGATGCAATCGCCGTCTTCAGTCACCAGATCGTTCTGAAGACTGTAAAACTCTCCGTTGACGTACATCGCCCCGTCTACGTCACATATCACTCCCGAATGAAACTCAAGCAAAGTCCCCGGCGCGAAATATTCTTCATCCGGCTTATCTGTGATTATCCCTGCCGGATCAAGGATCGTGACCTTGTAGGTTTTACGTATGTCTGTTTCGTGAGAGGGGTCATTCGTAATGTCTGACACCTGTGCCTGGGTCCCGTTACTGGCTGTCGGGCCAGCTTCCCACGAATAATGAGGCGCCTCCATCGGAATGCTTGCTGTGTCATGACTTTCGGGTGAGATATTCTCTCCATCTTTCCAGCCATCGCGCGGCTCTTCATCATCGCTCTTTTCAGGCGATTGATTCTTATCATCGGCCGGCCTGACCGTCTTCCCGGATGTGTCGTGCGGCGAATCCGGCGTTTTATCTGTACCTGCCGCCACATTATCCTGCTCATGCCTTTCAGCAGAGCCGCTCGCATTGTCCCTTCCCAGCCTGACAAAGAAGATCGTGCCGATGGTGAGGATGAGCGCCGCGGCAGCCAGCATCGGAACGTACAGCTTCCAGCGCTTCTTCTTCGCCTTCGAAGCCTGCTCCGCACCGGCGGCTTTCTTCGCCGCGTCCAGACTCAGGATCTCCGCCTTCGAAGCTTCCCCGTTCTCCGCCGCGCGCAATGTCTCCGCCTTCCTCATGATATTCTGAAGCATCCGCTCGCGCGCGCCTTCCTCGGGCTCAATGCCTTCCATCGCGGCCCTGATGCCCAGATCGTCCGCTTCCGGCTGTTCTGTCAGGTTTTTCTCAAATTCATCTTTCATCGTGCGTCATCTCCGAGCATCACCTTAAGCTTCTTTCTTGCATCCGCCAAAAGGTTCCGTACCGTGGAGGGCGGTTTGTCCAGCATTTTCGCGATCTCATCCGTTTTGTAGCCCATATAGTAGAACAGAAGGATCACTTCTTTGTATTTGGGAGGGAGTTTCTGTATCGCTTCCATCGTCCCGTCGACCGGGGTTTCCGGGCTTTCGGGTTCATTTTCCATGTTCTCGAAAGAGCCCACCCGCTTCCGCCAGGCGGATTTCAGCACGTCCTTCGCCTGATTCATCGCTGCCCTGGCGAGCCAGGCCTTCTCATGCTCCTCGCTTTCGAAGGAAAATGACCCGGTAAGCACTTTGACAAAGACGTCCTCGGTCACGTCCTCCGCATCGTGCGGCTCCTTCATATAGGAGTACGCGATACGGTAGACAAATTTATAATATTTCAGATAAAAGGCTTCAAAGGCTTCGTTTGTCATGCCTTTTTCTCTCTCCATGAATGAATACGAGTCAGAAAGCGATTTTGTCGGGTGATGCGGAATAAATTGCTTTTCAAAAAATACTGCAAATCTTGTTTATTCTCTTACCATCTTTCTCTTCGATATGCAACCACCTTCAAAGAGCAGGATATCCGGGCTGCAGAATCTCTTCTCTGGTGTATGATCATGAAGCCCAAAAAAGACTTGACAAAAGCACAGATGGTTGGTAAGTTATGAATAAACCAACCGTCGGCCGGAGGAAGAACCGTTGAACAGCCATCGCGATCAGCCTGCTGAAGGTTTCACAATGTATTCACGTGGGAGGAGCAGCATGAAAGTAATCGAACTTGGAAACATTCAGGAACGTTTTGCCAATATTATCTGGGAACATGAACCTGTCAGTTCCGGAGAACTGGTAAAGATCTGTGAGAAGGAGCTGAACTGGAAGAAGCCCACAACCTATACGATGCTCCACAGTCTCTGCGAACGCGGCCTTTTTAAAAACGAGAAAACGATCGTGACTTCTGTCATTTCCAGAGATGCGTTCTATGCCGCAAGTTTTGAACGAATCCTCGTCAACTCCTATCAGGGATCGCTGCCCTCTTTTCTCGCAGCATTTACGTCGCAGAAGAAGCTCAGTCCGGAAGAAGCTGAAGAAATCAGAGCGCTGATCGACTCGACTCAGGAGAAATCATAATCATTCTGCAGAATGCTTTCTGGTGTGCTGAGGGGACGCCCATGAGTGTTGTATTTATCAAGATCCTGAACATGAGTATTGCGGCAGGCTGGCTGATTGGGGCAGTGCTGCTTCTTCGTCTTGTTCTTCGTAAAGCGCCGCACTGGATCAGCTGCATCCTCTGGGCGCTTGTTGCTCTTCGTCTGGTCATTCCGTTTAGTCTTGAAAGCTCTTTCAGCATCATTCCAAGCAATGAGACATTCTCTGTCAGTTCTTCCGATGAAAATGCTTCGGAGATCCGATCCGGCATCGCGGTGATAGATCAGAATATAAACAAAGTGTTTTCTCCGCCCGATACTCAGGAAAATGACGAATCTATGACGGAAGCCGGCGAAATCAAGTACATCGACAGCAATACTTTCTTCTCCCGTTTCAGTCTGATCGGAAGCATCGTCTGGATCGCCGGCGTTCTCGGCATGCTTCTTTGGGAACTGATCAGTTTCCTCCGAATCAGAAAGGAGACCATGGCCTCCGTCCCGATCGAGGGCAGAGTAATGGCTTGCGACGAGATCGCCAGCCCATTTATTCTGGGAATCATAAAGCCGCGTATTATTGTGCCATCTGACCTTTCCGGCGAGGACCTGGGTTTTGCCCTCGCTCATGAGAAAGCTCATTTAAAAAGGCTTGATCACTGGTGGAAACCTCTTGGATTCCTGATCCTTTCCGTATATTGGTTTAATCCGTTGTGCTGGGCGGCATATATCCTCTTCTGCAGAGATATTGAGTATGCCTGCGACGAGAAAGTCATCCGTGAAATGGGCGGGCATCAGGTCAAAGAATACTCCCGCGCACTTTTGGATCTGAGTCTCACTCGGAGACGGATTTTGGCTTATCCGCTGGCTTTTGGGGAAATGTCTGTGAAGCAAAGGATCAAAAAGATTCTGAACTATAAAAAACCCGCATTTTGGGTGATCGTTGTGTCACTGATTGTATGTACTGCCGCAGCACTCTTTTTCCTGACCGACCCGAAGGTCAGATCTCAGGGGGAATCATCCGAAGATCCCATTGATCAGGCGATCCAGCTTTCCATTAAGCTGAGTCAGGAGAATCCGGCCAACCCGCTGATGTCTGCGAGAACGCCGCAGCGGTCAGAGGCCGTCCTTACCGCAATGAAGACGATTCCCATCGATGCATTTC
>JAEEGL011724693.1_pt1 | contig 15826 bp, 13 predicted proteins | sample 9134231 | NCBI WGS metagenome assembly JAEEGL01 (sample SAMN16246548, study PRJNA631951) | gut metagenome | biome: gut microbiome; feature: rumen; material: fiber-attached | host: Bos | place: Iran: Karaj | collected 2018-10
CGCTTTTCATGCTGGGAGTTGCGACTTCGATCGACGCGCTGTCGGTAGGTTTTGCCATCGCGGAGTATTCCGCGGGCATGGCCGTTTTAAGCGCCTTCATTATCGGAATCGTGACTTTCCTGATCTGTCTGGGCGGCATCGAACTCGGCAAGAAATTCGCCGCGCTTTTAAAGTGGCGCGCCTTCATCCTCGGAGGGATCATCCTGATCGGAATCGGACTGGAACTTCTGATCGGGGAACTGATCGCGTAAAGGCCGGGCCAGCCGGTTATTCGTCAGTGCAATCCATTCATCGGCAGTTAGCGGCGTATAATCCGAAAACATACAGAAACAGTTGACCATCTGGCAGGGAATCCGGACTTTCCGGCCGTCGGAAAGTGTTTTGACGGTTGCCCGCGTCATTTCCTGGAACTGCTCAATCAGCCGTTCGTCCTGTGTGTTGTGGACGTGCCCGTAAAACATATACGTGGATGGATATCCGTAATCGTCCAGCCTGTACTGCCGGTTGTAGTTCAGGATCGGATAATGGCACAGGATCAGTTTGCGCCGGTGGTCCTGAAGTTCCGCGTAAGGCTTGATCCATTCAAAACGGGAAGTGCTGTAACCGGGCTTTATGCCGAATTTATCGTGATTTCCCTGAATCAGATAGAGTTTCCCTTTCAATTCTTCAAGCAGCGCGTTCGTCTGCCCGGCGTTTCCGACAGACAGGTCTCCCAGAATATAGACGTCGTCCGTACTGCGGACGCGGTTGTTCCATTTTTCCAGCATATAGGCGTTCATTTCCGCCGCGTCCCGAAAACCCCGCCGGTCCATGCGGACGTTCAGGGATTCATGGAAAAAATGACAGTCTGCAATAAAATATTTCATGCCTATTATGATAACATAAGAGATGGCTTTTCAATGCGTGAAAAAACGGTCTGTGAAACAGCAGAGGAGACGGTAAATGACATTCAATTCCATCCAGTTTTTATGCTTTTTCCCGGTTGTCTGTCTGGTTTATTATATAATCCCGCAGAAACTGAAAACGCCGTTTCTGCTGATTGCCAGCTACTATTTTTATATGTGCTGGAATCCGAAATACGCTGTGCTCATCCTGACGTCCACCCTGATTACCTATCTGGCAGGACTGGGAATCGCCGCATCCCCGGATAAAAGCCCCCGTGCGAAATTCCTGATATTCGTCAGTTTCTTTTCCAATCTCGGGATTCTCGCTTTCTTCAAGTATTACGGGTTTTTCGCAGAAAATGCAGTCCGCCTGCTTTCCCTGTTCAATATGCATATAAAAGTCCCGTCCTTTGACGTCCTGCTTCCTGTCGGGATTTCGTTTTACACTTTTCAGTCGCTCGGCTATACCGTGGACGTGTACAGGGACCGCGGGAAAGCGGAAAAGGACCTTGTTCGCTACGCGCTGTTTGTTTCCTTTTTCCCGCAGCTGGTTGCGGGGCCGATCGAACGGTCCGGACATCTTCTTTCCCAGATCAGGGAGACACACCGTTTCCGGTATGACAACCTCCGGGCGGGCCTGCTTCAGATGCTTTACGGTTATTTCCAGAAAGTCATGATTGCGGACACCTGTGCCCTGTTTGTCACGTCTGTATATGACAATTACATGGAATGTTCCGGTTCCATGCTTCTCGTCGCCACAGTATTGTTTGCGTTCCAGATCTATTGTGATTTCGGCGGGTATTCCAATATTGCCTGCGGTGCGGCAAAGGTGATGGGTTTTTCGCTGACTGAAAATTTCCATGCCCCGTACCTTTCGGACAGTACCGGCGAATTCTGGCGCAGATGGCATATTACCCTGAACACCTGGTTCAGAGATTATCTTTATATTCCGCTGGGAGGCAGCAGGAAAGGCATCAGCAGGAAGTACCTTAACCTGATGATTGTTTTTCTGGTGAGCGGGTTATGGCACGGGGCAGGATGGACGTTTGTAGCCTGGGGGGCTGTAAACGGAGTATTTGTTATTATGGGAGAAATTCTGAGCAGGCCCGCTGAAAAGATAAAAACCGTCCTGGAGATCAGGCAGGACGTTTTCAGTTACCGCCTGTATAGAAGGATTCTGACTTTCATTCTGGTGGATTTTGCCTGGATTTTCTTCAGGGCGGACAGCATGAAGATGGCGCTGGCTATTATAAACCGGCAGCTGACAGATTTTCAGTTCCGGGACTTTCTGAACGGATCGATTATTGCGCACGATATTTCCGGTAAACAGTGGATTGTACTGGGAATGGCGTTTCTTGTACTCCTCCTCGTTGACCTGATGAAGGAAAAAGGGATCGTCCCGGTCGCATGGGTTCTGCAGCAGGGAGTTTTTTTCCGGTATATTATCTACTTCGGGCTGCTGTACGGAACATTGATTTTCGGTACTTACGGTTCTGTCTACGACGCGTCGAAGTTCATTTATTTCCAGTTCTAGGGAAGGATGCAATGACCGAAACGTCCGGAAAAGAAACAACTGAAATCGCGGGGGTCCCCCAAAAGAAATGGAAGGCCGTCCTGTCGGCCGCTGTGTTCTGCCTTGTTTTTGCGGTGTCTTTTGTAGCGGCCGGCCGGATCCTTAAACCGCATTATGATCTGACAGACTGCTTTCATTGGGAAGAAGACAGTCTCGACGTGGTTTTCCTCGGAAGCAGCCATGTTTATCTGGGAATCCAGCCCATGCAGCTGTGGAAAGACCACGGGATTGCTTCGTATGACGCTTCTTCGGGCGCGCAGACTATTCCTTTCAGTTATTATGTGCTCCGGGAGGTTTTAAGAACACAGCATCCGAAGCTGGTGGTTCTTGACAGTTATTATATGTGCGCTGATCCGGCCGACGCGCAGGATCCTTCCCTGCGGGAGGTAACAGACGCCATGGATATGTTTTCTCCCATCAGGCAGGAGTGCCTGTCCGATCTGCTTCCGAAAATAAAACTAAAGGAAAAACTATGGACTTTTTATTTTACTTTCGGGGTATATCATACCAGATGGGAGGAACTGACGAGAAAAGACTTCCTGCGGGAGACAGACGTCCTGAGAGGGGCAAAAATCAGATGGGACCATAATCCTGTAATTGTGCCTGAAATGCAGGAGGTGCCGCGCGGAATACTTGACGTGAATATGGATTATTTTGAAAGAATAGTCCGGCTGTGTAGGGAAGAGGGCGCGGAATTCCTGCTGATATCCATCCCTTTCACGAAAATTCGCGAGAACCCCGAAGAGATAAAAAGCGCGATGGCCGGGGAACTCGGCATGGTCAAAAGCCTGGAATTATATACGGAAGAGCACGGGATCGACATGCTGAACTGTTTCCGGCTGAAGGAAGTGCTTTCTTTCGATGAAGAAAAGGATTTCAGGGACAAAGACCACCTGAATACATACGGGGCCCTGAAACTGACCGATTATCTTGGAAAATATCTGAAAGAGAATTATCGGCTCCCGGATCACAGGGGAGAGGAGAAATATGCTTCCTGGGACGCCGACCTGGAAGAATATGAGAAGCAGATTATGAGCCCGGACGGTAAATGAATTTATGAGGAAAAAAACAGACAGTCTGGACGTCGTGATACTGGGATCGAGCCATGCTTATGCGTCATGGGATGCGGACAGATCGGCTTTCGGAAAATTCATCAGAAGCATGCAGAATGGGACAAAGTAATTCAGCCCTTCTTATGCAGCAAAGGGAAATGGGGATATGAAACAGTATGTAGTAACGGGAATGAGCTGCGCCGCGTGCCAGGCGCGGGTTGAAAAAGCGGTATCCAGGGTGCCGGGCGTTGATTCCTGCAGCGTTTCGCTCCTGACCAATTCCATGGGCGTGGAGGGAACGGCTTCCGAAGCGGATGTGATCCGTGCAGTGGAAGAAGCGGGATACGGGGCGTCTTTGAAGGATGCCGGCACTCAGGATAAAGCGACTCGGCAGAAAGGCGCGTATGCGGCGAAGCTTGCGGCGGAAGAGGATGCACTGAAAGACAGAGAAACGCCGGTGCTGAAAAAACGGCTGTTCGCCTCACTGGGGTTCCTGCTGGCGCTGATGTATTTTTCCATGGGCGTCCATATGCTGGGATTCCCGGTTCCGGCTTTCCTGAAGGGAAATCCTGTCGGAATGGGGCTGATACAGCTGATTCTTGCCGCAATTGTCATGGTGATCAACCAGAAGTTTTTCGTGAACGGATTCCGCAGTCTTTTCCATGGGGCGCCGAACATGGATACCCTGATCGCACTGGGATCGGCAGCTTCTTTTGTATACAGTACGGTCATGCTTTTTGTCATGACCAGGGTCCAGGCAGACAGCGGGGCGGAAGCAGCCGCACCTTACCGGAATGAGTTCTATTTTGAATCTGCGGCAATGATCCTTACCCTGATTACCGTCGGTAAGATGCTCGAAGCATATTCCAGGGGGAAAACGACGGATGCGCTGAAAAGCCTGATGAAGCTTGCCCCGAAGGAAGCGACTGTTTTAAGGGACGGTGCGGAAGTTACCGTTCCCGCGGATGAAGTGGAGATCGGGGATCTCTTTGTGGTCAGACCGGGTGAAAACATTCCGGTCGACGGTATAGTAGTCGAAGGAAACAGCGCCGTTAACGAATCCGCGCTGACCGGCGAGAGTATCCCGGTCGATAAAGAGCCCGGTATGAATGTTTCGGCTGCGACGCTTAACCAGAGCGGGTTCCTGACCTGCAGGGCTACGCGTATCGGGGAAGATACGACGTTATCCCAGATTATCCAGATGGTATCGGACGCCGCCGCGACCAAGGCGCCGATCGCGCGGATCGCCGACAGGATTTCGGGCGTTTTTGTCCCGGCTGTTATCGCGATTGCGGTGATAACGACCGTTATCTGGCTCCTGGCCGGCCGCGGAACAGGATTCGCGCTTGCCCGCGGGATCTGCGTACTGGTGGTTTCCTGCCCCTGCGCCCTGGGACTTGCGACACCGGTCGCGATTATGGTCGGCAACGGCCTGGGTGCCCGGAACGGAATCCTCTTCAAGACGGCGGAAGCCCTGCAGGAGACAGGCAATATCCGGATCATGGCGCTGGATAAAACAGGGACAATCACCAGCGGGGAACCGGTTGTAACGGACGTCCTGCCGGCGGAAGGAATATCGGAAAAGGAATTGATATACTACGCGGCGGCCATCGAAGAAAAAAGCGAGCACCCGCTGGCCCTGGCCGTCAATCAGTTCGCGTCGGAACAGGGGGTTGAAGCCGGGACGGCACAGGATTTCACCGCGCTTCCCGGAAACGGGTTAAGCGGACGGGTAGACGGCGTCATGGTTTACGGCGGAAGCAGGACGTATATCGGGAGCATTGCCGCCATTGATGAACGTTACGGCCGGGAAGCCCGGAAATATGCGGAAGACGGTAAGACCCCGCTGTTCTTTGTTGTTGAGAAGGATGGGATGCGCCGGCTGGCAGGTGTGATTGCAGTGGCGGATACTGTCAGAGAAGACTCGGCGGAAGCTGTCAGGCAGCTTCAGGGCTTGGGGATCCGGGTCGTGATGCTGACAGGCGACAACGAACAGACAGCCCGGGCAATCGGGAAACAGGCCGGCGTGGATGAAGTAATTGCCGGCGTCCTGCCGGACGGCAAGGAAGCGGTTATCCGGTCACTCAGAGAGAAAGGGAAGACTGCGATGGTCGGAGACGGAATCAACGATGCGCCGGCGTTAACAAGAGCGGACATCGGGATTGCGATCGGCGCCGGTACGGACGTTGCAATTGACGCAGCGGACGTAGTGCTTCGGAAAAGCACATTGATTGACGCGGCTGCCGCAGTGAGGCTGTCGAGACAGACGTACCGGAATATTCTGGAGAATCTGTTCTGGGCGCTTATTTATAACGTGCTTTTAATTCCGGTCGCAGCCGGCCTGTTCAGTCATTTCGGCCTGACTATGAACCCGATGTTCGGCGCCGCCGCCATGAGTCTGTCGAGTTTTTTCGTTGTATCCAACGCGCTGCGACTGAACCTGTTTGACCTGTATGACGCATCGAAAGACAAGCCGCTCAGGAATACTGAAAAGCATAAAAAAGGAGAAAACAAAAAGATGGAAAAAACAATCGGAATCAAGGGAATGATGTGCGAACACTGCGAGATGACCGTGAAGAAGGCGCTGGAAGCCGTCGACGGCGTTGAAAGCGCAACAGCCGACAGGACCAGGGAATGCGCTGTCGTAACACTTTCGTCGGAAGTCGCTGACGACGTCCTGAAGGCGGCTGTCGAAGCAAAGGATTATGAAGTGACCGGAATCCGTTAAAACCGGGGGACAGTCGGGGAAAGATGGGTAGAATACGGAGACTGCTGGAAATACTTGGATTTCTGGTGATTTTTGCCGTCAGTTTTCTGCGGATTCACGACGTACTGAGACCGGAGAACAGGATTGATTATCTTTTTAAAGAAGACGAAGATACAGAAGTGCTGTTCCTCGGTTCCAGTCATGTTTATACGGGAATATTCCCTTTGCGGATGTGGGAAGAATACGGTTTTACGTCCTCCCTGGGAGCAACTTCCCAGCAGAGCATCCCGGTCAGTTATTATCTTCTGAAGGAAGTACTGCGGCACCATCATCCCCGGGTGGTTGCGCTGGACGTTTTTTGTATGAGCAAAGAGTTTTATGCCGGCAAGACCTCCAATATTCAGCTGATAACCGACGCTATGCCCCTGTTTTCGCCCGTCCGGCTGGAATGTCTCCTCGATCTGTATCCAAAGGCCAATAAGGAGGATCCTTTCCTGTCGATATTCTTTCCGATCGGTATGTATCACACCCGGTGGACAGAACTGAAAGAAAGTGATTTTCACCAGGAACATAACTTCTGGAGAGGCGTGACGTTAAGCCCCGACGTCTTTACCGGAAAGTCGTCAATTCCGCAGATGGCTGAAGAAAGCAGGGAGATACCGGACGGAATGGAGGATTATCTGGATAAAATCCGCGGGCTGTGCGAAGAATCCGGTACGGAACTGCTGCTATTTATACTGCCGTACGGGGTGGACCCGGACAACGCCGAAAGACAGGAAGCCATAAAAAATGACCTGGAGGTATACAGAAGTGTGGAACTGTATGCGGAGAAAAACGGTATCCGGTTCGTGAACTTTTTCAGGGAGCAGGAACAGATGCGCCTGGATCCGCAGCAGGATTTCAGGGACGACAATCATCTTAATTTTTCCGGCGGGGGAAAGATATCGCGGTTTTTGGGGAAATACCTGGCGGAAACGTGCGCTCTTCCGGATCACAGACAGGATCCTGCATACGCTGTCTGGAACGAGGATGCCGCGCAGTTTGAGGAGAGAGTGGCAAGAATTATATCGAAAGCGGCGCAGCGGCAGTAACAGCCGGATGATCTGCTTGCAATCATTTTGCGTATCGGCTATGATATAATAGTGTCAAAAAAATAACAATCACAGGACGGACTGTGACAGAAACGTTTGTATGAGAAGATGCCGGGCAACCGGCAGAAAAGGAGTGCGTATATATGGAAGAAAACAAGATTCAGGAGCAGGCGGGTGAAACTGTCGAAGACCTGAAAGCGGCGGAAGAAAAACTGGCGGCCGAAGTCGGGCTGGATTTAAAGGCGCCGGTTACCAAGGATATGCTGATCATGGATATTCTCCGCAAACATCCCGAAGCGGCGTTCCCGCTGATGAACTGCGGCATGGGCTGTATAAGCTGTCCTTCCGCCCAGATGGAAACACTGGAAGAAGCCTGCTATGTGCACGGGCTGGATGCAGACGAAGTAGTTATTTACCTGAATGCGGAACTGGAACTGGAAAGCGCTGAGTAACAGGTTTTTCAAGGAATCTGATCTATTTTGAAAGAAAGGAATTTGGTATGATGGCGGATTATTTGCAGATTGAAAAGGTAATCGGACGTGAAATTATGGATTCCCGCGGCAATCCGACCGTTGAAGCGGAAGTCATCCTGGCGGATGGAACGATCGGCAGGGGCGCGGCCCCGAGCGGAGCTTCCACCGGTGAATTCGAAGCGCTGGAACTGCGCGACGGCGATAAGGGCCGGTATGGCGGCAAGGGCGTCCAGAAGGCAGTCGAGAATATCAATACAGTCATCGCGGAAGCGATCACCGGTCTCGATGCTTCTGATATCTACGCGGTAGACGCGGCCATGATCAAAGCGGACGGAACAGACGACAAATCCAAACTCGGCGCAAACGCGATCCTCGCAGTTTCCATCGCAGCCTCCAAGGCGGCCGCCGCTTCCCTTGACATCCCGCTTTACCGTTTCTTCGGCGGTATCCAGGGCAACAAGCTTCCGGTCCCGATGATGAACATCTTAAACGGCGGCGCTCATGCGAGCAACTCCGTGGACGTACAGGAATTCATGATCATGCCGGTCGGCGCCCCGAGCTTTAAGGAAGGCCTTCGCTGGTGCGCGGAAGTATTCCATGCCCTGCAGAAAATCCTGAAGGCGGAAGGAAATACCACGGCAGTAGGCGATGAAGGCGGTTTCGCACCGGATCTGAAGTCTGACGAAGATACGATCGAACACATCCTGCAGGCAATCCGCGAGGCAGGGTATGAACCCGGCAAGGATTTTGTCCTGGCGATGGACGCTGCGGCTTCCGAGTGGAAGGGCGGAAAGAAGGGCCTGTATCATCAGCCTAAGTCCGGCAAGGACTTTACTTCCGACGAACTGATCGCTCACTGGGCGCAGCTCATTGAGAAGTATCCCGTCTATTCCATTGAAGACGGCCTGGACGAAGAAGACTGGGAAGGCTGGAAGAAGATGACCGCCGAACTGGGCGGCAAGGTCCAGCTGGTCGGCGACGACCTGTTCGTTACCAATACCAAACGGCTGAAAAAGGGCATCGACGAGGCCTGCGGCAATTCGATCCTGATCAAGCTCAACCAGATCGGCTCGGTTTCCGAAACAATCGAAGCCATCAAGATGGCTCACAAGGCAGGCTTTACGGCAGTGGTTTCCCACCGTTCCGGCGAGACCGAAGATACGACCATCGCAGACCTGGCGGTCGCGCTGAACGCAGGCCAGATTAAGACCGGCGCACCGTCCCGCTCCGAGCGTGTCGCGAAATACAACCAGCTGCTTCGCATTGAGGAATCCCTCGGCGCCAGCGCGGTTTATCCCGGCATTGCAACCTTCAACCGGAAATAAGAACGGGCGTGTGCATGATTTGCGCAGCACTGAAAACAGGCGGCTCTCCTGATTATGGGAGAGCCGTTTTCAGACAGGAGAGCTTATGAGAGGACTTTATACGTCGGTCAACGATATCCGCAAGCATGTTTTCGCGGAGGTCGCAAAACTTTCTTATTCCTATAAGGATGGGGATCTGTCGGAAATGGAGCTGATTCCGTACCGGATCATTCCGGGCGAGATTTCAGTTTACCGGGACAGCGTATTCCTGGAACGGGCCATCGTCAAGGAAAGAATGCGCCTGGCGATGGGGCTGCCGCTCAGGACGGCCGCTGAGCATGCCCCGGTTTCCACAGGGGCGCTCGAATGCATCAAACCCGAAAAGTATTACCAGCCGCCACTGATCAATATCATCAAGTTTGCCTGTCACGCCTGTCCGGATAACGTGGTGCGCATCACGGATTCATGCCAGGGGTGCCTCGCGCACGCCTGTAAGGAAGTGTGCCCGAAGCAGGCGGTTACGCTGAAGAACGGTCGCGCCTCCATCGACCCGGAGAAGTGCATTAAATGCGGGAAATGCGTGGAGGCCTGCCCGTACGGGGCAGCCGTGCGGATGGAGCGCCCCTGCGCGAAAGCCTGCGGGATGAAAGCCATCGGTTCGGACGAATACGGCCGCGCGGACATCGATTATGAAAAATGTGTTTCCTGCGGGATGTGCCTGGCCAACTGCCCCTTCGGCGCGATTGCAGATAAGGCGCAGATTTTCCAGGTCATCCAGGCGATCCGGAGCGATACTCCTGTTTACGCGGCCATCGCGCCGTCGGTTGCCGGCCAGTTCGGCGCTCAGTTGAAACCGGAACAGATCCGGGCCGCTTTCCAGGCCCTGGGATTTGCCGACGTCATGGAGGTGGCGATCGGGGCTGACCTCTGTACGATCGAGGAAGCGAAGAGCTTCGTTGAAGAAGTGCCTGAAAAGATCCCGTTCATGGCGACGTCCTGCTGTCCGGCCTGGTCGGTGATGGCTAAAAAACTGTTCCCGGAATTCACAGACTGCATCTCCATGGCCCTGACGCCCATGGTTCTTACGGGACGCCTGATCAAGCGTCACCATCCCGGATGCAAGGTGGCCTTTATCGGCCCCTGCGCGGCCAAAAAACTGGAGGCGAGCCGCCGGACCATCCGGAGTGACATTGATTTTGTCCTTACGTTTGAAGAAGTGATGGGTATGTTTGAAGCCAAAGAGGTGGATTTCAACAACCTGGAGATCACCGACGCTATGCACGGCGCAAGCGGCGACGGCCGCGGATTCGCGGTGAGCGGCGGCGTCGCCGGCGCGGTGGTGAACTGCATCCACGAACTGTATCCGGACCGGGAGGTGAACGTCGAGCGGGCGGACGGGCTGGCAGAATGCCGTAAGCTCCTGTCGCTGGCCAAAGCCGGGAAATATAACGGATACCTGCTGGAAGGAATGGCCTGTCCGGGCGGATGCGTGGCCGGCGCCGGAACGATCCAGCCGATCGCCAAGTCTACGGCCGCAGTGAACCTGCATAAGAAAGTATCCACCAACGCGCACGCGTTCCAGAGCGATTATCAGGACATTCTTTCCGTTCTGGAAGAAGACGACCTGAAGAAGGCGTTTACGGATGAAGAGCAGGAGAACGAATAATGCGGAAATATCTGCTGATCCTGCTGATCTTCACAATGCTCTTCCAGGGATGTACGGCAGTCTATACGCCTGCCGGCCTGCCGGCTGCTTCCGCTGACGAAGGACGGCCGCTTCGGATTGCCGTACTGAAAGGCCCGACCGCGATGGGTATGGCGGCCCTGATGACGGATGCGGAAGATTCCGGGGACGGTCAGTATGATTTCCGGATCGTTTCTGCCGTGGATGAGATCCCGCCGCTTCTTGCGCAGGGAAAGGCCGATATCGCGGCCATGCCGGCCAATCTGGCCGCAGTCCTGTACAGGAATCTGGATAAAGACCTGGAGGTGCTGGCGGTCAATACCCTGGGCGTGCTCTATATTGTGGAGAATCGGGAAGCCGGCGGCGTTTCGTCTTTTTCCGATCTGAAGGGAAGGACCGTCTATGCTTCCGGCAAAGGCGCGACGCCGGAATATGCGTTAAATTATATCCTTCGGGAAAACGGACTGGATCCGGAGACGGATCTTAAGATCGAGTGGAAAAGCGAACATGCGGAGTGCCTGGCATCGCTCCTTGCGGATCCGGAGGGGCTGGCCATGCTTCCCCAGCCGTTTGTTACAGCCGCGGAACTCAAAAGCGGGCAGATCCGGACCGTACTGGATCTGAACCGGGAATGGGACAGGCTCCAGGAAGGAAAAAGCGTCTCTTCCGGCCTCGTTACCGGCGTGATCGCGGCCAGGAGATCTTTTGTGGAAGAGCACCGGGAAGAAACGGCCGCTTTTCTGGAAGCTTATAAAAACAGTGTGGAGCGGGTGAACGCCGATCCCGAAGTGTCGGCCAGGTGGATCGCGCATTTCGATATCGTTCCGGAAGCGGTAGCCGTCCGGGCGATCCCCGCCTGCAGCCTCGTTTATATGGACGGGGCCGAAATGAAGGAAAAGCTCTCCGGGTATCTGGCGGTGCTGTATGAAGCCGAACCCCGGTCGGTCGGCGGTGAACTGCCGGATGAAGATTTTTATGCGGATCGCTGAGAGCGGGGAAAAGAAACGCGCTTCAGTCCGGATCGCGGCGGTCCTGTTCTGGCTCCTGCTCTGGCAGATCGTGAGCGTCCTGTATCCGCTGCCGCTTTTTCTGCCCGGACCCGTCCTGGTGCTGCGCAGGCTGGCGGCTCTTTCCGGGACCCGGGCATTCTGGATATCCGTCTTTTCTTCGGCCGCAAGGATCCTGGGCGGATTTGCGGCGGGATTTTGCTTAAGTCTTCCCGCGTCGGCGGCCGCGGAAAGGTCCCGGACAGTCGGGATCCTGCTGGAGCCGCTCATCGCCGCCGTCAGGAGCGTGCCGGTCGTTTCCCTGATCATCCTGCTGCTGATCAGTTTCTCTTCGGAATATCTGGCATTCTTTATCGTCTTCCTGATCGTTTTTCCTGTCTTTTATGATGCTTTCCGCGCGGGATTTTCCGCGGAAGATCCGGCGTTAAAAGAAATGATCGGCCATTACAGGGTCCGGTCAGGGAGCAGGATCCGTTATTTTGTGATCCCGTCCATTGCGCCGTTTTTGCTCTCCGCCGGCAATACGGCGGCGGGCCTTGCCTGGAAAGCCGGCGCCGCCGCGGAAGTGATCGGGATGCCTGCCCGTTCGCTGGGATCGAATCTGCAGCAGGCTAAAACGTATCTGGATACGCCGGACCTGTTTGCGTGGACCCTGGTGATCGTGGCCCTCAGCGCGCTGACGTCCGCCCTGCACCGGAAAGGATGGGCGTTCCTGATGCGCCGCCTGACAGGCATAAGTCCGGCCGGCATGCCGGAAAAGAGGCCGTGATGGAAAAACTGACGATCCGGAACCTTTATAAATCCTATGGAGACCTTCATGTCCTCGAAGATCTTAATGCGGATATCCCGGCAGGAGGCCTGACGATCCTGACCGGTCCTTCCGGAAGCGGCAAAACGACGCTTCTGAGGATCATGGCAGGTCTGGAAAAAGCGGATGCCGGGGGCATCGACGGCTTTTCGTCGCAGGCCGTCCGGATGGTCTTCCAGGAAGACCGGCTGCTGGAATATCTGGATGCCGCAACGAACGTCCGCCTTGCCTGTCCGGAAACGCCTCCGGAAGAGATCCTGCAGGCATTCCGTGAACTGGGGATCCGGGAGGCGGAGGGGAAACCGGTCCTGGAATTCTCCGGCGGCATGAAGCGGAGGACGGCCCTGATCCGCGGAGTCCTTTCCCCTTCCCGGATCGTGCTGCTGGACGAACCGTTTAAAGGACTGGATCTTCAGCGAAAGCAGGAAGCCGTCGCGTTTACGGAAAGAAAGACGCGCGGGAAGACGGTCATTCTCGCGACCCACGAACCGGAGGAGACCGGGATGGCCGAAAAGGCCTGGACGGATGCCGGGAGATCGGAAATATACCGGATAACGCTGTGATATACTTCAGGTAGATATCACAGCGTCTTTTTTGCGCAAAGCGCTCTGAAAAGAGGTCACTATGCAGTACCAGCAGCTGGTTTACGTCCTGGAAGCGGCGAAAGAACAGAGTTTTTCCAATGCGGCGAAAAAACTGTATATTTCCCAGCCGTCACTTTCCCAGCAGATCATCGCGCTGGAAAAAGAACTGGGCGTCCCGCTGTTCGTCCGGCATTCCCGCTCGGTCTCCCTGACGGACGCGGGCAGGCAGTTCGTGGCGTCCGCCCAGCGGATCGTCAACGAATATGACCAGATCTCTTCCGTCATGAACGACTACAGCCTCCAGAAGAGCGGCACGATCCGGATCGGCCTTTTATGGGTGGCCGATTATCTCGGCATCACGGATATCCTGAAGCTGTACCAGTCGGAGAATCCGGGGATCCGGTATAAACTGCAGATCAACGGCAGTCTGGAGCTTTTAAAGGAACTGGAGGAAAGGGAGATCGACGCCGCGTTCCTGATCGCGAAGGAAACCGAGATCGGGAAACGGACGGATCTGTATTCGCAGGAAGTCCTGCGGGACGATTACGTCGTCGCGATCTCCAAAGAAAACCCGCTTTCCGAAAAAGAAGAGATCTCGATCTCCGACCTGCGGGAGCAGACGATCATCATGCCGCTGCCGAATTCCAATCTGAGCAGGCAGCTGGAAGAACAGTTCCGCATTCATAAGATCCAGCCGCACGTTCTCTGCGAATCCAATCATACCAGCATGAACCTTAAACTCGCCGGTTCCAATATGGCGGTCTTTTTCTGCTCCAGCTATTATCTGGGGGATCTGGCGGGGGACAAGGTGCGGTTTGTCCCGCTTCGTGAAAAAATGACCCGTTCCATTTATTACGCGACGCTGAGGGAGCTGCAGGAATACCCGCTGATCCGCTCTTTTTCGGAGTTTGTCGGCACGCATATGAGCGAAGTGATCCGGCAGGAGTGATATAAATTTTTCCTATTCGAAAGATAATATTTATATATTTTACAAAATAACACGTCTGGTCCATACTCTTGTTGAAGATCTGGTCGATGCGTAAGCGATTCATTATAAACGTTGTTTAAACGGGAGGATGGATATGTTAGGGAATACCTTTGGAAAACTGTTTCGTGTCACGACCTGCGGCGAGTCTTATTCCGGCTGTTTCCGGAAATCACCCGATATTCCGAAAGAACTGTACGGCGGCCTGCTGACCATAGTGGACGGCTGCCCCGCCGGGATCCGGATCACTGCGGAAGATATCCAGGCTGAACTGGACAAACGCAAACCCGGCCAGTCGAAACTGGATTCTCCCCGGAAGGAAAAAGACAGAGTCTACATCTTTTCCGGCGTCATGGAAAACCAGATGTCTACCGGCGCCCCGATCGGCATCGTGATCCCGAACAACGATATCGAAGACGTCCACGTCGGACAGTATCATGATTATGCGTCCATGGCGCGTCCCGGCCATGCGGAGTATACGTTCATGAAAAAATACGGCCAGTTCAACGACTGGGTCGGCGCGGGCCGCGCTTCCGGAAGAGAGACGGTCAGCCGTGTTGCCGGCGGGGCGGTCGCGAAGCTGATCCTGGATAAATACGGGATCGACGTGATCGCGTATACCATCGAATCCCACGGGATCAAGGCGAAACCGATCGATTATAAGACCGCAAAAGAGAATTACCGTAAAAACAACCTGAACTGCCCGGATCTCGACATGGTCGGGCAGATGGAAGAGGATATCCTGGCCGTCCGGAAGACCGGGGAGACCTGCGGCGGCGTGATCGAGCTTCTGATCGAAGGACTGCCGGCAGGCCTCGGCGAGCCGGTATTCGACAAGCTGGAAGCGACGCTGGCCCATGCGCTCATGTCCATCGGCGCCGTCAAGGGCATCGAATTCGGCGCGGGATTTAAGGTGGCCGAGATGGTCGGATCCGAGTGCAACGACGAGATGTACTGGGACGAAGAGACCGGCAGGGTGAAATTCTATACCAATAACGCCGGCGGTTTCCTGGGCGGCATTTCCAACGGGGACGAAGTCCGGATCCGCCTGGCTGTCAAACCGACCCCGACCGTGGACGTGGTCCAGCGGACCATTGACGCGGAGACGCATGAAAATGTGAAGCTGGCCCCGATCACCAGAAGGGACGCCTCCATCCTTCCGAGGATCTATCCGGTCGCGGAAGCCATGGCGAGGATCGCCGTCGTGGATGCCCTGATGCAGTTCAAGGGCTACCGCGCGATGGAAGACCTGGATGAGAAATATGATCTGATGTAAGGTTCATGTACTGAGCCTGCAGATCGAAAAAACAATAAGACCCGCCGTGCGGAACAGTCCGTGCGGCGGGGTTTTTGTAATGATCGTGTTGTATTTACAGCAGTCCGTAAATGCCGCTGACGGCAAAGCCGATGATAATGCCGAGAACAGAACCGACGGCAACCTGCAGGGGGGAATGGCCGATCAGCTCCTTGAACTGGTCCGGCCCAGGGATGTCCGTTCCGCGGCCTTCGAACCATTCGATCATGGCGTTGATCGCTTTGGCCTGTTCGCCGGTCTCCCGCCTGACGCCCCGCGCGTCGTAAATGACGATAAAAGCGAAGAAAAACGCCATCGGGAGTTCAAAGCCTGAAAAACCGTACCGGGCGGCCGTTACGACGACCAGCGCGCAGACGGTC
>JAEEGL011993462.1_pt1 | contig 15826 bp, 12 predicted proteins | sample 9134231 | NCBI WGS metagenome assembly JAEEGL01 (sample SAMN16246548, study PRJNA631951) | gut metagenome | biome: gut microbiome; feature: rumen; material: fiber-attached | host: Bos | place: Iran: Karaj | collected 2018-10
ATTTGCTATAAAATTGGTTGAAGCATTATATCCAACACCTGAAAACCAATAAGCTGTTGATAAAGGATAGATATCTTCTAATACAACAATATTTGTTACATCTTTACTTATATTATCATTAGTATGAAGGGCTGAAGTAAGGATCCAAGGAACTTGAGAATAAGAAGTAAATTCCGTATTTCCTGAAAAAACTCCTTTTAGTCCTCCCATTAACTTTGTATTAGATAATGATAAAGTTTCATAAGTTCCATTAGAATCATTATCTTGAAGAGCCCAATATACTGGATTTTCAATATATGCATCTTCAATAAGTTCACCAGTTTCATCTACATTATTTGATGCTTCTACTACCTCATTCCAAGAGACGCAATCATCTTTTAATATCATAATATTTCTTTTACCTAATATACTTGTTTTATTTATTTTTTGTTGTATCTCATCAGAATCTATATTACTTTCTATTAAACCTTTATCAAGTTTATCAAATCTTGTGACATTTTTTATTCCTTGTCCGGCAGTATCTGTACTTATCCAGTAATAAGTGTAACCAGTTTCACCATATGTTGCTCCTATATATGCTTCTGTAAAATCTCCAAATGGAGAACTTAAACTATTTTCTGTTTCTATACAAGCAGTTGGAATATAATACGTAGTATTTGTATCATACATATCTAGTTCTCCACTATTAATTAATGGAATTGCTCCTTTAAGTATTTGTTTTGCAGTATCTATATATGATTGTTTTCTTGAATCATTTATATATCTAGTTACACTAGGTATTGCTATTAACATTATTATTCCTAATATTATTATTACTGCTAAAAGTTCAATTAAAGTAAATCCTCTTTCTTTTTTCATATAATTCCTCACATTTTTTACAATCTATTTAGTATTATATCTTATATATATCATAACATAAAAAAAACAAAACCGATATTCTAAACTTATATTTTTTTATCATAAGTTTATATACCGGTTTATTATTATTTATTATAATGACTCAATCATCTTATCTTTGAATGCTTGAATTAATGCATTATCAGCATTAGTATCAGTAGACCCTTTCATATACCATGCATAAACATCTTCTTTTCCTTCTACTGTCATTATTTCTCTTAAATACTTAAATTTCTTATCGTTTGGTGCTTCTCCACCTGGTTTAATAGAATAGAATCTTGTTCTATCTCTAAATCCATAGAACATAGTTAATTCATAGTCTCTATATCTTTCTTCCTTTGGAGCACCTAGAATACCTTCGATTAAATATGCTAAAGTACCTGTTCTATCTGCACCTATTCTGCAGTGGAAGAACATTGCATAATTTGGATCAGTTGTATTAACTATTTCAGTCATCACTTTAGTAAGAGCATCTCTAGCTTGATTATAATAAGTTAAATCATCTTCATAATCTATTACATAATGTTTAATTTCAAATGAATTTGAACTTCCATTAGTAATATTATTTTGTAATTTATCATCGCTACCACTTGTATGATCACTACTAGAACGTAAATCTAACTCATTTTGAATTCCTAGTTTATTTAAATATGTAGCGCTTCCACTATAGATTCTTTCACCTCTATATAGTACTCCATATTTAATTGTACCATCGATAGTTCCATCACCATCTTTATCAACTTTAATACCACCTAAATCTCTTACATTACGCATTTTATTTATTCCAGTACTATTATCTATAGAGATAAGTCTTCTTTCACCAATAGCTTTTACATAACCATAAACATTTGAATCACTTACTAATTCCCACTTATAGATTTCTCCAGGAATCATGTTATAAAGTTTTCCGTTATTGACAGTTACATATGTAGCTTCATCACCTTTAACTTTTGAAGTATTAGATTTATATACTTTAATTGGATCTACCATACCAGTATCATACTCATTTGGTTGGTCACAGTATACACTTCCACCTTCTTCAGTTTCTCTATTATCATAATTTTTGAAATACTTACAATTATTACTGTTAAAATTATTCATCATTTCAGTATCAAAACTAGCGTGATTATCATCTGTTTGACCACTTGCCCATGAACTAATGTTGTTAAAATAATTTCTTACTGCAGTTGGCATAATATCATGCTCTACTATTTCGTCAGATGAATCGTAACTCCATACAGCATGATAAGTTTCATTATCTTCTGGAACTCTTGTTGATAGTACTAATTCATCATCTTCAGTATACCAGCCATCAAAAGTATATATTCCTTTTGTAGGTACTGGTAATTCTCCAACTTCGTCTCCTACATTTATAGTTACAGAAGTTTGTGATACTTCACCACCATTTGGTTCAAGAGTTATATTTATAGTTGTAGGAACTGGAAGAGTATAATATAGTCTATTATAATCATCTTCATTGTCTTTAACTTTTGTAGCATTATCTTCAATGTTAGCAATATTATCTTCATTATTAACGGCAGCAGTTACACCTTTAATCATTCCATCATATAATGAATAATTAATTTTAGAATTAATACCATATGTGCTTCCTTGAATATCTATAATAGTAGTATTATATTTATCATCTTTTGTTCCAATTGTTACTGTTCCTGATCCGATAGATACACCTGGTCCATTAGTATTAATAATCTCAGCATCAAGAATTATCATAGTACCAGCATTGTTTTGTACAGTACCACGAGCAACATTATTCCATTCACCAGTTGTCTTTGACTTTGCCTTAGTGCCACCCTTGATAATAATTGTTCCATTTTCGTTATATATTGCTTGTTTAGCACCTATAGCTTCAACATTTATGTTATTTATAGTAAGAGTACCATTATTTGATTCTAAAGCTGCACTATCAGATTTACTAATCATAGATCCATTTCTTACTTCTAGTGTTCCTTTTGATCTAACTAAATATACTTTATTAGTTCCTGTATATGTAATTGTATGATCATTTAAATCTAATATTATATTTTTACTTGTATTATTATTGTATAAATCAGCCCAAATAGTATTACTAGCAAGATTTGTTGCAAGAGTTATATCTTTTAGTACATTTATTGTTGTTTGTGTGCTTGGTGCATCGTCAATAGCAGCTTGAACTGTTGTATAATATTCACCATTCATTTCAGCAATTGCATTTGTTGGAATCCACTTAGCATAGAATGTTGTGTTATCTGTATCTATTATAGTAGTCTCAGTTACCTCAGTTGTATAATTTGTATTATCAGTAAACCAACCCATGAAATCATTATCAGTTTTTTCAGTTGTTGGTAATGTTCCTATTGCTTTATTTTTACGAACGTACATATCATCAACAGGTGTTCCACCTTGAGTATCAAACATTACTTTATATTCAACTGTATTTGTAACTGTAATTGAAACTTCTTTTGTAGTATTAGAATAAGTTCCAATTATTGTAATAGTACATGTTCCATCATTAATAGCTGTTACTAAACCATTTTCATCAACAGTAGCAATATCTGAATTACTAGATGTAAATGTATGTGGTTCTAAAGAATTAACATTAGTAATTACAATACTTTCCTGTTCGTCTTCTTCTAATGATAAAGAAGTTTTTGCTAATTGAGCATCAGAAACTGGTAAAACCCATTTAGCATAATATGTATTATAATCAGATGGAATAGTATTCTCATCTACTTCAGTAGTATAACTTTTATCTGTATACCATCCTCCAAATGTATAAGTACCATTTGTTGGAGTTGGTAAAGTACCTAATGGATCTCCTTTTATTACTTTTATATATTCAGTATTAACAGTTCCTCCATTTGCATCTAATTTTATAATATAAGAATCTTCTATCATAGATAGTGGTACTTCTATAACAGGTCTTACAGCATTATTACTAGTAGATTCTGCTGATACAAGATTTCTACCATTCTTATGATATCTATATCTAGTTGATCCTTCTTCTTTTAACCATACAGTAGAATGACCAGTTGCATTAGCATATGTAGTATTTTCATATATAAAGTTTATGTTATCAAAAGAACCTACTGCTGTTAAACCAGTCTTTCCTGAAGCAACTTCTAGATCCTCTCTTGTTATAAATCTAGCAGGTCTATAATCTCCTGTTTGTATTTCAAACGTTAGTGGTATATTACTCCACTGTGTTGTAGTAGGTAATTTAGTAAGAGCTACATCATAATGATAATTATTAAGTGTACCTGGACCATTTTCACCTTCAAAGTTTGTGTAATATATCAAAACTGCTTTATTATCCATAGTTCTTAAATAATAAAATCTATGATCATAGCCTGTTCCATCAACATCACAGTCAAATACATCACCTGGTTTTAATGTATCCGAATTAATTATAGAACCATAAATTAATGTTTCACCTGCAGCATAGCCAGCAGCTTTACATCCATCAGTGCTTTTTTCCGTATTACATACTTCAGAGTGTAATGTTAAAGCTTTTTTACAAATTATTCCTCCGTCAGTAATACTTAATTTTATAGTAGCTGATTTAGTATCTCTATAAATCGCATTTGTTGGTTTAATACTTAAAGAGATAGCAAAAAGAAACGCAAAAAAGCATACTATTAATTTCATGTATTTAATTTGTTTCATTTTTATCACCTCTTCTTTCAAATTAATTATTTATTATTAATTTAATGTTTGTCTTATAACAACATCTAATTGTATTTCTGCATTATTTACTAATGTTGCGCTACTAAGTGCTTTAAATGTTAATGTATGTGTTTTTTCATGTTCTTGACTAGAATAAAGAATTGTTCCAGCAGGATCAATTGTTATTGTTCCTTCAGTTGGATTTTTAAATTCACCATCATCTAATTTAACTTGTACGTTATTTGGTACATTACTTAATACTACTTTGTATTCAACATCTACTTCAGAATCATTTGATACAGTGAAAGTATAAGTATCATTTGTTAATTCACCACGAATAACTTCTAATGAGTTATCGTTATCTTCAGTTAAACCTACATCCCAAATAGCTGCTCTAAGTGTTCCTGTACCAGTAGTGCTTTTTCTAAAAAGAGCTATTGAAGTAGGAACAATCGTTCCAACAATTAATAGTATTGCTATTATAAGAATACTAGGACTCAATTTTCTCCTTTTCTTCATCATCTTTATCTACCTTCTCTTTCTTGTCACCATTTAAATAACAGGTGAAAAAATAGGTTGCTAGCATAAATGCTATTATTGCATATTTATAGTTAACAACAAAGTTAAGAACTCCCCCTATTATAATTACTTTACCAATAACACTATTTAGATCTATTTCATCATCATCAGTATTATTAGCATCACCTCTAGTAATGATTTTATTTTTATCTTTTTTTACAATTCTATGTGTTACTAATGAATTTTCATATTCAAAAGTAACTATATCTTCTTTTTTATAATCTTTATCTTTATACACCAATATATAATCATTAACTTTTATCGTAGGTTCCATTGATCCTGTTTTAACTTCGTATAAATATAATTTTCCAGTTAACGTAAGAATAAAGTAACCTAACAAAACTATAATTATAATTATGAATAATATATCGATAATTATTTTTAATGCTTTTTTCATTATACGCTTTCAGCTTCTACATCTATTTGAAGGCCATATGTAGCACCATTTTTACCAATATTAGTATCATTACTACTACTTACCCACTTCCATTCAAGTAAATATGTATCATTTGCTCCAGAAGCAAGATTTAAGTTACTAAGATCTAATTCATTATAAGATACATAATCACTAATTATATATTCACCATTTTTCTTTAATTTATATTTCATATTAATATTAGACGAATTTGTTTCAGAAAAATCAAGTGAGTATTTAACTGCTGTACTAGTACCATTTTTAACTACAAATTTATAAGTATTTGTACTTTCTGGTGCTATAGTACCTTCTTTTGTATACATAGAGTTTTCAAAAATATTTAATTTAGTAGATCCATTCCAAGTTTCAGAATCTTTATCTTTATCGAATACTTCTACTTCATTAGATAATTCTTCTTCCTCTTCCTCATTATTAGTTTGATTTTCTTCATTGTTATTAGTATTGTTATTGGTATTATTACTTGTATTGTTGTTATTATTATTTTTCTTGTTATTACTATTATTGTTATTGTTTTCGTTATTATTATTGTTATTATTGTTGTTATTATCATCTGCAGGCTTACAATCGTTATCTTTTTTATTACATTGTAATTCAATAACTGTTGCATTACCATTAGGTACAGGTTCTTTTTCTTCTTCTTTCTTATTCATTAACGTACAGTTATGTATAAGTAAAATAACAATAATTATTAATAAAGTAACTTTTACGACAATATCTCCAATTTTATTACTAACTTCCATAAGTTGTCCTCCATTATTATTTCTTAATTATACTCTCGTTTAAGGCCTATATTGAAATATAGGCTTTAAACGAAAGAATAATACTTTCATATTATTCTAACAATTTTATTCTCCAACTACTCTTTGTCTTACAGTTAGTGTGATTGGTACTGATAAACTAGTACCTTTTAATGCTTTGTCAGCATTATCTTTTGTTTCATCATCACCAACAGCTCCTGACCAAGTTACTTCAACAACTACAGTTGCTGTTTGATTACCAGAACCATAAGTTATTGTAGGAGTTCCAGCAGTAAATCCACTAGGTAAAGTTGTTGGATCAACTGATGCTTCTACAATTATAGGTACATCAGACTCAGTAGCATCAACCTCATAAGTAACTGTTCCTTTATCACTAGGTGCCATAGTTCCGGCTTTTCCAACATTACCAGAATCAGGTACAATAGCAGCTGTTAAAGTCGCAGTTTCAATATCTTGAGTATTTACTTTAACATTCCATCTAGCTGCATTAATTGTTCCTGTTGCACTAGCAGTAGAACGATAAATTGCAAGTGTTGTAAAAGTTGCAGACATTAATAGTAATAATGCTATAGCAAGTAATATTTTTTTGTTTCCTTTCATATTTCCTCCTCCTTTTTTTCATAATAGGCTGTATCTTATCATCATACCTTATTACATAATAAATTATAAAATATTGTCAAAAAAAAGTAAAGAACTATTATCTTTTTTAGATAAAAAAATGATAAGATTTTTCTCATCATTTTTAAGGGTTTACTTTATACTTTTTTATCTTTTTTAAATTATTATTTTTATTTTTTTCTTTATACCATTTTAAAAATTCTTTTATTCCTGAAGTATGATTTTTATTTCTATTTAATCTTTGTTCATCGCTCATTTCTGATAATGTAATATCATATCCTTCTGGTATAAACACATGCCATAAATTAGACCACTGTGCTTCTTTATCTAAACCATGTACTTCTCTAGTTATTAATCCTGGACTTTTTCCAAAAAATGTATGAAATTCATTCCCATCATAATAAGTAGTACAATCCATAAAGTATGCTCTTCTATCTTTAACATCTTTCATATCTTCTAATAATTTAGAAATATTGTCTGCTATTCCACTTCTTTTTACAAAAGCTCCTGGATAATTAGGTTTACCTGGATAATTTTCAATATAAAATCCAGCATCTGTTACAAAAACTTCAGTATGTAATAAATTATAAGCATTTAATGCTTTTTGTTTTGAAATATATACAATATCATTTACTTCTGGTTCTTCAAAATCGTAGTTAAAAAAATCTACATCTATTCCTTCTTTATTAAAAGTCTCTTTAACACTTATATATTTTCCATGATTTCCTGTTACATATGTTAGCATATAAACCTCCTACAAAAATATAATAACATTTATATAGGAAATATCTTGTCTACTTAAAATTTTTCATTTAATAATTCTAATTCTCTAATATCTTTAATATTAAATTGTCTCATATCTTTCCTAAGTTCACAGTATGCTGCACAATACCAACCATCTTTATATAAAAACATTTCTGCAGGATGTATTATTCTTTCATAATCACCTTTATCTTTTGTATAATATAGTATTTTTACTTTTCTTTTCTCTTTAATAGCCCTTGTTAGATAATTATATTTATTTTGATCTTCTAGAGATAGATTTAAATCAGTCTTTCTACTATTTTGAATATTAATTTCTTGATTTAAAACATATCCTCCATATGGACCCATAATTGTATCTATAAATATACCAGCTTTTTCTAAATCATCTTTATATATCCTAATCATTCTTTCAGATGTTTCTAATTTATTAGCTAATTCTTTAGTACTATATTTTCTTCCATTAGATAATAATTGTAACATTGTTAATATATTTGATATCTTGGACATAAAACACCTACATATACTTCTTATTGTAATAATTAATTGATTTATTTAACAATCCTTCTTTAATTATATTTATTTGTTCTTTGTTTTTTAATATTTCTAATAGATAATCTTTACCTAAAGTATCTATTAAATAACTTACCATTATATAAGCATAATCATAACTATCATATTCATGCATTCCAAATTCTTCTTCTATCTCTTTTTGTTCTGGGATTCTATTTTTATTAATATAGTTTTCTAATAAATATTTTATTCCTTTAGAGTATGTTCCATCCAAATATTTAGCTATTCCTTCATTTAGCCATTCTGGAGTACTTCCAAATAAAGAAAACTGAATAGCATGAATTAATTCGTGAAATATAACAACTTCATATTCTTCTTTAGACCATTCATCTTCATTAGGATTATCTTTAGGCTCAAAAAAGTTTAATGAATTATCTTCATCTTTATGACATGCACACATATAATCTGGATCTTTAGAAAAACCTCTTTCTTTTAAACCCTTTACTAAATCTTCAATAGAATTATATACATAAATATTAAAAGATAAATCAATATCATCACTATTAAAAAATGATAATATTTCATTTTTTCTAGAACTTATTATATCATCTATATATTTATCAAATTTAGAACTACTATTTTGCATTATATATTTCATAAATATTCCTTTTAATTAATCTTTTTTTTTAAAGTATTATCCATGTTAATTTCAATACCCAGATTATTTAAATGATCATCTATTAAATCACAAAAAGTATATTTATTACCATATGGTATTACTTTATCTAATTCTTTAACTCCTAAATTACTTAGAAAAGATAATATATTAAGAGAAGAAAATACGGCGTAGATTCTTACTCTTTTTAAGTCTTCATCACTTAGGTTTAATTTATTCATTAATTCTTCATATAAATCTGTTTTATATGTATGAGCTACAAAATCACCATACCCCATTAATACAGGAGCACTTATTAATTCACCTGGATCGATATATTTAACATCTCCATTATCGGTTAACATAATATTTTTAGCATTAGTATCTATTGGTACTAAAGAATTATCTCCAACTAATAAATCTTCATATTTTTCATATATTGAACTAAATATTTTATTTAATCTAGGATATTCACTTAAATTATTTTGAGTAGCTGTTTGTCTTGTTACTATAAATTCTTTAAAGTTTTTACTAGTACCATTTAATTCTCTATCTAATAAGCCATATCCATTAGTTTTAACTTTAGCAATAGTATCATAAAAATATATTAAACTATCGATAATTTTTTCTTTATTATCATTTAGTTCTTTTGATGATAATTCATCTAATGTTTTACCTTTTAATTCTTTAAATATTGCATATTTAGGTTCTTCACTACTTACTATTACTTCTTTTAAATATTTATTATCTAATAATTTATATAAATATAGTTCATTATCTATATGAGATGAATTATTTAAATAAAATTTAGCATATACTGTTCCATGATTATTAGTTTCAACTTTATATACATAGTTACTTGTTTGGGAAACTAATTCTATACTTTTTACATCGTTATCTAACGCTTCTTTTATTTGAGTTTCGAAATTATTCATAATATTTCTCCTAACTAATTATTATTATATCAAACAAAATTATTTTAACAAAAAGAATGATTATAAAAAAAGCAAGTTATTAATAACTTGCTTTTAATTAACTATTTTTAGAACTGTCTTTAGTTTTTTCAACAACTATTTGCTGATTAACTAGAGGAATATCAATTACAATCGTATCTTTAGCTTCAGTTGTTTCTTCTTGTGGTTTTATAGGTGTAGTCTCAGGTTCGGTTGGTGCTTCTTGAATAGTTGATGCCTCTATCGATACTGGAGCTAAAACTGGGGCTGAAGTAGATGCTTCTGTTTGTAGAACAGGAGCTAAAGTTGGTGCTGGCATTGGCATTTGAGTCACTGTTGGAGGCTCTGTTTGAGGTGCAGGCATAGGCATTGGTGCAACATTTGGCATTCCAGTTTGAGGTATTGGCATTTGTGATGGAAGTGTATTATTTACTGCTTCCATTTTAGTAGGTGTTGCAGTAGGCACTTCTATTGTTTTATTAGCACCTAATGCTTCTAAAGGTGTTATTGTACGACCTATTTCTTCAGCTTTTGGAGTAGGTACCATTGTTTGTGAATTTGATACTGGTGATACTGGAACAGATTCTGTTACAGCTTCTGCAGTAGGAGCCATTTCATTAGGCATAATATCTGTTATAAATGAATGAACTTCCTGACTAGTAGATTGTTGTACAAACGAATTATTCATTATTGATGGCATATTTGATGGAACCGGTTCTATTCCACTATTTGTAGTATTATCAGTACTAAATGAATTTTCTACTACAGGGGGTACAACTGGTTTTATATCTACAGGTGGTTTTTCACTAATTAATGGATTAATATTATTTATTGGTGCTTCTACATTTGATGAATCAAGAGGAATACCATTTGATTCAACTTGAGGTGTATTCTTTTTTAATTGTCCAAAAGCTATAATACCCACTATTACAACGATTAAACCTATACATATTCCTATCATATATGATGGGAATGGTTGTTTAGGAATCATAAATTCTAATTCAATATTTTGACTCTTAAATTTAGTTAAGTCCCATGATAATTTGTTTTCTTCAATATTAGTTGCATTACTTTGAATCAATTCAGGAACTTCTATCATTATTTTTAAATCAGCATCTTTTAATGCACTATTTGTTAAACTATTTACATTTTTATAATTAATAAAATCATTTTCTGTATATGTTTTCTTTTTCTCTTTACCATTAGAAATTGTTGTTACTATTACACTTCCATCTGTTTCTTTAGTAGCAGTTATATTACTACCATCTTTATTTTTGTATACTTTTGGTACTCCAACTTCTAATTCTGAATAGTTAATTATTGATAACTCAGGATTATCATCGTCAGTTAAACTAAAAATAAAATTAGATTTATATATTTCTAAACCATCTTCTATTCTTTTACTAAATAGGTATTTTGTATTTTTGGGATTTTCAAGCATGTCATCAAGGTCAACAGTTACTTCCTTTTTATCAGATATTTTATCTATATTATCATAATGCTTGGAGTATTTTTTACCTTTATATAATTCATCTTCATAATCTTCTACTTTCCAACCAGCTTCTTTTAAGGCTTTTTCCGTCTTTTTGCTTTCTTCTTCATCCGTATTTAATGCAGTACCTTTTTTAACTCCAGATATTAATACTAAATCTACTTTCTTATCACCAGTCACTTTAATATCTAGATTATATTTAACACATCCAGATAATAGAAAAGTAACAATTAGAAGAATCACAATCATAAAATGTTTTTTCATACTACTCACCCTATTATTCTAATTAATTATAACATACTTTTTATATTAACAAACTATCATTATTATGTAATATGTTTATTTTACATATAAAAAATATATATAAAAAAGAATAAGTATTTAATTACTTATTCTTATATTTTTTTAGGTCTTCTTTATATTCTTTATACTCTGAATAACTACTGTAAGAATGTTTCATATTATCTAATAATTCTTTTACTTTATCATAATCTTTTTCTTTAAAATATTTATCAAATAATTCTTTATTAGAATTAAATATATTAATATTATCTTCTTTATTTGATACATTAAAGTTTTTAAAATTTTCTATAAATTCAATAGTTTCATTAGATAATTCTTTTCCTTTATATTCATCTACATATCCTAAATCATAACCTTTAGCTACATCTAGTAAGATATCATCATATCTATTATATAAACCTTCTAGTCCTCCCATACCACCCATACAAGGAATATGAGTATACATCCAGTTAATCATTGATAAAGTATTAAAATTAGTTAATTCTTTATATTTATCTTTTATAAATAAGTAACGTTCATAATAATTATACATAGCATCATCTAATTCATATTGATCAAACTTATTACATATACTATCACTTCTATTATAATAAAAATATAAAGGAATACTTGTATAACACATACCATTACTAGCTTCGATAATATCACTACAAATAGCTATATCTTCAAATATTTTTTCGACGGGAAATCTTAATGTTTTAAAAATATCACTTTTATATAATTTAGACCAAACATAACATTTTATATCTTTATCATTTAATATTTCTTTATACATTTCTGTTTTATTTTTATAGACAATAACATCATCCATAATATTTTCTTTATCTACATAAAATTCTTCATCTATTACACGAAAATGATTACAAGCTGCGACATCTACGTTATATTTTTGAATACAATCATATAGATGACTATACATATATGGTGATATAAAATCATCACTATCGACAAATCCATAGTATTCACCAGTTGAAATATCAAGTCCACTATTTCTAGCTCCAGATAAGCCTTTATTTTCTTGATTAATTATTTTTATTCTATTATCTATTTTTTGACATTCTTCTAATATACTAAGAGATGAATCTTTAGAACCATCATTTATACATATTATTTCGATATCTTCAAAAACTTGTCTAGATATACTTTTTATACATTTAAGTAAATATTTCTCCATATTATAAATAGGTACTATTATAGAAATAATTACTTTTTTCTTTTTTTGATTATTAATAAATCTTTCTTTAGTTTTTTCTTTCTTATTAGTATTTACTTTTTCTAAATATTCTAAAAAGAAACGTCCTCTATTAGGATCATCATAGTTTTGATCCCAAGGAGTAATATCACTATGATAATTAACTATTAAGGGATTGCAAAATAAATCATGACTTTTAGTTATTTGATAGTTATATTTATTATCTAAAATTAATATATTAGAAATCATATTGTTAATATTAGTATTGTTTAAATCTTCTATACTATATTTTTCTTTATATAAGATGTTATTAAATAGAATTACATCTTCATTAATTAAATCTTCTTTAAAATCTTTAATTGCTCCTAGAACATAAATATCTAAATTAGTATCATATAATTCATCAAGATTTCCAGTACATATTAAATCACTATTTAAATATAATACTTTATCTATATTATCAATTATTAAATAAGGTATTAATTGTGTAGAAAATTTATCAATTTTAATAGTGATTATTTTTCCTATATTATTTTTATTTATATAATTAGTTATATTATTAAATTCAGTATCTTTTAGATCACTATATAATAAATATATTTTTATATCATTACAAAGAGAAATAGAATGAAGCATATCTTCTATTTTTATTAAATTATTTTGATTAACATAAATACATATATTCATATCTTTTACCACTATTATTTAGTTAAGTATAACATAGAATAAAAAAAAGTGATATATAATCACTTTATTGTTTTAATCTAACATCAAGAGAATCAGTATGAACTTCATAATAATCTATTTTTTCATATCTTGGTACTTCTTTATTAAATTCTTTTATTATTTTATCAAAATCATCTTCTCCATTTACATAGATATTAACTGATAATTTATTATTCTTAATATAAGCTTTAACACTTTGAATAGCATTACTTTTATTTTTAATAGATTCTTCGATAAATTCAGCTTCAATATTTTCTCCATTAGTTGTTAATAACATTTTCTTCTTTCTACCTTTTAAAAATATTTTGTTATCTTTTATATATCCTAAATCTCCAGTATGGAAGTATCCTTCAGCATCAAATACTTTCTTTGTTAGTTTAGGATCAGTATAACCTAAGAAAACATTATCTCCTTTAACAATAATCTCTCCTACTCCATCTTTATCTATGTCTGCTAATTTAACATCTATATCTTCAAAAATAGTACCAACGCTCTCTAAATCATCTTGCCCTGGATACGCTATAGTAAGAGATGATGCCGTCTCACTTAATGCATATGCTTGCATTAACATTAAACCTTTATCTTTATATATTTTCCTAGTTTCTTTTGATATTGGTGCACCGCCACAAAATAACCATTTAATATTTTTACCAAAGGCCATATTAACATTTTCTTTATATGCTTCAAGTAAATTATTATATATTAATGGAACAGCACAGAAAATAGTAGGATTTGTTTCTAATAATTCTTTACCTATATTTTTAGTACTACTAGCTAAATATATTTTAAAACCACTTATTAAAGAATACATAAAATTATAGACATTACCATATGTATGATTTAGCGGTAAAAATAAATAGGCAGAATCTTCACTTGTAATAGGACATCTTCTTAGTAAATTAGGATATCCTGCAAATATATTTTTTAAAGATAACTTAACTGCTTTACTTCTGCCAGTTGTACCCGAAGAGAATACTATTTTTGCTAATCTATTTTTATCTTTAATAGGTAAATCTAATAATTCTTTTTTATATTTAGAATGAATATCATCAATAGATATAGTTTTAATTTTCAATTTACTAGCTATATCTTTATATTTATCACTATAAATAAATAAACTTGGTTTAAGTTCTTCGATACCTTGTAAAGCATCTTTTTCTTGCCATTCTTTAGATACTATCGCAGATACTCCAACATAAAAAGTAATAGCATAATCTAGTTCCATAAGTTTAATACTATTTTCACTCATGATCATTATCTTTTTATTTTTATAACCTTTATTAATTAGATAATCTGCCATTCCTAAACCATCTTCGATAAACTTACCATAAGTTATTGGTTTAAAAGTTTCATCTTCTTTTTCATAGATATAATCATTATCATATAATTTTTTATAATTATTTTTAATTATTCTTTTAAATTGCATTATAAACTCCTTTCAAGTAAAACATATTCGTATCTTGAACTTATTTTTTCACTAGCATAATTTTGATTTATTTTACCATCTCTTGCTAATGCTCCAATACTAGGTAAATGGCTCTTTTTAAGTTCTTCTACTATTGAATAAACAAGCGCTTTACCAAGACCAGTATGTTCTTTTTTAACACCCATATAAAGCATTACATAACCAGTAGGTTTTTTTCTTAGCTTCATAATCTTTAGTATATTAGATGGAGATAAATGATAAACCAAATTATTATAATTAGGTACACTTATATAGAAACCTACAGGTTCATTTTTATAATATGCCATTCTAACCATATCCATATTAATTATACTTTTAAAAGATTTATATACCTCAACAAATGATTCTCTAGATAAATTCTTATATATAGGAAAATCATTATATAAAGTAGTTATTAAATCATAAAGTTCATTAACACACTTATCAAAATCACTATCTTTAGGTTTAATTATTTCATAACCTAACTTTTCAAACTCTTTAAAATGCTCAATAAATTTTTCATTATTATAGGTTTCATCTACTCTTTCATATACTTGGGAAGTATAATGCTCTATAACTTTATATTTATTATCAGTAAACAATTTTAAATAATAATCTAAATTATATGGTTCACTAGTATATGGTCTTTCAAATTTATTAATTTTTAATCGATATTTAATCCAGAAAGATGCATCTACTGGACCTACTATCTTTTTATATTTTTTACTTTTAGCAAATAATTCTGCCTCATTAAATAAGTATTTAGCAACTTTTTTATCATTAATACATTCAAAAAAACCTATATAACATACTTTCTTATCATCAGGATACTCAG